>JAEEGL015439338.1_pt1 | contig 14869 bp, 9 predicted proteins | sample 9134231 | NCBI WGS metagenome assembly JAEEGL01 (sample SAMN16246548, study PRJNA631951) | gut metagenome | biome: gut microbiome; feature: rumen; material: fiber-attached | host: Bos | place: Iran: Karaj | collected 2018-10
CGATGAGTTCCTCAGGGACTTTGGAATCCACATCCATCAGCGCATAAGAATAATCGCCCTTGGACTGGTTGGTCATAGCGGAAACGTTCAATCCGGCATCGCCCAGAGCGGTGGTGAACTGTGCGATCCGGCCACGCAGGTTGCGGTGCAGGATGCCGATGCGGGCTGCGGTCTGGCAGGAAGCCATGCTGCAATCCGGGAAGTTGACGGAATGAACGATATTACCGTTCTCCAGATAATCACGGATCTCACGAACCGCCATCAATGCACAGTTGTCTTCAGATTCTTCTGTGGAAGCTCCAAGATGCGGTGTCACGATGCAGTTTTTCGCACCGACAGTGATGGGATTCGGGAAGTCGGACACATAGCGCTTGATCTTACGAGCGGCCAGGGCTTCGACCATGGCCTCCTCATCGACCAGTTTGTCGCGCGCAAAATTCAGGACGATGGCGGTCGGCTTCATCATGTTGATGGCTTCCGCGCTGATCATCTTCTTCGTTGCTTCCAGCAGCGGTACATGGATGGTGATGAAATCACACTCTTTATAGATTTCTTCTACATTGCTGATATGTTTGACGCTGCGGGACAGGTTCCAGGCGGCGTTGACGGAGATGTACGGATCATAGCCGTATACGTCCATGCCCAGATGTACCGCCGCGTTGGCGACCAACACACCGATCGCGCCCAAACCGATGACGCCCAGTTTCTTACCGGAGATCTCGGTCCCGGCAAAATTCTTCTTTGCCTTTTCCGCCGTTTTTGCGATATTGTCATCGTTCTGATTGTCCAGGCACCAATCGATGCCGCCAACGATATCACGGGAGGCATACAGCATGCCCGCCAGGACCAGTTCTTTGACACCGTTGGCGTTGGCACCAGGTGTATTGAAAACTACGATGCCCTGTTCTGCACATTTGTCCAGAGGGATGTTGTTGACACCGGCGCCTGCGCGTGCGATGGCCAGCAGGTTTTCCGGCAGTTCCATATCGTGGACAGAGGCACTGCGTACTAAAGCAGCGTCCGCATCCTTCAGGTCGTTGACTTTTTTATAATCTTCAGAAAACAGATCCAGACCAACAGAAGCGATCGGATTCAGGCAGGTATATTTGTACATCAGGCGTTCTCCTCCTCAAATTTCTTCATGAAAGCCACGAGTTTCTCCACGCCTTCCTTCGGCATCGCGTTGTAGATGGAGGCGCGCATGCCGCCGACGGAACGGTGTCCCTTCAGGTTTACGAATCCGGCCGCTTCCGCTTCCTTGACGAACTTCGCGTCCAGATCCTTGTCACCGGTCACGAAAGGTACGTTCATGATGGAACGGTCCTTTTTCTCTACCGTGCCCTTGAACAGCTTGCTCTCGTCCAGGAAATCATAGAGGATCTTTGCCTTTTCTTCATTGCGAATCTTCATAGCCTCAAGACCGCCCTGGGCTTTGAGCCACTTGAAGACCTTGCCGCAGATGTAGATACCATAGCAAGGAGGCGTATTATACAGAGAATCCGCATCCGCCTGGGTCTTATACTTCAGGATGGTGGGGGTCCCGGGAAGGACGTCGTCCCGAATGAGATCCTCACGCACGATGACGATGACCACACCGGCCGGGCCGACGTTCTTCTGTACACCGCCGTATACAAGACCGTACTTGGTCACGTCCATCGGCTCAGATAGGAAGCAGGAAGAGATATCCGCCACCAGATCCTTGCCCTTGGTATTCGGCAGTTCCCAGAATTTAGTGCCATAGATGGTATTGTTCTCACAAATATAGACGTAATCCATATCGTCCGTGATGGGCAGATCGGAACAATCCGGGATATAAGAAAACGTCTTGTCTGCGGAAGAGGCAAGCTCCACTGCCTCACCGAAGATCTTCGCTTCATTGAAAGCTCGCTTCGCCCACTGACCGGTGACGATATAGCCGGCTTTTCTGTTCTTCATCAGGTTCATGGGCACGGCCGCGAACTGCTGATGGGCGCCGCCCTGAAGGAACAGTACCTTATAATTATCCGGGATCTGCATCAGGTCGCGCAGATCAGCCTCGGCTTCTTTGATGATCTGATCATAAACTTTGGAACGATGGCTCATTTCCATGACGGACATACCGCTGCCCTTATAATCCAGCATTTCGTCGGCTGCTTCACGCAGCACTTCTTCCGGCAGTACGGCGGGACCCGCTGAGAAATTATACACTCTTGCCATTTTAGTTCATCCTCCTAAAGCGTTGAATTCATGCAGTTGTAGTGTATCACATCCGCAGTCGATTGTCTATCGCGGAAGGGCATTTTCTCCCTTTTGGTAAAATATCCTCTCTTTCATTGACAATTTATCGTCAATATGCTAACATTGGTTTTAAGTTGGATTCTGTTGTTTTTTCTGCATTTCAAGCAATGAGAGGAGTATATTCTTATGCATTATGAACCTACCTATGAGTCTGTCCATCAGCATCAGCTGCCCAAATGGTATGATGACGCCAAATTTGGTATCTTCATCCATTGGTCCCTCTTTTCCGTTCCTGCTTTTGCAGCCGAGCAGACGCAGACGATCGCGGAACAGGAAGATATGAGCGCTATGTTCGCCAATAACCCCTATGCGGAATGGTATCTGAATTCTCTGCGTATTCCCGGTTCCCCGACACAGGCTTTCCATAAGAAGCATTTCGGCGATAAGAGCTACTTTGATTTCCAGAAGGATTTTGAAGAACAGAATGCAGGTCTGGACGTCCATGACTGGGCCAAACTCATCAAAAAGGCCGGTGCAAAATATTGTGTGCTGGTCACAAAGCATCATGATGGTTACACGCTTTGGCCGACCGATACGCCGAACCCCCATATCGAAGGCTATTATTCCAAGCGTGACTTCGTTGGTGAACTGACCGACGCGATCCGCGAGGAAGGCCTGAAGATGGGTCTCTACTACTCTGGTGTTTATGACTGGACCTTCAAGACCGACCGTCCGATCGATGGACCGCTCGGTTTCGTGGACCATCAGGGCATGCCGGAGGAATATCTGCCCTATTCCGTCGCTCATTTCCGCGAACTGATCGACAAATACAAGCCTTCCATCCTGTGGAACGACATCGCTTTCCCCTACGGCTACAACCTGAACGATCTGTTCGCTTATTATTACAACACCGTCGAGGATGGCGTCATCGACGATCGCTGGAACCAGATCCAGGTTCCGAAGACCGAGGAAGAATGGAAAGCATTCCAGGCGGAAGGCCGCTTCGAGGAAGTCATGAAGAATACGACGACGCATTATGACTTCATCACGCCGGAATACCGTATCTTCGACGAGGTACAGCCTTATAAGTGGGAGACCACCCGCGGCATCGGCCGTTCCTTCGGTTTCAATCGGACCGAGACAGGTTCCGACTATCTGACCGGTAAGCAGATCATCGACATGCTGGTCCAGGTCGTCAGCCGCAATGGCAACATGCTGCTCAACATCGGACCACGTGCCGACGGCACCATCCCCTTCGAGCAGGTCAAGCCCCTGCTGGAAGTCGGCGCCTGGTTGGAAGAAAACGGCGAAGCGATCTATGGCACCCGTCCCTATACCGTTCCTGAAGTCAAAGACCAGAATAGAACACCGATCTGCTTCACCCAAACAGAAGAAGCTGTCTATGCCATCTCCCTGGCCGACAAATTGGAAAAAGCGGTCCGCCTGATCGGTTACAAAGTCTGCGATGATGCAGAAGTCACTTTGATCGGCACCGGCGCTGTCCATCATAAAGTCGAAGGTGAAGATACCCTGCTCTTCATCCCCGATGACTATAAGAAAGCAGCTGCCTACACCTTCAAGATCAAGAAATAAACTGTTTTTTGAGCACAAAAAAACCGTCCTCATACGAGGGCGGTTTTTTATATCCTCCTGTCACAAGGAACAACAAAGCCATGTCGTTTCAGGCCCATCGGTATCTTTCGCCTTATACCCGAAAGCGCCCCAGAAGCCGCGCGTAAGCTGAGTCTCTGCCTGCAGCTCCAGCAGCTTTGCTCCTGCCCTGCGAAGTACTTTTTCCAGTGCGTAGTAGCAATAATGTCCGGTCCCCATGCCACGGAACTCCGGGTACACCCGGAAATCAAGGATCCGGCATGATCCATCTTCAGACAGATCGTAAAGAGCCTCTCCGATGCACTGCTCTTCCTGCACGAATCGGACCCGCTGCTCCTTTGTCTCCGACGGGACCTTTTCGACCACGATCTCAGCCAGGTCTGGGATCTCGTGATACGAAACCCTGCCTTCATCGATCGTAAATCGATATCCGTGCTCATCTGTAAAGAGGATCTCTCCCTCCGGCGAGGCTTTGCGGAGCATCTCCACATTGGCACCGAAACTGCGGCAGGCCGTCATCCACCAGTTCGTCACGACGGCGTATCGTGGTCGGAAGATCTCCAGCAATTCCTCGCTGAAGATGTTGCCGCAGCAATGGTGCGGGACTTTGTAGATATCGATCGGCCTTCCTACGGTGCGCGCATATTGCTCGTTCACCCGATCGTACTTTGGATACGCCAGGCTGTTGTTATTCGCGTCTCCCCCCAGGTAGACCGTAACTCCCTCTACCTCGCAGAACAGCGCGATACTGTTCGGATTCTCACCAAAGCATACCTGCCCATGATAGGGCGAATCCTCCGCCTCAAACATTTCGCGGATGGCATCCGTTGTTCCGAGCAGTTGGAAATCGAAGTCCCCCACCGTAACATGTGTGATGCTTTCATCGATCACCACCAATTCTGAGACCGCTTCAGCCTGTCGGCACATGCTATCACACAGCTCCATCTCGCGCCGATTCGTCTCTTCCGTGGCGGGATGGCCGCTGCTGTCCGTCCGGTTGATCCCGCTGAAGCGCTTCATGTAGACCTTTCCCACCGGATACCGCTTGAGCAGTGCCGGCAGACTGCCGTAATGGTCCCTATGGAAGTGGGTGATCAGGATGCATTCCAATCTCTGAACACCGATCGTATCCAGATACTGGATGATACGTTCTGCGTCCCGATCATAACCAGTATCGATCATGGCATACCGCCCGTTCGACTCGACTAAAATGATATCGCTCCAATAGGCACGTAAAAAGTGGATCTGATCCATAGCATCACTCCGTTCTGAGCGCCATCACCGGATCCTTCTTCGCTGCCTTGCGCGAAGGGATCAAGCCGCCGATCAAAGTCAGGATCACACTGATGACCACCAGCGCTGCACCGCCGACCGGTGGCAGGATGGCACTGATGTCGTTGCTGCCCGCCAGGGAATGGATGATCGCGTTGGCCGGGATCAGGATCAGCAATGAGATCCCTACACCCAGAAGACCGGCCAGCAGCCCGATGATGAAGGTCTCTGCATTGAAGACCTGTGAAATATTACGTTTGGATGCACCAATAGCGCGCAGGATACCGATCTCCTTGGTCCGCTCCAGCACGGAGATATATGTGATGATCCCGATCATGATGGAAGAAACGATCAGCGAGATGGCCACAAATGCGATCAAAATGATACTGATCGTATCAATGATCTTCGTGACAGAACCCATCAAGGTACCTACATAATCTGTATACGCGATGACTTTGTCCTCCTGACCGCTCTCCTTCATGCGCGCATTGTAATCATCCAGGATGCGGATGAGCTCTGCCTTGCTGTCGAAGTCGCGCGGAAAGATCGCGATCATGGAAGGCGATGCTTCCGTCTGATAGTTCAGTTTTATCAGATTGCCTTCGTACGAAGCGATGTCGGTATTCATCATGCTCATCATCAATTCCTTCATCTGCTCCGCGTCCATCTTCATGGTGATGGCGCCGGCAAAGGCATCGGTATCGAAGGAGACTGCGTTCTGCATGTTGGAAGCAAACTGTTCCATCATCTTGCCCATCTGTTCGGTGATGGTCGTGGTCAGCTGACTGGCCAGAGACTCCATGACACTAGTCATTACAGAACTGATGGTCTGCGACAGTGCCTGGCCCAAAGCGCCTTGCAGCTGGTTACCGACCTGTGCCATCGTATTGCTGACTTTTCTGGAGATCTGACGTTGGATCTTGTCCGTGTCGACCACCTTGGGGATCCCGTCTGCAAGCGTCTTTGTGGCTTCTTTGCTGCCCATGTACGAAATAAATGATGTCGCTAGTTTAGAGAGATCCGGCAGATCATTGCCTTTGGCATAGGATTGATAATCGTTGTACATGGCCGTAAGGAAACGCTCCAGATCCTCGCCTGTCAGCTCAGGCAGTTCCATTTCGGCCGATATGTCATTGATGAACGTGTTGATCCGGGTCTGTACCGCATCCGTAGCCAGATACGCTTCCAGATACGCCCCGGCCTGGGCAGGATCCGTGATCTCCTGCTCATTCAGATAGGCGATGAACCCCTGCGTCAGCTCCTGGATGAGAGCGGATACCGTCTGCTGATCCGGCAGTTTTGGCGTATACCCATCCAACCATCTCTGCAGTTCCTGCAGCAACGTGTTCCGCGCCTGCTCCGAGGACAGATACTTCCCCATAGCTTCACCCATATGCGCGTAATCCGTAGAAGGATCCTTGGCGGCTTCCTTCAGATACCCTTGCAGGATGTTCTGCAGCAGCTTCATGAGTTCATCGGTATCCACGTCAACATCGATATCTTTCAACAGATCCGCCAGATCGACGTTCATCGCGGACAGATCCAGATCGGAAAGATCCAGACCGGACAGGTCCATCCCCTCCAGGCCGGACAGGTCCAGATTTGAAAAATCGAGTGCGGACAGATCCAGTCCGGATAAGTCGAAAGATTCCGGATCGAACTGGAAGGCTTTGGCGATCCCCTCCTCATCGATCGCGAACATGTCGCTCATATCGATCGTGTTCTCGACTACGTCGCCAAAACGGACACCGGTAAAAACGTCCGTCTCCGGATCCTCCAGCTGCTTCTTGACGACTTCGCTTTCCGACGCCTGCTCCATGATATACGTCGGCAGTCCCGCGTGGCAGTACAGTCCGGGCTGCAGCATGGCTACGTCCTCATCGTCCCTGGCCCGCACGACGCCTACGACCACCAGATCATCGCTTTGTTCCAGGACGTCGCGCATAAAGGCTTTATTTTCACTGTGATCGACATAGACTTTATATTGGCTGTCATAGGTATATCGGTCCGAAGGATCCAGAAGCTTCAGCCGTATATCAAGAAAATCCTCCAGCTTCCATTTGGTAAGTTCATCCGACCCCTCGTAATTCTCATTTTTATAAAACGCGTCGATCATCTTGTCCAGCTCATCCGCGTCTTTCAGGCCTAAAGCATATAAGGTCATATCCGTCACCCGGTATCCGGAGGACAAAACGAGTACGCACTCATGCTCTTCTTCCGGCCAATGGCCTCTGAGCACCTCATACTGAGATTCGTACAAATGAGGATCCTTCGGCAGGATGGAAAAAGCATCCATGCTCACCATGGACATGGTCGAAGCGATCCCATAGTTCTGTCCCATGGCACCGGAAAGCGCCTGGTCCGGGTTCACCTGACGATAGTCATCCTTCCCGATCAATCGATAGATCTGCGGTGTGACGTTGTATGTATACTCGATGGCACGCGCATACCGATCCATCTCCTCCGCATCTTCTTCGAAAAACGCTTTCAGCGATTTCAGATCATTCGAACTGACCCGTGAGAACATGGCGCTCAGCGTCTGCCATTCCCTGGCATAGCCTTCTTCCACTTCGACCTCTCGGGCTTGTTCCGCGCCTTGCATCAATGCGGTGATGTCCATACTGGTGGCGTTGATCGTCAGCGGATACTCGGACAGCGTTTCCTGCTCGATATTATTGATATAAGCCTGAGCCCCATTGGAGAGCGACATGATCAATGCGATGCCAATGATGCCGATGGAACCCGCGAAGGCCGTCAGGATGGTGCGGCCTTTTTTCGTGCGCAGATTGTTGAAGCTCAGCAGCAAAGAAGTGAGGAAAGACATGGACGCATGGCCCAGATTGCGGTGTTCCGGCGGCTCCTGATCGATCTCCTCTGCCGTGCAGGGCATGGAATCATCCACGATCTTCCCGTCCTTCAGCTTTACGATACGGGTCGCATAAGTCTCCGCCAGTTCCGGGTTGTGGGTGACCATGACGACCAGACGGTCCCTGGCCACATCCTTCAGCAGGTCCATGATCTGGACCGAAGTCTCGGTATCCAAAGCGCCTGTCGGCTCATCCGCCAGGACGATATCGGGATCATTGACCAAGGCACGGGCGATGGCGACGCGCTGCATCTGCCCGCCGGACATCTGGTTGGGTTTTTTGTGCAGTTGGTCCCCTAACCCCACCTGTTCCAATGCGGCTTTTGCGCGTTTCTTACGCTCCGCCCGGGAGATGCCGGAGATGGTCAGGGCCAGTTCTACGTTGGACAGTACAGTCTGGTGCGGGATCAGGTTGTAGCTCTGGAACACGAAACCGATCGTATGGTTGCGGTACGAATCCCAGTCCCGGTCTTTGTACTGTTTGGTAGAGACGCCGTTGATGATCAGATCCCCACTATCGTAACGGTCCAGCCCGCCGATGACGTTGAGCAGCGTAGTTTTTCCGGACCCACTGGGGCCAAGAATAGCCACGAACTCATTGTCCCGCAGCTCCAGGCTGACGTCGTTGAGAGCGATCTGTTTCAGTTCTCCTGTGATATATTCTTTGTGTATATTTTGGATCTTCAGCATGTTGTATTATCCTGTATAAACTTGATTCTCAGGTTGACCTTTTTCCTGACAGTATTATATAATAAAAACGGAAAGGGGGCAATATGGAATGATCATCGGAATCGGCACGGATCTTGTGCATATCCCGCGGATCCGTCATGCGATGGATACACTGTCCGCAGGGGCTTTGGCCCGCATGTTCACGGCCGAGGAACTGCGGCAGGCAGAAAGCAAAGCACATCCGGAAGAATACCTGGCGACCCGTTTCGCCAGTAAAGAAGCCGTATTCAAAGCTTTGGCGCCGCATACGGTGAAGCATAACTTTGATCTGCGCATCATCGAGACCCTGAATCATGAAGATGGCAGCCCCTACGTCCATATCACTGATCCGCTGCAGACGCTTATGAACGAGGCCGGCGTACAGAAGATCCACGTCTCCATCACAACGGAGGCGGATCTGGCACAGGCTTTCGTCGTCTGCGAAGGATGATGTACCTGCTTCTTATGTAGGTCAAGAAGAAAGGATCGAACAATGTGGAATGATCTGAACACCGGCGCCTATGAAGGCATGATCGCCGAGACCATTGGCTTGGCCGGTTTCCAGGGAGATCCGATCCGGGCGTATTATTCCCGCCCGCTCACACCAGGACCGCATCCCGGACTGGTCCTGATCCCCCACATGCCCGGTTGGGATGAATGGTGCCGTGAAGCGGCCCGCAGATTCACCCAGCACGGCTACGCCGTCGTCTGCCCGGATATCTATGCCCGGGTCGGTACTGGTACCCCGCCTGAAGTCGCTGCCAAGTCACGTGAAGCAGGCGGCCGTCCGGACGAGCAGGTCATGGGCGACGTCAAGGCATCTCTGGATTTCCTGAAACTTGCGCCACAGTCCAACGGTAAAGTCGGTGTGATCGGTATGTGCTCCGGCGGACGGCACGCGTTCCTGGCCGCCTGCACCGTCGATGGCTTCGATGCCTGCGTCGACTGCTGGGGCGGCGGCGTTTTTGGTCCCGAAGGCAATGCGCCGGCTGACCATACTGCCGACCTCGCTTGCCCGATGCTCGGCATCTTTGGTAACGATGATCAGCATCCGTCACCGGAAGAAGTGGATCGGCTGGAAGGTCTTCTCAAAGAAGCCGGAAAGGACTATACCTTCTATCGCTATGATGGAGCCGGACACGGGATCTGGTATTACGACAGGCCTATGTACCGGCAAGAACAGGCCATGGATTCCTGGAACAAGGTCGAAGCCTTCTTTGATGCGCACCTGAAATCATGAACGAACAGTCTTTGGCTGTCATGATCAAGCCGGTGGGCTCGCTCTGCAATATGCGCTGCTCCTACTGTTACTATCTGGACACGCCGTATGCGGACGGCCTGCCGGCTTATACGATGACAGATGAGATCCTGGAACAGACCATCCGTGCCTGTCTTGCGGCAGCAAAAGGTCCCATCCTCTCCTTCACCTGGCATGGCGGTGAACCAGCCGGCTGCGGCATCAACTTCTATGAGAAAGTGCTTGAGCTGCAGCAAAAGTACTGTCCGGATGGACTGAGCATCATCAACAACCTGCAGACAAATGGAACTTTGCTGGATGATGCTTTTTGTGATTTTCTGGCCGTACATCATTTCGACGTAGGCTTGAGCATCGATGGGACGAAGTCCGTGCACGATGCCTATCGCCATATGGCGGATGGACGCCCGACCTATGAACAGGTCTATCAGGCGGCGAAACGCCTGATCGCCCATGGGATCCAGCCGGATCTGCTCTGCACCGTACATGACCGCACCCTATCACAGAGCAAGGAAGTCTATCGTGCTCTGCGCGGTCTTGGCACTGGGTGGATCCAGTTCATCCCCATCGTACGGCGGGATGCAGAGGGCCGCGTCACGAAGGATTCTGCCGATCCTGTCGGCTATGGCTCTTTCCTGAAGGAAGTCTTCATTGAATGGTTCTTCCATGACCTGGGGAAGACACAGGTCCAGCTTTTCGCCGAGATGGCCTCCGTGCTGGCGGGCGGCAGTGCTTCTGTCTGTACCATGGCACCGGTCTGCGGTCAGGTGCCCGTGATCGAGCACGATGGTTCCGTATATGCCTGTGATCATTTTGTCCGGGAGTCCCATCGTTTGGGGCATATCGCAGAAGCCCCGTTGGATGAGATGCTCTCTTCGGAGCTTTGCACATCTTTTGGAGAAAGCAAGACCTCCGCGCTGACCGCTGCTTGCAGGTCCTGTCCCTATCTGGAGGTCTGCCGCGGTGGCTGCTTAAAGGACCGTTTCGCAAATTCTGCAGATGGAGAACCTGGTCAGTATTACCTATGTCCCGGTCTGAAGGATCTCTTCGCCTTCGCGGTGCCGATCCTTAAAGAAGCAATCCGCCTCTCTTCCCTGCACACGCCGCAGGATCAGATCCAGCAAAGGATCCGTGCCCATCTGTGGGCGCCTTATAGAACGATCGGCCGCAATGATCCCTGCCCCTGTGGCAGCGGCAGAAAATTTAAAGCATGCCACATGCGGTGGCTGCCATAAGCAGTTCCAATTCACAGAAAATGGAGAAAATGCCATGAAATGCAAGCAGTTTACCACCGTAGCCGCCCATGGCAAGGGCATCCCTTTTGCCTGGGAGCTTCCTGTTACCTTGGAAGCTGATGAAGCACATCATGTCGAAAACGGCGTGATCAATCTATATCCGCGGATCCAGTATCAGAAGATCGATGGGTTCGGCGCCGCCATGACCGAGACCAGCGCCTACCTTTTCAGCAAAATGGACCCCGATACGCGGGCGGCAGCACTGAAAAAGTATTTTGGACCAGGTTCCAACCAGGTCACCTTCCTGCGCATGTCCGTCGACAGCTGCGATTACAGCCTGGAGGAATATCAGGCTGTCGCTGATCCTCTGAACGATCCGGACTTCGAGACGTTCACTCTGGACCGCGACCGCAAGTATACTCTGCCCATGCTGAAAGAAGCGTTGGCCCTGGCTGATCAGCCGGTGCAGGTGCTCCTGGCGCCTTGGTCGCCCCCTGCGGCATGGAAGACGCCCCCGGCACGGCCGAAAAACGATGCCGCGACCTATGGCGGGTTCTTCAGCCAGCAGATCGACTATGATACGCCTTCCCGCTGCAACGGCGGCAGTCTGAAGCCTGAGCATTACGGGGATTGGGCCAGGTATCTGGTCAAGTTCGTGCAGGCCTATCTGGACGAAGGCGTGCCGGTGACCATGCTCTCTCTGCAGAACGAATCCGTAGCCGCCACCAACTGGGACAGCTGTGTCTGGGAAGCCAGTGCACTCAAGACCTTCCTGCGGGATCATCTCTATCCGGAGATGGTCAAGGGCGGTCTGTCCGGCAAAGTCGGTCTGTACATCTGGGATCATAATAAGGAACGCATGCTGGAATACGCCGAAGTCATCCTGGATGACGAGACCGATCCCATGGTCGAAGGCATCGCTTTCCACTGGTATTCCGGTGATCACTTCGAAGCGGTCCGAATGACCAGCGAGCTCTATCCCGGCAAGGTGCTGTATATGGATGAATGCTGCGGCCTGCACATGCCCGGCCGCACCAGCATGATCCCCATGTTCGCCGATGGCAGAACGCCGGAAGATGTGGAATATGAGGACGCTGTAGCTTACGCACACGATATCATCGGCAATTTCAATGCTGGTACCAACCGTTGGACCGAGTGGAACCTCTGTGTGGATAAGGATGGTGGTCCGCGTCACGTGCCCGGCGGCTTCACAGCCGGTATGATCGCCGATGATGATGGTGGTTTCGCCACGAATCTGACCTACGATTATATCGGGCATTTCTCCCGCTATATCCAGCCAGGGGCGGTCCGTATCGGCATGTCCCGCTGCGATGACAAGGTGGATGTGCTGGCCGCTCAGAACCCGGATGGGAGCCTGGCGGTGGCATTGCTCAACCGGGAGACGGTGGGGCTGAAATATGTGATCCGGCTGCAGGGCAAACTGATCCGTGTGACACTGCCGGAGCGCTCCATGACCACCCTTGTGATCGAATAAGTCTTAACACGCAAAAAGCCTTCCTGGCTCATGTGCCGGGAAGGCTTTCTTTTATTTCAGTTTAAAGGCGATATGGGATTCGTTGCCCTTGACTTCTACTTTCGCCATGGCGCCGGTGATCATGGGGATCTGCGGCGGCAGGTGTCCGATGTCAAAGTCCAGCACGACAGGGACGTGATAGGTCTTGAGCACGTCCAGGACCGCTTCATGGGCATCCAGGCCAAGGACCGGATCCATGCCGCAGTACGGCCGGCCGATCAGGAAACCTTTGGCCGTATCGAACCATCCCGCATGCTGCAGCTGCCACAGCGCGCGGCGGATCGACAAGGGATTGAGGTCGCAGGATTCCAGGAACCACAGGGTCCCGTCTTTCTCATACCGGCGGTTGAACCGCTCGACTTTGTCATACCGGGTCCCACACAGTGTAATAAGACAGTCCAGGCAGCCGCCCAGAAGCCGGCCTTCCATCTTGACCTTCTCATCCGTACGTGCCCATTTCTGCTTTTTATCATACGTCCAGGTGAAAAGGGTTTTGGGCTCGGTCACGTTATAGGGTTGGAAAGGATCCTCGTCAGTTTTCAACGATTCCTTTTCCCAAAGATCGTACCCATCGAATTCCAACTGTTTGCCACGCAGCAGACGGAAAGCATCTTCCAAGGCCGGATGCCAGGGCTTCATGCCGAAAGCTCCGGCACAAGGGCCATAGATCGCCGCAGTATCACACAACGTGGGCAGCAGGAACGTCAGATTGGTATTATCCGAATAGCCCATATACCACTTGGGATCCTCTTTTTTCAACTGCTTGAAATCCACGTAGTCCAGATCCTCGCACATGGTCTCACCGCCGCCGCAGGAGAGGATCACATCGATATCCTTGCGTGTCATATACTCGTTGATCTCGTCACCGCAGGCTTGAGGGGTCGTGCTTTTACCGATCCCATCATCTTTGTAGCAGTTGGGACCCAGTTCGACCTGGTACCCCTTGTATTTGAACACCGTCTGGGCTTGCAGGAACAGAGAACGGTAGGGTTCCGTCGTACAGCCAAACGAAGGGGCAATGCAGCCGATCGTGCCGTTCTTAGGTAAAAACTCAGGATAACGCATATCGCTTCTTCTCTCTTTCATGGATTCCCGTCCACTATAGCATAGAAATCCAGAATCGACAAGCCGAAAGATATCGTGTATAATGCGGTAGAGTCCATGTAGAAGGAGATCCAAACATGTCCGTCACAAAGAACGATGTGGCCCGCTTTCCCGCCTGGGGCCCATATTCAAAGAAATATATGGGGGTTTCGCACCTCCCGCATCTGGAACGCCGCGCCGGTGTCCGTTTCGATTTTTCCACCGTCCCCGCTCTGTCCCATCTGGACATCCATCTGCCCAACGTGACCCTGCCGACCGGCTGGCGTGCCTTTAGTGCCACGCCGGATCTGTCAGTATATTCTTACCGGGTCGATCTGCAAGGCTTTGACGACGTCTATGGTGCGGTGTTTTACGGACGTCTGGATGATCATACCATCCTGGTCCGCACGGAACTGACCAATCACACGGATCTGATCCAGGATCTGATGATCAACTATTTTTCTTCCATCGAGTACCCTCAGACCCAGTATACCGACGTTACCCTTCCCATCGAAGGCGTTTTGCTGGACGCACTGGATTACTCGGATTTTGCCTATGCCTCTCACCGCCCGTGGGACCGGCAGAACTGTGATGGACACAAGCTGGGTGAAGTCGTGTATCCTCGCTTTACGGAAGGCCATGGTCTGGGAGATGGTGCCAACAAATGGCATCTGCCCCAACTTCAGTTCGGTGCTTTCGGCGCGGAACAGGGCGATCGGGTCTCCTATCGTTTCACGCTGGATGCACCTATGCAGAACGCTGTGCTCTGGGTGCGTTACCAGTCCCACAATATCGTTTATGACACGGCCCGCCCCATAGAAGAAGTGGCCCATATGGCCAGGCCGGAACAGGATGCCATCTTTACGGTGAATGACACCCGTGTGATGTGCTTCCCTTGCACATTGGAGCCTGCCCTCTGCTCCTTGTCACTGGGCGACCTTTCCCACGGTATGCATGAACTGAACTTCGTTTCACAAGGTGCCGGCGGTCTGGCACTGGATTTTCTGGCGATCCTGCCGGAAGGCGCTGTCCCCTCCGTACAGGAAACCAAACCCGCCTATGAACCTGCCATCACTGAAACCCCGACA
>JAEEGL015817892.1_pt1 | contig 14869 bp, 12 predicted proteins | sample 9134231 | NCBI WGS metagenome assembly JAEEGL01 (sample SAMN16246548, study PRJNA631951) | gut metagenome | biome: gut microbiome; feature: rumen; material: fiber-attached | host: Bos | place: Iran: Karaj | collected 2018-10
CCGAAGTAGGACGGTTGCCAGTATCGACGGCTCATGTCGAAATAGAAGATGCCATTGTCGCCAATGGGAAGGTCGAGAGAGCCATCGGCAATCCACTCCTTGCTGTCGTCCTCCTTTTCGCCATATAGGTTGTAGAATAAATTGCCGTGAGACATTATGAAGAACTTATCACTGGTGGTTCCCAATTTAATGCGTCCAACAAAATCGGCCCAATTGTGCTCCCGCTCCATAATCCAGCGGTCTTCCTCCGTGAGTGATGGGGCGAGACGGCAACCGACGACAAACTGATCGTTGGGACCACGCAGGAGAACGTCTTTGTAGCCATAGTCCTCGGTCAGGCTATCTACACGAATCTCGAGGATGCTGCCCAGAGCCTTGGGCGAAATGTCGGCCTCCAGGCTGCCGCCGTCGATGGTGACAGTGGCCGCAGCACTGCCGACGGCCCAGACATAGCTAATCCCGCCGAATGTGGTGTAGAGGTTGACGGTGGAGAGCTTCTCCTCGCCCGAGATGAAATAGGCTTGTCCGTTACTGGCGTGTGAAGTCTGCCAGCCCACGAGGGTATAGGTACCGTTGGGCAGGTCGTCGGTCTCGATGGTCAGTGGCTGCAGGGTGTTGCTTTCCACGCCAAGCTTGGCGACCAGGTCGCCCGCCTGATCATAGATGAGCACGCTGTCGCGTATCGTCATGAGCTTCTCGAGCCAATGGGGCATATGCTCGACGAGATCCAGTTCTTCATACATCGCAGCAGGGTTGATGGTGATCACCGCTTTTCCGTTGGTTGGCTTCACGGGTGTTTTGTCCTTGTCGTCGTCACAGGACGTCAGCATCACGACTGTCATTGCGCTGCAGAGAAGGGCAGCCAGCTTCATAATAGACTTTTGCATGTGGCTCATTTTATTGTGTTGTACACTCCTTATCGATTCTTGCGTTCTCGGCCAGTATTATTCCTTTTCCCGAATGTCGGCAAAGCGGCCCCAGATGTCGTGATTGCGATAGGCATTGCCAGCTCCTCTGGACACGAAGACGGTTATACTATAGTCCGGAAAGGTACTCTCCGTGATGGCGGGAGGCGTCGTGCAGGCCAGGGTGATGGATTTGATGCCACTGCAGTTGCCGAACGCACTTTCGCCGATGGAGGTCACCCCTTCGGGAATCACAAGGTCGGGACCGAGTTTCGCGTCATCCATGAAAGCATAAGCGCCTATCGTCTTCAGCTTTGCAGGGAGCGTGAAGTCCGTGAGATTGGGCGTATTGTTGAAAGCTCCATAGCCGATGGAGGTTGTCTCGTCGGACAGGTGGACAGTGGTGAGCCCTGTGCAGTTGGAGAAGGTCCAGTCGGGAAGTGCCTTGATACCGCTGGGGATGGTGACCTCGGAGAGGCTTGTGCTGCTGTCGAAGACGCCGATTCCCATAGATTTCAGGCTTTCGGGAAGGTTGATGGATTTCAGCGCGGGCATATTCGTGAAGCAGTTTTCGCCAATGGATTCCAGACCGTCTGGAAGGTTTACCTCGCTCAACTTCATGCATGAAAAGAAGCACCAGTCGCCCAGCGATTTCAGGGTCGAGGGCAGCTTTACCGATGTCATGGACTCACATTTGTCGAAAGCACCGTATCCAATGCTTGTGACACCCTCTTGCACGACTATCGATTCCATTTTTGACAATATAGGAAACTATGCTTGTCGATGTCGACGAGGGTGGAAGGCAATTTGACGGAGGTGATGTCGTAACATCTGAAGAAAGCACAGTACACTATCTTCCTCACGGGATGTTTGCTGCCAGCATAAGTCACATAATCGGGTATCACGACGGCTCCCTGCGGCTTGTCGTAGCCCGTCCACGTCTCATCGGCATCATAGTCAAAGTAGGGGAACATCGGCGGCACGACGGCTGCGTCGCCCGACGAATCGACGATATAGTAGAGCGTCTGCCCCTCATGGGCGTAGCTGAACACTTTGCCGTACTCTACCACTTTGATTTCCTCTTTTGTGCAGGCGGTGAACGTCATTGCCGCCATCATCAGCGTTATGGCCGCTGTAGCTATCAAAATCTTTCGCATATTCAAATTGTTTTATGGTTACACATTATATTAAATAAGTAGGGGCTATAGGGGTGTGGAGATCTTTTGTTGTGAACGGGGACGTGTGTGAAGGCCGCCCGTCACCTCGTCGAGTTCGTCGTTCAGCTCGTCGTTCTCGTCCTGTAGCTTGTCGATTTCGTCTTTCAGCTTCAGGTTCTCGCGGATGAAGGCCGAGAAGTTCACCAGCAACTCTTGGTTACGCCAATGGTAGTAGAGGAGCAGGATAATCAGCCCAATGATGCCCAGTGCTACAATGGTGGAAATGACGATTGCAATGATGACTATGGTACCCATAATTGTCGTTTCTTTATGTTTTCGACGGCAAAGGAACATACATTTATCGACATACTTGTCAAGTATCCGCAAATCTTTGTCAGTTATTTGCAAATCTTTGTCAAACCGTTGTCAACTATCCGCAACACTTTACGGCAAAGGAGGTGTTTCCCGATGAAATGGGCAAAATGAGAATCGGCTCGGCGCGAAGGGACTGTTTCCAACCACACACGTCGCATGAGTTTATCATGCGTGATAAACTCGCATTACACTTTTGCCGCCTTCCGGAACTCGGAGGGTGTCATCTTGTATCGACTGCGGAACTGCTCGTTAAAGGATGTGCGGTTGGCAAAGCCGCTCATCTCGGCGATAAGGGCGATGGGCTCGTCGGTGTCGGTGAGCAGGCGGGCGGCATGAGCAACGCGATAGCTGTTGATGAAGGCGCTTGTGCTCTGGCTGTCGGAACAATCGCGGATTACCTCGTCGATGTATCGGTGGTTGGTGCCGAGCATCCGGGCGAGTGTGTCGCGATTCAGTTCAGCGTCGGTGTAGCTTTGCTGGTTCTTCATCAACTCTACGAGACGGAGGAACAGTTGCTCGTTGGGCGTGCGTTCCCGTACGGGTTGCCGCACTATCCGCTGAATGTGGCGCGCCTCGAGTTGCTGCTCATGCTGAATCAGGTCGAAGATTTCACGGTTCTTTTCAAGTTCGCGGCAGTGGGCTACGGACAGTCGCCACAGCGCAAAGAAGATGACAAACAGGACAACGATGAGCGAGAGAGCGAGGATGCGATAGACGGCTGCCCGGGCTTCCGATTCCTCCAATGCCCGTTCCTTCTCGTGCGTCTGATAGATGACAGCCAGCTCGGCGGCATCGTTCTTCTTTTGCCAAATGAGGGCGGAGTCGATAACGGCACCGATGCTGTCGGCAAGTAGCAGTGCATCGGCGTTGCGCCCTGCCTTACGATAAACGGAATAGCGGGGGCAGAGGTTGGCAGCGATGTGGTCGATGGTCGTTTTCGTGCCGCCAGTCGTCAGGGAAATGCTGTCGAACTGCTCGTACCAATAGGCGGCTTCGTCGTAGCGTCCGGCAGCCACCAGGTAGCCCGCAGCATCCATGATGTTCGCCGGCATGGAAATACGGCCGTGGGGTATGGCGGCATAGACGGCCGCGGCCTCCCTCTGGCGGCCTGTAGCCTGCAGATATTGGGCTTTGTACAGAGCCAGGCTTCCTTTTTGCTCTTCAATCAGAATGGAGTCGCCGATACCAAGCTGCTCACAGGCGATGAGTTCATCCTCGTAGCGGTCAAGCCACTTTCCCGCCTCGTCATATTCATCGAAATCAAAGTATGCGTAAAAGATATTTGCACACATAAGAGCGAGGTTGAAGTCGCCCCGCTTCTCGCCGCCCGATACCGACAACTCGTTCTCGTAGGCCTTGGCAAAGGTCTGTTTCGCCGCCTCGGGCATAGCCAGATGCAGCTGGCATTGTGCCATCAGGGAAAACAAGCCCGTCTTTATCGCGGCTGGGAAGTCGTCCTGGCTTTCGGCCCTACGGAAAATCTCGCCGACGACGGCCAGCGCACCCTCCATATCGCCACGCTGATAACACAAGCAGGCAAAGCGGTAGCCTGCATCGCCGTAGGCAAGCCAGTCTTGCGACGGATTGTCATGCATCAGTTCGTAGGCGTTTTTGTAATACAACTCCGCCAGCCGCATCTGTCCGGCCTTGTCGTATTCCAAGGCTTCGTCGCGCCAAGTAAGGGCCGTAAACACCTTCTCGCTCCTGGTGCCGTCGCTCTTCTTCCCGCCTGTACAACCCGTTAGGGGCAGCACAACACACAACATCGCGACAACAATCTTTATCGCTCGTATCATCGTCTTGGCCGCCTCGGAATCGTGTATGTGGATGAATGGTAGCATGGGCAATTCACATCATTTCATCCGCAAAGGTATTACTTTTTCCTGAAAGGCCAAACATTTTTTGCCCTGCGGAGGCAGAAATCCGAGATTTTTGTGTACTTTTGTCGCTGATTCAACACATTATCGGTGAAAATGAAGACAATCAAGGTTAAAGACAAAGAGTTTGCCGTGTCGATAACGGCCGAGACACTGCAACGGGAAGTGAAGCGAGTGGCCGATGAGATTAACCGAGACTATGCGGGCCGCGAACCAGTGTTCCTGGGTTACTTCAAACGATGAATCGAATTGACTAAACGGATTCACAGACTATTTGGTCTATCAGAAACATAATATCGACCAAAAGGATTAGACAGGATTAAGTGGTGGCTGAACTACAGCCTCTAATTTCTTTGTTGTCTTATCGGACATTCTTGTTTTTATAAGATGCTTAGAGTATTGCTTTTGTGAAGGGACGCCTATACTTTAAGTATGTTCTATAAATTCTGTTTATTCACTCTCTCTAGCGATGTTTGTCCCGTTACGAACCTATGTCCGTTGGGAATATGACCTATGTCCGTTGGGAATATGACATATGTCCGATGGGAATATGACATATGTCCGTTGTCAATCTGACATAGGTTCGTGGCCAACGAGCATTCTATGGATCTCATTGCTCAAGGCGTTCGTTGGGACTAATAATATCTCATCAGTTTTTTAAAGGTCACAAAGAAATGAAGGAAATGACAGAATTTTTATGTTCCACTCAATGGCGCTAGCCTTTTCTGTGTGTTGCATTTTTGCAGTGTGCAAAACTTACTTTATCTCATCGCGAGTGAGGATGAGTTTTTCGGAAAGGAACTCCTGCCAGAAAGCATCGTCGTTCTGCTTACTGAAGACAAATGGAACCGTCCAGGGCGCTACATAGAGCCATAGGGCCCGGTCTTGCTTCATAGCCTGGGCACTGGGCACGCAGTCACACTCGGCCAGAGCAAGCATCTTGCTGGGATACTTGCTTCGGAGCAGGTTGAACTGTTCCTTGAAGGAGCCATGCTGGGTGGGTACATGATACTGGTCGCGCGCTACTATATCCACATATTCGTCGCCCGGGTACCAGTCATCATCGTCTAGCTCGGACGTCCATATATAAATAAGGTTATGCACACCGCGTTCCATAAGGTAGCGCTGGGCATAGAGGTAGAGCTGTCTGAAGGCCTCAGCTCCGTCGTTGCCCCACCAGAACCAGGCCTTACCGCCACGGTTCGTGTTTCCTGCAGCTTCGTGGAAGGGGCGCCACAGTATGGGAATGCCCTGTTCCTGATAGTGGAGGAGATAGCGGGCGATAGTATCCAGATTCTCGTTGATGATACGCTGTTCGGGCGTCCCGTCCTGCACTGCCCGGCGAGGCGAGAAAAGGGTGCCAGGCCGTCCCGGCGAGCCTGTGGGCGAATAGAAGGCATACCCCTTTCCGGCTGTAAAAGCCGAATCGACGGGCACGCTCCAATGCCAGATAAAGCCGACGATGCCCCCGGCTTCGTGCCAGTCTTTAGCCGCGGGCCCCATGTAATTGAGGCGGGGCTGGCGAAAATGCTGGAAGTCGAAGATGTTGATGGCAGGATAGCGGCCAGAGCGCTCGTAAATGCCGTCTGCATCGGTGGTATTATAGTCCCACCTTGCCTGGCAGCCCGAGAGCACCTGTTTGCCCCACACCTTGTTCCGGAGAAAATGATATAACTGGCGCGTCGGCTTCGTAGCCTCGCGATCTATGGGTTGTTTCTGAATCTGTGCCTGAACGGAGGTTGCCATTGCAGCCATCAGGATAAAGGCGGAGAGCTTATAGTTCATAATTCACAATCCATAATTCATTGTCCATAGTGCATAGTCCATAGCTCAACTTTTGAATTTTGAATTTAACAATTTTGAATTGATTTATCTGTTTCTTTTCAGGTAGTTTTCTATGAAGGCCTGGCGAGGTCGCAAGTATTTCTCGTCCCAAAGGGCACGCCAGGGCTCTGACGGCCAGGCATGAGTTCGGAAGGGGGCGCATTTGACTATTTTCCTGCCCGGAGCCCCGTTGAGCGAGGCCCATACAGAAGAGGGCGGGCAGGTGGTGTCGATCAGACCCATCTCGCAGAAAATCTCGGCCCGCGAATGACGCAAGAGCAGGGCGCCGTCGAAATACGGCAGGGTGGCATCGAGCATCCGGGCATCGATATCGGGGTGGTTCTCGATGGGCTGGGGCCAGCCTCCGCGACGACCGGCACGCGGTCCGCCCAGGTCCTGCATAGCTGGCACGTTGAGCACAACAGCCGATACACGGGGGTCGAGTCCTGCGGCAGCCGCGGCCTGTCCCCCACCCTGACTCTCTCCGATAACGAGAATGCGACGCCCGTCCCATTCGGGCTGGAGGGTCATGTACTCGATGGCCCGCAGCAGCCGCAGGTACATGCCGCGGAAGTAATAGGTCTCGCGGTCGGCAGCATTATGACTGAAGTAGTTGCGAAGGAGGCCGTCCTCCAGCATTTTGTAGTACTCGTCGCCCTGTCCGTTGAGCATGCCGTGCGCGTTGATGTCGAGGCTGAGGGTTCCGTCCCCGAGGGCTGCATTGCGGACGCACTCGCCCACCTGGCAACGGCACCAGTTACCGCTCACTCCCGCAGCCCGGCACAGCACAACGATAGGCAGCGACTTGGGCTTGGCACCCAAAGGCTTGGCCATATAGGCCCGTACCGGAGCGGGTCCCAGGCAGTTTATCTCGATGTCCTGGCACTCGTACCTGCCCTGGTACTGACCGGGTACTTCGAGGGGCGTTTTCAGGACTTCCATGGGCAGCGCGGACAACTGAGCCTTCAGGCCGTCCCAGTATGCCATCAGGTCGGCAGGCTCTTCGTAGCCGGCACGGAACCCCTCGGGAGCTACTACGAAGCCGATGGCTGATGCCTCGTCCTGGTCGCCCTTCAGTTCCACGCTCACGGCACAGGTGCTGTCCAATGCCTGCTCCAGCACGATGAAGTCGCCCTTCGAACGAGGCAGACTAAATTCGCGCCCCAGCTTGTTGTTATAGAATACCCGGGCCCGAAGGGAGTCGGTACCCTCTGTTTCGGAATGGCACGTTACAACGGCCCGCTCGCCCTTGGCATAAACGCCGCTTTCCTTACTGATGGAAAGGCGGATATGCTGGGAAGCTGCTGGCAGGCTGGCCGTCAGCAGCAAAAGGAGGAAAAAGGAAAAAGATTTCAAGGGGTTCAAGGTTCAAAGATTAAAATTGAGCTATGCTCTACTCCTTTCACGACTCGGCAAAGCTCAAACAAGTTCGGCTCTGCGCTCGCTGCTCCAGGAGTTCAAAGTTCTAATTCTCCACTACTCCGGCAAATCCGCCATTGCGTACCATCGAAATGTGGAGCCTGGTGTTCTTGTTCACCGAGGTCTTCTCCGTACGGTAATCCATAGCCATTCGGCTGGCATTGACGCCATCCACGAAGGAAGTCATCTGAAGGGTCGCACCCTCGGGCAGGAAGTTGAGCGTGACGTCCAACTCGCGCGGCTTATCGTTGGTGATACCGCCGATGAACCACTTCTGGCCCCTGCGCCTGGCCATCACGATATACTGTCCTGCCTCGGCTGCCAAAACGCGGGTCTCGTCCCAGTTGACGGGCACACTAGTAAGGAAATCGCGACAGTCGGGCCACTTGTCATAACGGCACGGGTTGTCCATCAGCATCTGCAGGTTGCTCTCGAAGAGCACGAAGACGGCCATGTTATAGACCTTGGTTCCGACACCCGGACAGATTGGACGGTTGCCATGAAAGTCCTCGGGCTGATAGCAGAGCATGGAGCCGGGCGTATAGTCCATCGGGCCTACGGCATTGCGCAGGAAGGGATACCAGACGCTGTTCTTGGGCGTACAGCCTCCATTGAACTCCATGCCGCGCACGCCTTCGTAGGTCAGTATGTTGGGATAGCGGTACTCGAGGCCGCTGGGGTGGAAGGCACCGTGGAAATCGACCATGATATGATGGGCGGCTGATTCCTTTGCCACCCGATCGTAGAAGTCGATCATCCACTGGTCCTGACGGTCCATAAAGTCGATCTTCGTTCCGACGATACCCCATTCCTCGAACTTCTGGAAGAGGTCCATGTGATGTTCTACGGTGAGCCAGGGCAGCCAGACGAAGATACCCACATTCTTGGACTTGGCATAGCGGATAAGCTCGGGCAGGTTCACCTCGGGATTGGTGTGGAAGGGGTCGCGGGTGTTGAGCGCCCAGCCCTCGTCCATTATTATATAAGGTACGCCATTGCGCGAGGCGAAGTCCACGAAGTATTTATAGGTATCCAGGTTGATGCCGCCCTTGAAAGTGACGTCCGGGCCGTAGGGAATGCCGTTGAGCCAGTCCCAGCAGGTCTGCCCGGGCCGTATCCAGCTGGTGTCCTCTATCTGGCACTTCTGGGCCAGGCGGACGGGCATTGTATTCTGGGCCAGGCGACCGTCCTCGCGGGTAATCAGCATATAGCGCCAGGGGAAGGTGCGGGTGCCGCTTGTCTTGGCGATATAGTCGGCCTCCTTCAGGATGCGGTGGCTGCGGTCGCCCTGATCCTCGTACTCCAGGGGACACTTGGGCTGAATGGCCGAAAGACTATTGTCGGCATTGCCCTTCAGGAAGAGTCCGGGATAGCTGACGAGGTCGAACTCGCTGAGCAGGATCTTCTGGTTCTTGCCCATGATGAGGACGGGCAGTTCGCTCATCCGGTCTTCCTTCTTCCATTCGTTGCTCTTCACGAAGGAATAGTTCTCCTCGCAGCTTGTCTTGAAACCGCCAGGCTGCTGCAGCACGAGGTCGCAGCTCTCGGCCAGCTGGAATACAGTGTTCTCCTGCATCACCTCTATCTCGCCAGGCAGGGATGTTCTCATTCGGAATGCCATGCCATCGTCATAAAGACGGAAATCCACGGCATAACCGCCCTTCAGTTCCAGGGTGAGCAGCGTGTAGTTATTCTCCACCTGACTGAATTTCAGAGGGAAGAGAGGCATCTCGGTCTCCCGCACGGAACGAATGCTCTTCTTCTTCAGAACGGGATTGGCTCCCAGCGTCTTGTCGGATAACTGCATGCCAATCACACTTTGCTTCATCAGCGTTTCGCCGTGACTTACCAAATCATAGTAGATGCGGTCCGAGAGTGTTACACTCACACTGGTCTGTCCGTCGGGACTCTGGGCAGACACCACTTTCTGGGCATAACCTGTGAGACAAGTAGCCGCCATCAGGATAAGTGAAAAGAATCTTGTTGTCTTCATATCGGTTTATTGTTTTAAGATTTCAAGTTCAGGATATTCCGCTATACGACCTTTGCTTCAGACCGTTTCTACGATAAGGTCCCATTACATGCGGAACTTCTGTTATTATGAATTATGAATTGTGAATTATGAATTGTCCATTAGTCCTCCGAGTCCTGGAGAACGAAGTCTGGCCGGACATCGGGGTGCTCAGTCCGAATCTGTACATTACTGAACCGCACGTTGCGGGCATGGCGCACAAAGAAGCCCTTGGCTGGCAGCCGGCCCCACATGGTTGCCTCGGGATAGTCCTTCTCCTTCTCGTTCTTAATGCTCTCAGCTATCCTGGGCAGTTCGGCCTCGGTGACTCCGCCCTGCTGGTGGAGGGTGATGTCCGAGAGGGTGATGTTCTCCACAGGATGACCTGGCAGACCGGTTATGCTGCAGCCGGCTGGGCCTGCCCCGTGTATCATGAAGTTACTGATGTGGACTCCGTCGATGCGCCCGACCGTTTCGATGGGAATCAGGTGGGTGAAGTCTGTGGGGTCGTCATCGGGACTGCTGAACCTATAGCCCCTGCCGCGGTTGCCAAGGCGGATAAAGATGGGCGACTCGGTACCCTCGACAATGAAGTCGGAGACATTGACATTCTCCAGTACGCCACCATCCACAATCTCCAAAGAGATAGCCGAAATGCCCCGAGTTAGTCCGTAGAGTTTCTTATCCTGGTTGCGGCTGGGCCTCACGATGATACCACTTATGCTGATGTTCCGGAAACCGCCGTTCGACTCGGTGCCCATCTTCACGGCATTGCAATGGCTGGAAACGACACAGTCCGAGATGCGGATGTTCTCGCAAGGGCGGTCGGCAGTGGACTTCAGTGTAAGTCCGTCATCGTCCGTATCGGTTATCATCCCGGTTACCACCACATCCCTGCAGCAGTCCAGGTCGAGTGCATCATTATTGTAGTTGTCGCGGTTAAATACCGTAACGCCTTCTATTCTCAGTCCATCGCAGGCCAGGTAGTGCTGCATCCAGCAACCGCTGTTGCGCAGGGTGATGCCGCGAACCAGAATGTCCTCGCTCTGTATGAAGCGGATGAGATGAGGGCGCAGGATGCCTGCCTCTTCCATAGTGGTTTTCTTGAAAACCCCGCCGCGACCGTCGATAGTGCCCAGTCCGTCGATGCAGACATTCTTCACCTTGTCGGCATAGATAAGCTGCAGGGTGTTGTGCTGAGTGCGAAGCGAGACATAGTCTGACTTCATGGGCAGGTAGTCCCTGATATCGGTACTTCCATAGAGAGTGGCCCCTTCCTCGAGGTAAAGGTGAACGTTACTCTTCAGGACAACAGACCCGATCTTGTAGCCTCCAGCAGGCACTACAACCCGACCACCTCCGGCATTCGAGCAGTCGTCGATGGCTTTTTGCAAGGCCGCCGTACTCAGTCGAGCCGTGTCGGCCCTGGCACCGTACTTCAGGATATTGAAGTCTGTAGCCCTGGCACATAGCACAATGGCCAATGCCAGCAGGAAGGAGATTGTTCTCATCATATCATTCAATTCTTTATGTTTCAATTCAAAGCCAATTTCTATTCTTATACAGGGATTTTCCGCTCGCTTAACCGAAAAGTTGACTTCGTCTACTCTTCTCACACTCGGGATACTTCAAGCAAGCTTGAGTCTCCACTCGCTTAACCGAAAAGTTCCCGGACAGCCTCTACTACGCGGCGGACGGGGACAAGCCGGATATTGAAAGACTGCGGATTTATTCCACTCATGTTATTTGAAGGTAGAATCATGCGGCGGAAACCCAACTTCTGGGCCTCGGCAATGCGCTGTTCGATGCGTGCTACGGGACGTATCTCACCACTGAGTCCCACTTCTCCTGCCATGCAGACATCCGGTTCGATAGGCATGTCGCCGTTGCTGCTGAGCACAGCGGCAATCACGCTGAGGTCGATAGCGGGGTCGGTGACGCGCAGGCCTCCGGCGATGTTCAGGAAGACGTCCTTCTGAGCCAGCTTGAACCCTACCCGCTTCTCGAGTACGGCCAACAGCATGTTCAGGCGGCGGCTGTCGAAACCTGTAGTGCTGCGCTGAGCCGTGCCGTAGGCGGCGGTACTGACAAGGGCCTGTGTCTCGATAAGGAAAGGCCGTACTCCTTCAATGGCACAGGCAATGGCTACCCCCGAGAGTCCTTCGCGGTTGTCGGTCAGGAGCAGTTCACTGGGGTTGCTCACCTGCCGAAGTCCGTCGTGCCGCATCTCATAGATACCCAGTTCGCTGGTACTGCCGAAGCGGTTCTTTATGCTACGCAGAATACGGTACATATAGTGCTGGTCTCCCTCGAACTGCAGGACGGTATCGACAATATGCTCCAGCACCTTCGGCCCGGCCAGGGAGCCTTCCTTATTGATGTGTCCGATGAGCAGGATGGACACGCCCCCGCCCTTTGCATACTTCAGGAGGCTGGCAGCACACTCGCGTATCTGAGTGAGACTGCCGGGCGAGGATTCCACGTTCTCGGTTTGGATGGTCTGGATAGAGTCGATGACCACCAGGTCGGGCTGCATCTCCTCTATCTGCAGGTAGATCTGTTCGAGCGATGTCTCGCAGAGCACGGAAACCCCGGTCTGCGCCCCTTCGGCTAAATCGGAGCCGGCCTGACCGGACGGGCTCAGGCGGTCGGCGCGCAGCTTTATCTGCCGGGCACTCTCCTCTCCGCTTACGTAGAGGACTTTCTTGTCTTTCAGGTTGAGGACGGTCTGCAGCACAAGCGTACTCTTGCCGATACCCGGTTCTCCACCCAGCAAGACGAGGCTTCCCGGAACGAGTCCGCCGCCCAGAACGCGGTTCAGTTCGCCGTCGTGCATGTCCATTCGAGGCTCAGAATCCGCCTGGATCTCGCCTACTGGTACGGGGCGCATCTTGCGTCCTTCCTCTGCCCCAGCTGCCTTGAGGGCGGCTCGGGTAATGCTGCTGACCGGTTTCTCGCTGCGGATGGTCATCTCCTTCATCGTGTTCCAGCGGCCACAGGCGGGGCACTTGCCCACCCAGCGCAGGCTTTCCTGTCCGCAGTAATCGCAGACGTAAACTGTCTTGTCCTTTGCCATCTACTTCTTAGTCCAATATATCTTACGGCTGAAGGGGCCCCACATACCCTTCACTATCAACGTCTTATCGTCCTTGAAGGAGAGTTCCACGCGGTATTTCTTGCCGCTGGTGGGATCGTAGATGAAGGAGTCGCCCCATCGGTCGTGCGTCTTGTCATACACTAGGTTTTCCATGAGCAGGACACGGTCCGAACGGACGTTGCGCCTCGACGGATCGGGGTTCTTAACGTCGTAAGTATAGGTGCCGTCGGGGCGCGGTTCGTTTGACACCCAGGTAACCTGGCACTGATAGCGTCCATCGGCATTCTTGGTGAAGCGAACGGTACTCTGCACCTTACCATGTTCTACATGATAGTTCCCCAAGAGGCGGTCGGCCTGTGCCCAAATCGAGCTATTCACCAGAGGGCACAATAGCATCAGGAATAACAAATAGTATTTCATTATCTTGCTCAGTCTCTAATCCAAATCACTCCGGCCTCCTATAGGAGAAACTGCACTTCTGTCCGTCATTGTCCTTTACCATCAGGCTCCACTGCAAGGGCATCTCCTCGCCCTCCTTCAGGGGATAGTTGAAGAAGAAGTCACTCTGGTGGAGTGTAGCCGTAGCCTGGTCTTCGCCGAGGTTCAGGACAGCATAGCCGATGTCTCCCCAATAGCCGGTGGAGGGCAGGCACATCGTGCGCATCAAGTCGCGCTTTCCCCACTGGAAGACGGGCCAGCCGGTATGCCAGTGGTGCTCGTGACCATAGATATAGCCGCAGCAGGTGGGACACTCACGGAGAATCGGGAGCACCTTCGTCTCGTCCTCTGGGTGATGTGCAGAGACGAAGACGGGCTTGCTGTAGCCCTTCAGCGTATTTCGAAGCCACTGGGCCTGCTCCTCGTTGATGGCGCCGGGGGTAATCCACTTGCCCAGGTCGGGGTCTTCCTGCAGGGAGTCCAGCACAATGATATCTGCACGCGGCGTCTCCACAATGAAAACCATTCTGCCCTGCAGGCGCGTCTGGGCAGCCTTCTCGGGGAAGACACGGGCGAAGTTGCCCCGGCGGTCGTGATTGCCCATGCCCAGGGTGACCTTGATACCTGCATCCTCAAGGGGTTTCAGTATCTCGCGGGCACACTCATAGTCCTCTACGTGTCCATAGAGATTTGCCAGGTCGCCCAGTCCCACCACATTGGCGGGCAGAGGCTTCATAGCCAGCACATCGTTCACTACGCGGGTCAGGCGGCCGGGGGTATGACTGCCGGCCAGTACGTGCATATCACTGATGAGGATGACCAGGTTCTCGTCAATTCGGCCCGATGGTTTCTTCTGCTTCTTGGGGTCTTCCAAGTTGGGCAAGGGAGAGGCGTTCAGGTTCATTAGGGAACCCTGAATTCCTATAGCAGCCAACCCGCCCAGAAATGTTCTTCTATTCATTGTTAAAGGTTTAAAGGTTCAAAAGTCAAAGGGTTCTCTACTTCCGGCATTCCTCAACGAAGAATTTGAAATAGCGCAGCATCGTGGGGTCGTCCTTTTCGGCCACCAGCACCTCGGGATGATACTGTGTGGCCATGATGCGGAGGTCGGGATAGCCCTCCAGCATCTCGGGAATGCCGTCGGGACTCCAAGCCGTCACTTTCAAGCCGGGTGCCACATCGAGGACGCACTGGTGGTGACTGCTGTTGACCTCTACATGCGTTACGCCCAGCACACGGGCCGAACGGCTGTCGGGCTCCAGGTCGATGTCGTGGGCGCAGACAGACAGGTTGCCGGGGCGATGCCTGATGTCGGAGGGTTTCTCGGACGGAATATCCTGCACAAGGGTGCCGCCCATTGCCACATTGATCATCTGCATCCCGCGGCAGACGCCGAAGATGGGGATGCCCCGCTCCAGGGCTTTATGGAAGAGGGCCAGTTCGAAGTCGTCCCGGCGGTCACTGACCTCACCCAGCTGGGGATGCGGTTCGTGGCCGTAATAAGAGGGCGCCACATCCTCGCCGCCCGTCATCAGCACTCCGTCCAGATGCGAGACAATTGCCTCAATCAGAGCGGGATCATCTGTAGCAGCGATGGGAACAGGTATGCCGCCCGCCTTGATGATGGAGATGCCGCAATAGCCGGGGGTAGTGAGGCTGCCGCTGCGGGATGCCGTACTGAGACCGATGAGCGGTGCGCGCCGCAGAGCCTTCGAGGGCCGGCAGGCATCGAGTTTGTCATAATACGCCTGCAGGCGGGGAGCCAG
>JAEEGL016666757.1_pt1 | contig 14869 bp, 14 predicted proteins | sample 9134231 | NCBI WGS metagenome assembly JAEEGL01 (sample SAMN16246548, study PRJNA631951) | gut metagenome | biome: gut microbiome; feature: rumen; material: fiber-attached | host: Bos | place: Iran: Karaj | collected 2018-10
GTAGCCAAACAAGTTTGGACAACTGCTCCCTCCCTAATTAGGGAGGGTTTGGGTGGGTAGCAACTGCGAGCGTGTGACGAAGTCACAATAGCGAGCGTAAGAGTGCGGGCTAAGCCCGCAGTATCCATTCAATCCCACGCACGAAGTGCGTTGTGGTTATCCATTTAACTGCGTGCTTTTCTTTCTTCTTTTTTCGGTTCACTTTTTCTTCTTTTTTTTGCCTTGCAAGTAAAAGAAAGAAGAAAAAAGGAACAAACAAATATATAATTAAAAATAAATAGATATTGATAAAATATTTTATGTAAAAAGGAGGATGTCTAAAAATATAGACATCCTCCTTTTTTATAGGTTATTGTTTATACAGTTTCAAAATTTATGCTGCATTTTTATTATTAGTTCTATTAATTATATCCCTTGCGCCGGTTACACCAATACCGAGGACAGCTGCCCATCTAGTACCCTTCATAGCAGTTTTGTATGCTTGGCCTAAGCCTTTGTTACCGCATTTGACTCCACATAAGGCCGCCAATAATGCCAGCGTTGAAACACCCACAGCGTATAATCCGGCACCTTCAACGCCACCTACACCTATATCTTTTAAGCCTGAACATACCATACCTACAACCCTTCCTTCTCGGTGTAAATTATCTTGATATGCGCGATTGTTTATCCTTTTCCCTGTTACATGGTGTATTGTTTCGGCCTTAAACCGTTGTCCGTTATTTCCTTTAAAACCACTCGCAAATCCGGCTTGGAATGCATCATCACAATATTTCTCGATATCGCCTTCAATAGTATGATTTACAGCTCCATCATTTGCTATTGCAGATACAATCTCACTGTATGTTTTATCAATAATACTATATATATCTCCGGATCTTGTTGCAAGTCCTTTAGCTTTAAGTTCTTTTTCATATGTTGCACAAACGTAATCTTTTAATTTGTCATATTCCTGACAAACTCCGTTTTGGTCACCTTCCTTTATTTTTGAATATAATAATCTGACTTGGCTATCTACCGCACCATCTACTAATATTTTTTGTATGATGCCTGACATAGTTTCTTCGTGAGCCTGCACTTCGCTGTTTATCATTCCGGCATGCATTTGTTTATTATGATCCAATTTACTTAACTCTAAATCATTTTGCAATTTTTGCATATTTTTCTGATAATCGAGCCAATAGTCCATCATTCCACCCATCATTCCGCCGCCATACATTCCGGCGCCGAAACTAGTCAATGGATCAAATACGCTATTCATTCCGCCGCCGAAACTCCCGACTCCGGTTAATCCCATCATTGATGGCATATAACTGCTGTAGTCGCCGAATGCACTCGGACTGAACCCGTACGATAATGGTGATATTGATGTATTGTTGTCACCTGACATAACAACCTCCCGGTAACTTGTATAAACTAACCTTTTTTAACCTTACATATATATAAAGTCATTTTGTCTTTAAAAATTGACTATTTTTAACATAAAGTTTACAAAACTTTACAATTCAGAAAAAAATATTTGTTGTATCATATTTGTAAGTGAGGGTATGTATGAGGATTGAAGCTAAAAATCTTGTTAAAATATATGGAGACAGATGTGTTGTAAATGATTTGTCTTTTTATGTAGATAAAGGCGAAGTAGTATGTTTACTCGGTCCGAACGGAGCCGGTAAAACAACAACATTTTATATGATTGTGGGATTAATAAAGCCAAATATGGGAACGGTATACATTGACGAGAAAGATATTACAACACTTCCTATGAATGTTCGTGCACAAGCAGGAATAGGATATCTTCCGCAAGAAAATTCAATATTCAGAAAATTAACTGTTGAAGAAAATATAAAACTTATTCTTGAAATGAACGATAAATTGACCGTAAGTGAAAGAAAATCTAAACTCGAAGAATTATTGAATGAATTTGGAGTAGAAAAACTAAGAAAATACCCTGCAATAGCACTATCCGGCGGAGAGAGGCGTCGTGTTGAAATAGCCAGAGCTCTGGCAGCCAGTCCTAGTTTTATGCTTCTGGATGAACCGTTTGCCGGAATTGACCCGATTGCAATCGGAGATATTAAGGAAAATATAAGAAAAATTTCAAAAGAAAAAGGATTGGGCGTACTAATTACCGACCACAATCCAAAGGCCACTTTGTCTATTACGGACAGAGCTTATGTTATTTTTGACGGTAAAATAAAGATTCAAGGCAAAAGTTCTGATGTAGCAAATGATCCTGTAGCTAAAGAATTTTATCTTGGAAAGGATTTTCAGCTATAAAATGTATAAATATTTTACAGTCTATGACAAATATATTTTTAAACAAATTTTTTATGCAACTTGTGTTGCAATACTCTTATTTACAATAGTTTGGATTGCACCCGAAATACTTTTAAAAGTGATAAAACATATAATTACCGGCGAAACTACGGTAAAAACCGGAATATTGATTCTGTTATGTGAAATTCCAAAAATATTAGGCAAAGCTTTTCCGATGGGTCTGCTTCTGGGTACACTTTTTACGTTTGATAAACTAAGTAAAGACTCTGAACTCACTATATTTAGAGCTACAGGTATGTCATTTAAACGCATTATAGCTCCTATTCTTGTATTTAGTATTATTATTACCGTTTTTTGTTTTATTACTTATGATAAATTAATTCCATTTTCATGCCAGAAATTACAAGCGATTAAAGGGGAAGCGGCATTAACCCAGTTTATTTATACAAGAAAAGATGAGAACAATTACCCTAAAGAAGCTGTTATTGTTTCAAGGTTTCTCAACGGGAAAATGCATGATGTTATTGTAATGGATTTTGATAATCAAATATATAAAGATTTACACGGTCTTGAAAAAGTTATGATTGCTGAATCAGGCAAAAAAGGCGTTACCAATGACGGACAACCATGTTGGACCTTGAACAATATAACTGTTTATAACATTGATGACAACGGGATTTTTAATTTGGTTGAGAAATTTAAATCTGTAAATATTCTTGAAGGTGAACCTTCGGAAAACGCTTATACAATAATGTTAAATTCTACAAAACGTGACAGAGATATTAATAACAAAGATTTAAGACAGTACATCAAATTATTAAAAAAAGAAAATTTGGAAGAAGAATATCGATTCTACTTGAATAAATATTTGCAAAGATTTTTGCACCCGCTCGTATGTATTTTACTTGCTGTTTTTGGTTCTATTTTGGGATTTTCAAAACCGAGGGAGCAACGTCTTATTGGTTTCATAATAGCAATAGGTTGTATATTTGCATACTATATAACGTTACCTTTCTTTGATTATCTTGCAGAAAAAGGTGTTTTTCATCCGATAATAACTGCCTCAGTGCCTCTGGTTGCTTTTATATGCGCTATTATAGTTTTTTACAAATCTAAGGATTTATAACATGAAGAGAATTTTAATTTTATTATTTACTATCATTTTAGGTTTCAGTACCGTACAAGCATCTCCTATTGATGTTGATTATAATGACGGAATTTATCATATAATCCTTTCCGGAGACAAAATAAAGAAAAAAATAGAGTTTGTTTCTTCTCCAAACTTAATTACCAATGCAGAAGCACATAAACTCGGCAGATCATTATTAACTATTAATGCCGGGTTCTTCGACCCAAAAAACGAACAGACAATTTCTTACATAGTAAATGATTTTCAAACAGTTGAAGATCCTTTATTTAACAAAAATTTTATGATGAATCCTGTTCTGCGAAAAAATATGAAGTCAATTCTTAACAGAACCGAATTTAGAATCTTAGAATGTGATAACAAATTAAAATATGAGATTGCTCAACATAATGCAAAAATTGATTTTATGTGCTCAATAAAAACTTCCGCACAAGGAGGTCCGCAATTATTACCAAATTTAAGACTCGAAGAAGAATTTTTTATAGTTAAAGATGAAGATGGGAATGTTATAAGAGAATCGGCCTCAGTTTTACATAAAGTGCCGAGAACTTTAATTGGAATTAAGACTTCATCAAAAGGAGAACAGGAAGTTCATATATTTATCGTTACAAATGCTCATCCGATGACAATACCGGAGGCAAGAGATTTATGTGCCGGCTATGGTTTGGATAGTGCTATGGCCTTTGACGGAGGAAGCTCAACTTCTTTAAACTATAAAGATGTTAATGTAGTTTCAACACAAAATTCCGGTGACACAGGCAGGGCACTAAAATCTTTTATGATTATAAAAAAATAACAGTTTAATTGTATTTTATATGATAAGTGATTATAATATATACTATGGATTTAATAAGAGTTGGTAATAAAATTGCATTATATTTTCAAAAAGATAATAATATTGTCGAAATGATATGCACGGTAGAAAGTGTCTATAATGACAGATTAGTTTTAAATCCTCCGCAATATTTTATGAGATATGTTGAATTTTTGCAGGTTGGCTCCGAATTGACAGCAAAAATATTTTCAAAATTAGGCACTATTGATTTTAATACAATTGTAATTTCTTCTCCACTTGAAGATACTTTTGAAATTGAACTTGATTATAATTCCATAAAACTTACAGAGAACCCTGAAATTCCGGTCATAAGTGCTGTAGAGAGTATGGAAATTAAAAGAAATAATGATATCTATAAAGTTAAAACTTTTGAAATATCAACTATTTATTTTAGATTTACTTCCGATAAAAACTTTACAATTGGGGAGACTTTAGAATTTACTATATATTTGCCAAAAGATTATGGTATAATAAATTTTAAGGGAAAAATTACAGAAATTGATCCCGTATACGATAATGAATTTACGGCAAATTATTTGACAATATCGGAATCGGACAGACAAAATTTATTATACTATATGTATATGTACAGTACAGATGTCGAGTAGGTAGCAAAATGAAGAGATTAATTGACAGCGAAAACCAAACAAATATAAAAATTAATAATAAGATGAATTCTCAAATCGAAAGATGCAAAATGGATTTACAAAAAGATCCGTCAAATCCTGAATTGCATGTCAGACTGGGGGATTTATATATGAAATGGCATCTGGATATATATAACTCCGGTCAATATGTAGATGAAGCCATTACAGAATACCAGTTGGCAATGGAATCTTTAATTAATTCGCATGAAATATATTATAAACTTGGAACAGCATTTTATTATAAAGGCGAGTTGGATAAAGCAATCAACTATCTTACAACAGCACTGGAAAAAAAGAACAATTATTATGAAGCTTATTACATGATAGCGGAAACATTTGTAAAAAAAGCACATTTTACGGATGCTATTGATGCGGCCATTGCCGCAACACAGTGCACGTTTTTTGGTTCATCAAGTGCTCACTTCTTGTTGTATAAACTTTATGATGCATCTTCTTTTAAAGATACAAAATTAAAATTTAAAGCCATGTTTGAAAGATTTCTGTCTTTTATCTTAATTCCTTTTGATAAAACAGCAATTGAAAATATATTCAGAGGAATTTCTTATTTAATATTCCTTCCGACATTTATTGCAGGATTTTATGCAATTCAATTAAAAGATTATCCGCAAGCTATACAATTGTACAAAAATGCGATAGAAAAGGCTCCGGGATTTGGACCGCTATATTGTGTATTAGGAGATATTTATCTTTCTACGGGTTATTTTGAAGATGCAATAACCGAATACAAAATGGCGATTTGGCTTGATTCATTTAATATCGCGGCATACAGGCACTTGTGCCACGCATATGAAGAGCAGGGAGATTATAATCAGGCAATTGAAATATATGATAAATTGATCGCAATGGCACCAAATATTCCTGATTTGTATTCAAATTTGGCAAATATTTACTATATAAAGGGAGAATTTGATTTGGCCATATCAAATTACCAAACTGCAATAACATTAAATCCTAATCGCTCTTGGACAAGTATAATTGCACAAACTATGGGTTTTGTTTATCAGGAAAACAAAACTGACCCGGATGCTGCAATATCGGCTTATCAGACGGCTTATGTCCTTACACCTGAAGATATTGATATATACGTAAATTTAGGAAGCGCATTTTATGATAAAGAAGATTATCATAATGCATTAAGTGTTTACAGGCAAGCCTTGGAATTACAGCCACACAACCCTAAAATTCACTGTAATCTCGGCTTTTTATACTGGGGGAAAGGTGATACTGAAGAAGCTATAAAATCTTATGAATTGGCTATAAAATATGATACTGCTTATGACATTGCTTATAACAATCTCGGCGTAATTTATCTGGATGACTTAGGACGTGTTAATAAAGCAGCAGAATTGTTTGATAAAGCTATCGAATCAAATCCGAGTTATGCATTGGCATATTTTAATCTTGCCCGTGCCACATCAATTATGGGAGATAAAATTGAAGCAGCAAAACTATACCAGTCTGCACAAGAGATAAACAAAGTTACTCAGGAAATTGACCCTAAAGATATAGCAGATAAAATTAGCGAACTGTTTGAATCCTAATGATTTATCTTCCGGGTTTATACAGTTGGAATTGGGAAAAAATAATGATTGAAGATGATAATAACAGCTTGCACAATTTAATTGAAAAGGAATTACATTCAAACGATAAGATTATAAAACCGGACCTTACGCAAAAGACAGGCAGAGAGTCTCTGGCTGTTTATTTGCATACAAAATTTGAGCAACTTATTGAATTTGACAGCAAAGCTACCAATCCTATGATTACATTTGTCAATCCTGATTTTATGAAAAAGTTTTTTTACCGTTTAGTGGCAAATCCGGATAAAAGAATAATGATTGGTGTTACCGGAGAATCTGCATCCGGTAAAACGACTCTTTGTAAAGCAATGTTAAATTTAATAAAAAGTTTTAGTATGCCTGTTTCAATTCTTTCAACAGACAATTATTTTAATGACATATCCGATTTGATAAAAAAATACGGCACTTTTGATAATCTGCGAGATAACGGTTATGATGTTGATTCCCCTGAAAGCTTTCAACTCGACATATTACGCAGAGATTTAAACCTTTTATCGCAGGGGAAAGATATTTATGCACCGGAATATTTGCCTAACGGAACAGGAATATCAGTTCCTAATTCAAAACTTGTACCTTCTAATAAAATTATTATAGTTGAGGGTATGGCAACAATGTATGAAAATATCAAGGATATTTTTGATATAAAAATATATGTTGAAACAGATATTGAAGTCAGGAAAGAAAGATTTTTACACAGGGCATTTACCGAAAGAAATCAGGATTTTAATAATGCAAAAAAACATTGGGATTACATTCTGGTTGCCGGAGAAAAGTATGTAAAACCGTCTAAAAAATTTGCCGACTTAATACTAAACGGAAATTCCAACATGGAATATTTCTGCCAATTATTAGAGTATTTACATACAATTACCAACAATTTTGACGATAAAATGTAAATTTTAAAACCTTAATTTTTTAAATCTTGCATATGGTGTATAATTTTAATATGCATGAACAAAAATTTAAAATTTCATCGAAATACAAGCCTGCAGGCGATCAGCCAAAAGCTATAGAACAGCTTGTAGAAGGAGTTAGAAAAGGGTATGATACTCAAACTTTACTCGGGATTACAGGTTCAGGTAAGACTTTTACTATAGCAAATGTTATTGAACAAATTCAAAGGCCGACACTTATAATAGCTCACAACAAAACACTTGCGGCACAGCTATATAACGAATTTAAAGAACTGTTTCCAGATAATGCGGTAGAATATTTTATTTCTTATTATGACTATTATCAACCGGAGGCATACATTCCGAGGACTGACACTTATATTGAGAAATCCGCAAGTATAAATGATGAAATTGACCGCTTGCGTCATAATACGACAAGAAGTCTGTATGAAAGAAATGACGTTATAATCGTTGCATCTGTTAGCTGCATATATGGTTTAGGGCTGCCAGAAAGCTATTTTAAAGGAACAATTAAAATCGAAGTCGGGCAGCAGTTGGAGAGAAACGATTTAATCAAGCATCTTGTCTTGGTTCAATATACAAGAAATGATGTCGAGCTTGAGCGTTCTACTTTCCGTGCAAGAGGTGATATTTTGGAAATTATGCCGGCTTATGAAAAAATCATAACGCGTATTTATTTTTTCGGCGATGAAGTCGAAAAAATAGTTAAGATTGACCATCTAACGGGTGAAATTCTCGAAGCCCCTGAATCGGTTGTAATTTATCCCGCAGTTCACTATATTGCTTATGATGAAAATGAAGAAGAAACGATTGCAATGATTAGACAGGAACTTAAAAACAGGGTTGCTGAACTTGAGAATCAAAACAAAATTCTTGAATCACAAAGACTTCAACAAAGAGTCAAATACGATATAGAAATGATTAAGGAGATGGGATATTGTTCGGGAATTGAAAATTATTCGAGAATAATAGAACGCAGACCCGTAGGTTCTGCTCCCGCTACGCTTTTGGACTATTTCAGAGGGGATTTCTTAACTGTTATCGATGAATCTCACGTTACGATTCCACAACTAAACGGAATGTACCATGGTGATGCATCAAGAAAAAATACCCTTGTAGAATACGGATTTCGACTCCCTTGTGCAAAGGACAACAGACCATTAAAGAGTAAAGAATTTTTTGATAAAGTCGGACAGAAAATATATATTTCCGCAACTCCTGCAGATTTTGAAAAACAAACTTCACAGCAGATTGTTGAGCAAATTATCCGCCCGACAGGCCTTGTTGACCCTAAAATCCATATAAGGCCTATAGAAACACAAATTCCCGATTTAAAAAATGAAATTCGCAAACGTGCAGAGAAAAATGAGCGTGTTTTAATAACAACGCTTACAAAACGTATGGCAGAAGATTTAACAGACTTTTTCCTGCAAGACGGAATCAAAGTAAGATATTTACACAGCGATATTAAATCAATTGAACGTGTTGAAATTTTGAGAGATTTAAGGCTTGGGGAATTTGATGTTTTGATAGGTGTTAATCTTTTGAGAGAGGGGCTGGATATACCTGAGGTTTCGCTTGTTGCAATCATGGATGCTGATAAAGAGGGATTTTTGCGTTCTGATACAAGTTTAATTCAGACAATCGGTCGTGCTGCCCGTAATGCTTGCGGTGAAGTCATTATGTATGCAGATAAAATAACTGATTCTATGCAGAGAGCAATTGACGAAACCAATCGCAGACGGGAAATACAACTCGAACACAATAAAAAATACGGAATTATTCCGCAAACAATTAAAAAGCCCATCGAAAACAATCTGCTTTCTCTTGTCGAAAGTTACCGTGATTTTGAAGATATAGTGGCGGAAGAAATGGTTGATATGGGCATTGATAAAAAAGATTTACCAAAACTCATTACAAAACTGGAAAAAGATATGCATAAAGCCGCAAAAATTCTTGATTTTGAGCGTGCCGCACAAATCCGTGACCAACTCAAAAAACTGAGAGAGATGGTCTAAAATACGACATAGTAATTAAATATTGAAGTCATTATACAATTCCGGACGTATATTTTTATGATAATATTAATCTATGGTTGTAGGACAAATTTTTAAAATTCATTCGGATTTCTATTATGTAAATTCAGATAACAGAATATTTGAATGCAAACTCAGAGAAGTTTTAAAAAAACAAAAACAAAAAGTTTTTGTAGGTGACAATGTAGAATTTAATAATGGTGCAATAGAGAAAATTCTGCCACGTAAAAATTTTATCCCGCGTCCCTCTGTTTCAAATATTGACCAAGTAATTATAGTATCGGCTGTTAAAGAACCTGAATTGAATTTTTTACAACTTAACAGATATATCGCATTTGCAAACTATCACAACATTCCGTCAGTCCTATGTTTTAACAAAAATGATTTATCCGATAATGACAACACAATAGAAAAAGTTTTTTCAATCTATGAACCGCTGGGTTTTGATATTTTATTTACATCAGCGATAGAAGGATACGGACTGGATGAATTTAAAAAGATTTTAGACGGCAAAATATCCGTGCTGTGCGGAACATCCGGGGTTGGAAAATCGAGTCTCATAAATGCAATAAGCGGTATAAATCTAAAAACAAAGGCCGTAAGCGATAAGACACTACGGGGTACACATACAACAAGGCACTGTGAGATTATACCCATTAATGATAATTCAAAAATTGTTGATACGCCGGGATTCAGTAATTTAAAATTTGATTTTCTAATGCCTGATGAAGTTGATAATTTATTCAGGGAAATTCATTGTTACAAAGCATCTTGCAAATATCCTGATTGTCTGCATATACATGAAACAGAATGTGCGGTAAAAGCGAATTTGGGTAAAATTGACGAAACCAGATATGAAAGTTATATTTCTTTTGTGGAAGAAGCACAACAATACAAAGAAAAAGTAAAGTATCACGGAATAAAAAAAGAATCCGCGCAAAAAAATACTCATGAGAAGATTTCTGTAAAAATAAGTTCTCAAAAAAGAGAAAAATCAAGAAATACGAAAAAACAAAATATATATAAGGATATAGATAATGAATAATTTGATTAAAAAAATAAATCAAAAACTTGATGAATATATGCCTATAATTTATCCGGAAGATATTTTTAAAGCAATGAAATATACTGTTATGCTTCCGGGGAAAAGACTCAGACCCGTGATGTGTTTGGAAACAACTCGCATTTTAGGCGGAAATCCGGACAAAGCTATGCCAACAGCCTGTGCAATAGAAATGCTTCATGCACAGAGCTTGATACATGACGACTTACCATGCATGGATAATGATGACTACAGACGGGGAAAACTTTCTAACCATAAAGTTTTTGGCGAAGCTAATGCAGTCCTTGCGGGAGATGCACTTCTTACTTTCGCACCTCAAATTATTATAGAAAAAAGTGAACTATCTACTGAAACTATTCTTAAACTTGTTCATGAATTTATAAAATGGGCTGGAGCTTATGCGCTAATTGCAGGTCAAGTGGTGGACATTGAATCTGAAGGAGGGAAACTGGTTAAATCACCTGATGAAACATTAAAATTTATCCACATGAATAAAACGGCATCCCTATTCCGATTAGCAATGAGAACCGGAGCAATTATCGCAGACGCGGATGAGAATAAATTTAACGAAATGGATGAATTTGCAAAGAATTTCGGCCTGGCATTTCAAATTTATGACGATATTATGGATGAGATTGCCACATTTGAAGAACTTGGCAAAACAACCGGAAAAGATAAAAATAGCGGAAAATTGACATTTGTATCCCTGTACGGAATTGAAGAATCTAAAACTAAATTTAATTCACACATAGATTCTTGTTGTGATATAATCGGAAAGTATGATTCTGAAATTTTCAGGAGCATTATTGATAAATTAAAAGAAAAATTATTCGGAGTATAAATGAACTTTAATTTTTTGTATAATACCGGCTATGAGGTTTTATTTGTAGGGATTTCTGTTGTATTTATAACGCAAATTCTTAAATTTTTTTCACACCTGATTGCAAAAAACATAGCTGATTTCAGAATGTTTACAACGACAGGCGGCATGCCTAGTTCACACGCATCAGGTGTTATGGGGCTTTCTACTACAGTCGGTCTAATAAACGGTTTCGCATCTGTAGAATTTGCTATTGCACTCGGATTTGCCCTTATTGTAATGTATGATGCGGCAGGAGTGAGACGTGCCGCAGGAAAACAAGCAGCATGTTTAAATAAGATAATAATGGATGTATACAAACAAGAGCTCAAAGAAGCCGGAGGTAAACTTAAAGAACTTTTAGGACACACCCCCCTTCAGGTATTTGTAGGAGCTATTTTTGGAATTGCATATGCCTATTATATACATACACTCTTAGGCGGATTTTAAAAAACAGTTTATATTTGAATAAATTTTTCTAAACAGTACGTTGGATTTTACTAAAGTTTTAATTGTTTATGCCGTAATTATAATTAAGAGGTAAATATGGCTAGAATTATTGAAACTGAAAATAAAAGAAGAATTATTAAAATGTCAACTGACGATATTATCTCAGTTGTAAAAGATTACCAAAGAATTGTCCCAAGATTTTCTACGGAAGAAAATGCAAGAAACTATTTGGAAGACACCATTATATTTATACCGGAAGAAGTTTAGTAGTAATCTGTGTTACTTAAGTCCGCAAGTGCATTACGAGCCTCAGTAAATGAGGGATCCTCTTCCAAAACTTGACGGAAAAGTTCTTTTGCTTTCTCTCTGTTATTGCTTTCATATATCAAAGCTAAATTATATTTAGCCAAAAGTAAATCCGGGTCCTGTGCGATAGCCTGATTGAAACAATCTTCAGCATTTTTTGTATCATGTTGTGAAACATACATTAACCCTGAACGATATAATCCCATCGGATTTTTGGGGTCAATTTTCAATAAATCAGACAAAGCTTTCTTTTCTTCAAAAAAGTTTCCCAACTGATGATGTGCTTCTGATAACTTTAAGAAATATTTTGCATGATAATCATTAAATTTGTCATATTCCAGTGCTGTATTTAAACAATCTACACAAGCATTAAAATTTTTCTGCTCAAACAAAACATTTGCTTTGTTGTAATATACCTCAGGATTAATTGCATCATAATCAAGAGCTTTATTTAGATATTCTAATGCTTTTTCATAGTTTTCCTCGCCAATAGCACTTACAGACCAATCTATGTACATTTTACAAATAAGAGAACGCACATTTTTAGCTTCTTTCTGAGTAGATTTATCAAGCAAAATAGTATACTGCTCTAGGGCTTTTTCATATTGTTTCAACTCAATATACGCATTTGCCAATTCAACCGTAACGTCATACGCATTTTGCGACATCATAACAAGCTCTTCAAGAATACCTACACCTGCATCATAATTGTTAAGCTTTAAATTGAAATTTGCTATGTCATTACGAACTTTAAACTTATCAGACCCCTGAACATCTAACAATTTATTTGAATACTCTATTGCTTTTTCATATTCTTCTACTTCTACATAAGTACTTACAAGCGTTTCATAAACCCACAATAACAATTTTGGCTCATTTAAAAAACTTGACATATATAAAAGAGTTTCTATTGCTTTTTGTGGATTTTTTAACTTTATATAAAGTTCCGCTAATTTTTTATTAGTTTCGTAATCCGTAGGGTAAATACTTAGTCTTGTTTTATATGCTTCAAAAGCTGCCGGATAATCATGAATCTGCTCATTTAAATCAGCAAGAATACTTTGCACTTTGGCAATTTCATCATTACCGGAAATCAAATCCACCAATACGTTATATACCGAGATTGAAGAATAAAGTTGCTCAGTATCTTTATATAATTCCGCTAATGTCCGAACGACTTCAACATCATTATTCTTGATATCAAATATTTCTTCAAACTCTTTAATAGCTTTGTTTAACATGCCTTTTTGAATATAACATTGACCTAGTGTTTTTTTTGTCTCAATATTATTCGGCTTTCTTTTTAATATTGTAATACATTGTTTAATTGCATTATTATATTTTTTATCCCTAAAATATGCTTCGGCCAAATATTGTCGGACTTCTAAATGAGACGGCATTCTTTCTAAATAATTTGTAGCAAGAAGTTGAACAAGAGCATATTCACCCTGATCAAATAAAATACGCACATGTTCTAATATATTTTTTGTCGTTAACTGAAAATCTTTATCCTTTGCGGAATCTGTTCCTTTAGGTATTATAATAGCATATAGCACATATACCGCTATCATAGCACCTATAAATGCGACCAAAATATATAAGATATTAACATTAAGTAACATATAATATGTCTCTCTTTTAACCTTTCCTAATTATACAATATTAAATCGAAAAAACCAACAATTGAAATTTACATTAAATATTTTCTATGGTAAAATCCTTACAAAAAGGAGTTGGATATGAAAAAATTAATTATTGGTATGATTATTATGGCCTTTACATCAGCCATGAGTGTTGAAGCTTTTGATTGGGCATCAGCATTGAATTTTATAGGAAGAGTTTCCGAAAGCAATACAGCTGAGTCCCAACCTGTTACATTAAATGAACTTGAAAAGCGTATGGCAACTATAGATAATAGCGTACAAACCGCATTTATAGATGTTGTTTCAGATTTGTCCGGATGGTGGCAAACTTGGAATATCAAATCTCAACTCAAAAAAGCAGGAAATGACGCACTTGTAAATACGATGTCAGATTATACCAATTCGTATTTAGCAAATAACCGACAGGCAATAGTAAACAAGATTAAAAAAATGTCCGCTAAAGAAAGAACCGCATTAATTAATGATTTGACAAAACTTAAAGAAAGCGAACAGAACTATCTTCTGCTTGCAACAAACGGAGTTAAATCTGCGACCAATGCATTGGCAACAGCGCAAAATTTATCTGAAGCGGCTACTACGATTACAAACATTAACAGAATGGCAGCAAGTCTGAAAAACAGAGCCACAACTGTTATGACATTTGCTAATCAGATTAAAACTATAGCAACAGCTGCGGGCGTGAGTGTAAATTAGAATTTTTGCAGTTATAATTTTATAAAAATCAAGAGAAAGTTTATAGTTTCCTCTTGATTTTTATTTTTTAATTGATACGATTAATACAGTCGGTCCGCAGAATCTGTCGCAAAAATAAAAGTCAATTTAAACGAGAGATAGATAGCGCAGACTCGGTGGTTGAAAAAATGACAACTTAATAAATTAGCCACAAACTTGGGCCTGTGGCACTCTGCCGAAGAAAATCCGAACCGTTGAGAATTTTCTGAGAGGTAGGTAGCGCAGACTCGGTGGTTGAAATGATGACAACTTAATAAATTAGCCACAAACTTGGGCCTGTGGCACTCTGCCGAAGAAAATCCGAACCGTTGAGGATTTTCTGAGAGGTAGGTAGCGCA
>JAEEGL014437694.1_pt1 | contig 14868 bp, 9 predicted proteins | sample 9134231 | NCBI WGS metagenome assembly JAEEGL01 (sample SAMN16246548, study PRJNA631951) | gut metagenome | biome: gut microbiome; feature: rumen; material: fiber-attached | host: Bos | place: Iran: Karaj | collected 2018-10
GACAAAGGAGAACTCGTAGAGCTTCGCCGGATCGAGACCGGTGACGCGGGCGCGGATGAAGGCCTCCTGGTCGTCCAGGCCGTAGCCGGAGGTGCCCTGGGCGCACATGGCGGCGCAGCAGCCGCTGCCGGCGGAGCGCCCGGGCTCGAACTCGGCGGCGTCACCGGTGAAGGCGGTGCCGGCGTTGTTCCAGGGGCCAAGGGCGGGTGACATGACGAGAAGGCCCACGGATGTGGCGTTGCCCTCGCTATCGACGAGATTCTTGTGGAGGATCGGGGCGTGGCTGTTGACCATATCCAGGCCGTTCCACCCCGTGGGCATCGTCTTAGTGGAAGGCGAAATGTAGATGGCCGTCCCGGCTTGTGCCGCAGACAAGGTTGCGAACACGGTGACGAGCGCCAGGGCGCGTGGAATGCGGCGTGAGCCGACGGAGAACGGTAGTTGCTTCATGGACGATTCCTTCTGTTTTCGGTGTTTGTGTTGCAGGGGCGGCGCCCACCATTAGGAACCGCCACCGCATTTCAACGTTATTATTATAGCAAACGGAATCGGCGCAAGTTAACAAATCAACCGATAAAATAATTAACAAATCAACCGATGGAATTTTGGCGTGAAAAACGCTGGCGGAAACACCGCTCCGCGCTGCCGCGCATTGCGGCTCAATGGCGGGCCTTTGCCGATGTCGATAAAGTTGTGCCTCGCCGGGCGAGCGTCCAGGCGCGAACAGTAGTGCCGACGTGGCGCTTGAAGGCGCGGCTGAAATCGACATGCGAGCCAAAGCCGCAGGTGTCGGCGGCGTAGGATGCGGACTTGCCTGCGCGAAGGAGGTCCTGGGCGCGGGCAATCCGGGTGTCGTGGATGACATTCAGGATCGAGCGGCCGGCGACACGGCGGAAGAGGAGATCGGCCTGTGATCGGCTGATGCCCATCTCCCAGACCACTTTCGGGGGCGCGAAGCCAGGTTCGCAGGCGTGGAGGCGAATGAACTCCATGGCGCGAGCGATGCGGCGGTCGGCGGCAAGGAAGGTCGAGGCCCGCCGCACCACGTGCAGGGCCGGCATGGCGAGCGACGCCGGGCGTCGGCGCGGAGAGGCCATCCATTCCGCAAGGAGCTTGGCCGCGGCGCGCCCCTCGCCCTCCAAGTCGCGGCAGATGCTGGAAAGCGTCGGCGATGTGGCCTCGCAGATCTGCTCGAGGTTGTCCACGCCGACGACGGCGAAATCATGCGGGACATCCCAGCCGCGCACGGCGCAGATGCGGAGCGCGGCTTCGCCCAGCGTGTCGTTCACGGCGAAAAGGCCGCATGGCCTGGGCAGAGAGTCGAGGAACGGCGCCAGATAGGCCACAAAGTCCATCGCGCTGCCCTGCCGCCAGGCAGGGAACGGATGGAAGGACTTCCCCGACTCCGCCACAAGACGTTCAAAACAGTCGCCGCGTTCGCGGCTCCACGGCGGGTTTCCCGGAAAGGGCAGGAAGGCGTAGTCGCGGAAATCGGAGCGGAAGAGCTCGCGGGCCGCCAGACGGGCGTAGGAATCCGCTTCCCCGCAAATGGACACAGGAGAAAAGCCCGTGGGGACACCAGATGCATCTTGCCGGTCAATAAAAACGGCCGGAAGGGAGCGGCAACCAGGACAGCGCAGGGCGTCTGCCGGGAGGGCGTTGAAGACGACGATGACGCCATCGGGCTGAACACTCTTGACAACCTCTGCGAAAGTCTCGCCACCGGGCGACCTGATGAACACAGGTGAAACGTCGCGGTTGCGCACGCACTCCACAACGGACACTTCAAGTCGCAGCGCATTTGCCGCATCCAGGATTCCCGCCAGCAGTCGCGACTCGAGCATCCCGCCAACTGGCTGGAAAGCTATTATCTTTTTCCGCATTCGATCACCTCATTCCCCCTAATTTCCCCCCGGATTTCCCCTATATATATTCGCTTCCCGCATCGGCTCTGGGTGCGGGGAATGTCGGCATTTGGGAGCAAGGCGGAAATTTTCCCCTCCTGACGGCCCCGCATTCCCTTTGCAAGCGCTCTGGCTGGCGGGCCATGGATTACCTGACCTCATCCAATCCCTTCCTGGCGACATCGACAAGTTTGCCCTGTGGATGTCCGGCAAGGTATTTTTCAAACAGCGTGGCGGCCCGCTCCTTGTCGCCGTGCGCCGCTTCAAGCCGCGCCTGAACCAAAAGCGCCTTTTCAGCAAGCGGCGAGTCCGCATGGTTCGCAAGCCATTTGTCGAGTTCGGCTATCGCCGATTTCGGATTTGTCGCGGCAAGCGCCTCGCAATGCGAATAGACTATGGCGTCGGCTGGCCCGGCTTTGCGCCGGAGCATGTCTTTCCATATTTTCGCGGCCTCGTCGCCTTTCCCCTTAGAGAGGCAATGGGAGGCCAGGAAATCTTCGGCCATCCACCCTTCGCGGCATTTCGACAATGCCATGCACAAAGGCCGCACCACATCGGCCTTTGACTTTGCGACCTTCGAAAGCGCCGCAATGTCGGAGTCCGAAATCTTGCGCGAGCTGGCTAACCCGGCTTTCAGCAAGTCCCGGACGCTTTCGCCTGCCTCGGAAATGGCGGGTGCGGCCTCGTATGACGCCAGCGCCCCGCGCATGTCTCCGGCAATGACGAGAGCGTCGCCCTCACGCTCGCAGATGCGGGAAAAGGCCTCAGATTCGCGGATGTCACGTCTTGCGTCGTCAACGATGCGTCGGCGCGTCAGCGCCGACGCCCCCTGCGAAACGAGCAATGCATGCAACCTGTCGTATGCCTCCGCCACGGCGCCGGGTTCTTTCCGCCGCATCGCCCCATCCTGGGCGATCTGCTCGAATTGGCGCCGCGCCTTGGCAAAATCACGCCGCCGCTCATGGCAGCGGCCAAGCAGAAGCAGCGCTTCCGCGCGACGCGGCGGACTTGGCCTCTGCCCCGCATACACCTCGAGCGCGACCCCCGCATCTCCGGTCTTCCCTTCCTCAAACAACTTCGATGCCTGCTCAAAGGTCAATGCGGACAATGCCGCCAACGGGACAAAGAAGACTGCCATTGACAGGGAAAGGGATGAAATTGCCTGATGACATTTCATTATCATTGCTTTAATTTTGTCCTTTTCCATGTCCTTTGTCAAGAAAACATCTTTGTTCATTCAGCGATGAATCGCCATTGCTCCCCACATTTTGCTATCATGTATAAGTTCTTATTTGTCATCATGGACAATTCAAAAAAACTTGAAGCGCTTGGCGGAGGAAAGTTGCTGCCGCTGATTTTCCGCTACGCATGGCCGTCAGTCGTCACGATGACGGTCCACCAGCTCTACAACGTAGTGGATCGCATCTACATCGGCCAGGGCTGCGGCCCAGACGCCATCGCCGGCCTCGCCCTCACCTTCCCATTCATGGGCGCACTCGGCGCGATTGGCGTCCTAATCGGCATGGGGTGCTCCACCATCCTCTCCATCAGCCTCGGCGCAGGGAAGATGCACGACGCTGAGCGCGTCCTGGGCCAGTGTCTGGCCATGAAGATCCTGTTCGGGCTAATCTTCCCGCCGCTGCTCTTCTTCTTTGGATTCAAGCCCCTACTGGCGCTCATGGCCGGAGACGGAGCCACCGCATCGACCCTCGCCATCGCCCACCAATACCTTTCAATTACCATCTTCTTTAACATCTTCGCCCACCTTGGCTTCGGACTCTCCGCCACGATGCGCGCAGAAGGCTCGCCCAAGCAGTCGATGGTATGCATGATCATCGGATGCGCCACCAACATCATTCTCGACCCAATATTCATCTTCAGGCAAATCCCAATTCCCTTCACGGACAACGCCCTAACCATCCCCGGCCTCGGGCTTGGCGTAGTCGGCGCCGCGTGGGCGACGAACATATCAATGACCGTCACCTGCTTGAGCGCCCTATTCTTCTACCTCTCAGGCCGCTCGATTGTGAAAATGCGCCTGGAAAACATCCGCATCTGGCGCGACCTAGCGCCGCGCGCACTGTCCATTGGACTCTCCCCATGCCTCATGCAGGTTATGGGCGCATTCATCGGCTTCTCCATGAACCACGCCTTCGCCCGCTGGTCTGGCACTCCTGAAGAGGGCACAATTCAAATCTGCGCCTTTGGAATTGTCAACACGATATGCTTCCTCTTCTTCATCCCCACCATGGGCGTCCAGCAAGGCATGGCTCCTATCATCGGCTTCAACTGGGGGGCAAAGAGCTACGGCCGCGTCCGCAAGACACTCGTCCTTGGTTTGCGCCTAACGGCCATCACCTGCTTCCTCTCGTGCACCGGCATGGTCTGCTTCGCCCGCTCACTATCCCGTTGCTTCGCGACCGACGCCCCCGTCATCGACGCCGCGACCTTCGCCCTGCGCATCGCCAACTGCATGATCTGGACAATCTTCGTCAATGTGGCGGCCACCACCTACTTCCAGGCCGTCGGCCGCCCCAAGACCGCCATTTTCCTCTCATTGCTGCGGCAGTTCTTCTGCCTGCTGCCAATCGTCTGGATCCTCCCGCACTTCATGGAGCACCACATCCTCGCCATCTGGCTTGCGATGCCAATCTCCGACCTCGTGGCGCAACTCGCCACCATCATCCCACTGAGGCGCGAATACCTCCACCTTGTCCGCCTTCAAGTTGGCGACAGGGCGCCATTCGCCCGCAAACTCAAAACCGCCTAACCCCAAACCAAATAACCAAGCCATGAAAACATACCTCCTAACCATCCCAACCGTCCTGTTAGCCCTCGCCATCCAGGCCGCCGACATACAGGTGCCGCCACCTGCGTCCGCCGATGCCGCGTCCGCCAATGCCGTGTCCGCCAATGCCGCGATTCATCGCGGCACCCAAGAAACCCAGGCTCCAGAAGCCACCCTCGTCCCCATCCCCGCCCTCGACTGGCGCCTCCCCAAGAAATACGCGACCATTGAAGGCGACCGCCTCATCATTGACATCCCGGCAGAAGCCTACCCCGCCGACGCCGTGGCAGAAGCCGACCTCCCCGCCGCCCTCTTCGATGGCGCCGAAGGCTTCTCCATGGCCATCGACGCCGAGGGCAAGGCGCTTGCCAAGCCCACGAAGGGCTACCTTGGACTCAAGTTCCAGTTCCATCTTAAAGAGAACGCAACGGGCCGCGAAGCCTGGCCCAACACGCGCAACCGCATTGGCGACTTCCCTCTTGGAGAGCTGCGCAACGACACCACCTTTGGCGGCGGCCATCCCGATTCAATCACACTCATGCTCGGGCTCCAAGGCACCAGCGGCCACGTGGAATTCGACCTCTCCACCCTTCGCGGCGCTCCCTCCCTCGGCCTCTTCCAGCGCATCAACCAGGACTGGATTGTGCGGTATCCGGACACTGGGATGGCTGGGACGCCCCAGTCCAACTTGCTGCAAGGCTCTTCAGACCTTGCAGGTTCCACCCAGCTGGGGGGCAGGAGGGGGGAGCCGCTTAGGGGCGTAATGCTGCCTGGCCGCAACCCGACCGAAGACGACTTCGCCACTCTCGCCGAATGGGGCGTCACCCTAGTCCGCTACCAGATGATCCGCAACTGGAGCGGCGTCGGCGACAACCGCGACATCCCCGAATTTCTCTCCTGGCTCGACGGCAAGCTTGACTGCCTAGAGCAGGTCGTCCTTCCCTGCGCCCGCAAGTACGGCATCAAGGTGGTTGTCGATCTCCACGTTCCGCCGGGTGGCCGCGACGCCGTGCGCGAGATGTCGATGTACCGCGAGAAGGAATATGCCGACGCCTTTATCGACATCTGGCGCCGCATCGCAACCCGTTTCAAGGGCAATTCCGACGTCATCTACGGCTATGATCTCATCAACGAGCCAAACCAGCTTGACCGCGCCCCGTTTGACTACTGGACGCTCCAGCGGCTCGCCGCAGAGGCGATCCGCGAAATCGACCCCGACACCGCGATCATCATGGAATCCAACGGCTGGGATTCCGCCGCCACCTACGCCTACCTCTCGCCGCTCGCAATGGACAACATTATCTACCAGGTCCACTGCTATGCGCCCATGCAGTTCACCCACCAGGGCGTCTATGGTGCGCCCAAAGACATAAAATGGCCCGACGAATCAAAGGGCTGGAACAAGGAATTCCTACGCATGACACTCCAGCCGGTGCGCGACTTCGAGGCGCGCCACGGCGCCAAGATCTACGTAGGCGAGTTCAGCGCAGCGGCATGGGCCCCCGGCGCAGAGAAGTATCTCCGCGACTGCATCTCCCTCTTTGAGGAATACGGCTGGGACTGGACCTACCACGCCTTCCGCGAGGCATCCGTCTGGGACGTCGAGAAGGCCGGCGAACACTTCGACAGCATGAAGCCGACTCCCAACACGCCGCGCAAACAGGTTCTGCTTGAAGGCTTCGCCGCAGCCACCGGCCGCCAGCCCCTCTGGCCAGCCGGCGCCATGCCCGACCGCCAGCCTCACCAAATCGCCGCCATGACCGACGAGGCGAACGCCCCCGGATTCTTCCGTGCCGGGCACGCCGAGCCATACATCGAATGGTTCGACCCGCCCGCGCCCGAAGCAAGCAACGGCGTCTGCGCAATCCTCATCTCCGGTGGCGCCTACCAGAGCTGCTGCGATGTCGGGCTCATCAAGTTCTGGCGCGAGCGCCTCACCGCCCTTGGCTGCCAGTGCGTGAACCTCGTTTACCGCACGCCGCGCCCGAAAGGCCTGCCCATACACCAGAGCGCCTGGGAGGACGGCCAGCGCGCCGTCCGCCTCGTCCGCTCCCAGGCCGCAAAGCGCGGCTTCGACCCGGAGAAGATTGTCACCTTCTCCATGTCAGCTGGATCGCATCTCGCAACCCTCCTCGCAACCAGCGCACTCACCCCGGCCTACGAGCCAACCGACGCCCTCGACGAGACGCCCTGCCACATCAACGCCGCCATCGCTTTCGCGACCGCCTACGGCCTTACCGACGGCTACGGCAACCCCAATCTCCGTGAGGGCGACGGTCCGGACATTCTCCTCGACCCTGCCTTCAAGTTCGATGACAAGACCGCCCCGATGTGCCTCCTGCACGGCGGCGCCGACATTTACTCGCCCCTTGCCTCCACCCGCATTTACCGCGAACTCCGCAAGAGGAAAATCCCGGCAGAGGTCCACCTCATCCCCGACAAAGGCCACGGCGCCCACGCCTTCGACCGCGCCGTCGAGTTCCTCCGCCAGATGGGCATCCTTGGCGACCTCGGCGCAGAAGTCCAGCTCATGGAACGCTACCCCTCCAACGATGCCCGCGCCGAATATGAAAAGCAGAAAGTCTGGCCCGAAGGAAAAGCGCCAAGCGTCCAGACCAACCAGTGCGAACCATATCTGGAGTGGCACATTCCCACCAACCTCACCACACGCGCCATCCAGATGATCTGGAGCGGGGGCTCCTACATGGGCAACGGCCCGGATGGCTTTGAGGTCGCCCCGGCTCGCCGCTTCCTCAACGAGAAGGGCATGGCCGTTGTGACAGTCCGCTACCGCACTCCGCGCCCGGCAGCGCCACTCGCCAAGCACATCACCGCCTGGCAGGATGTCCAGCGCGCCATCCGCCTCGTCCGCTCGCAGGCGGCAGAACGCGGACTAGACCCCGACCGCATCGGTGTCATGGGCTCCTCCGCCGGCGGGCACCTCGCGCTCATGGCAGCCACGAGTTCCCGCCACAAGGCATACCTGCCCATCGATGACCTCGACAAGAAGGTCCCATGCAATGTGCAGTGGGCGGTCTGCATCTACCCTGCCTACGCAATGACCGACGGTCTTGAAAAGGGCAACTCTGGCGGTGGCAACGACCTTGACGCCCGCCTTGCGCCGGAATTCTCCTTTGATCCTGACACGCCGCCGATGCTCTTCGTCCACGGAGATGCCGACGGCTGGGCGGCTATGAACTCAGTTGCGGCATGGGAGCAGCTGCGCCGCATGGGCATCCAGGGTGAGGTCCACACCCTCGCCAAGCGCCCACACTGCTTCCAGCGCGCCGCCGCCCCCGGCACCGGCTCCTACACATACCTCGACCGCATCTGGGAGTTCCTCTCCGCGAAAGGCTTCAATAAGTAAGCCTTGGCATTGCACCGCACCATGACAAACACGCCCGCCAAACAGGCCTTCCCGAAAAGCCTGCCGGGAATCCCGGCATCGCTCCGAGTAACTTGGAACGGACGCCCCCTTGTGGTGCATCAGGCGCGTGTCTCGGCCTTCCCCTTCAACCGCGTATGGGCCGGTTTCCAGCGCCCGCTCTCGCAGACCAAGCCAGCGGCCTTCGTATCCTTCGACATGGACGGCCCCGGCGAACTGGCAATAGGCGGGATGGCTGAAGCCGCCTGCCCAGGTAGTTCACCGGTCATCCTCCCCCTCGCCGCCGCACCGGCCTGCCAACGCGACGGCGACGGCTCCTGGCGCATCGCCATCGACCGCCCGCGCCAATTCGTCGTTGTCTTCGGCGATGGCGCATTTGAATTGCACATCTTCGCCAACCCGCCCTTCATTGAGGCGCAAAGTGGAGGCGCGAGCGGACTCCGCTCGCCAGTTCGCCGCTTTGGCCCCGGCGAGCACGATGTCGGCGTTGTCATTGCAAAAAGCGGCGAGACAATCGTCATCGAGGAGGGCGCCATCGTTTACGGCTCCATTCTCGTGGCCAATGCCCACGACGTGCGCATCATGGGGCGCGGCATCATCGACGGCTCGCGCCTCGAGCGCGCCGACCACCACAGCTCCGTCTGGAAGGCCGCCGTCGATGCAGGTCTTCCACCCGGCTTCTACGGCGCGGAGATGGCCGTTAACGGCCTTACCGTCTTCGCCTCCGAGCGCGTCGTCGTTGAGGGAGTCATCTTCCGAGATCCGCCGCGCTGGGCCGTCATTGTGCGCGGCGGCTCCCGTGACATCACCATCGACAATGTCAAAATCGTTGGCTGCTGGCGCTACAACTCCGACGGCATCAATGTCTGCGCTTCGGAGAACGTCGCCATCAGCGACTGCTTCATTCGCTCCTTCGACGACTGCCTCATAGCCCGTGGCGACTACCTCGAACGCGACGGCCCCGTCACGCGCGGCGTCATTGCCGAGCGCTGCACTCTCTGGTGCGACTGGGGCAAGTGCATGGAGGTCTGGGCCGGACACCGTCCCTGCCTCATTGAGAATGTCCGTTTCCGCGACATCGCCGTGCTCCACCCCAGCGGCGTGGTTTGCGACGTTACGACCTGGTTCGCCTCATCCGACACCCGCATCCGCGACATCGCCTTCGAGGACATCGAGGTCGATTTCGCCCTTCCGCTCTGGTGCGAACGGATCCAAGATGGCGACGAATCTTTCCCCGCCGAGCTGCGCGCCGAACAGCGAATACTTCAGGCCGACTGTTCCCGCTACGGTCGCTACCTCGGCAACCAGCACTGGGAGCCGACGACAGACCTCTCCTCCTTCCGCGTTCGCTACGGAGACATTGCAGTCCGCCGAATTCGCTGCTTTGGCGCACCGCCGCGCCTTTTGGCCCTCATCGACGCCTCCACCAGCCCGCACACCATCGAGCGCGTCACTCTTGAAGACCTCCCGCCCGACATGGAACTCATCTGCAAGGGACTTGCCGAGGAAGTGCATGTGGAGCGTCCGCATGCCAAGGAAGATGAGAAAAGACGATTACCTTGACATAATTGAAGCAGCAGTTGCCGCCTATTCAGACAAGCACCTTGCGGACTATATCGCCGAAGCCGAACGCGATGGCGTGAAGGAACATGGCTTCCCCCGCCTCGCCGCAAACATGGGCATCCTTATCGCGAACGGACGCCTTGCGGCAAGGCGCGAAACCTTCCAGAGGATGATGACGCTCTGCTGCCGCGACGCCGCAAAGGGCAAGATGCCTCTCGCGTCTTCAGGCAACGAGTTTTCAGTCAAAGAACTCGTGGCCGTACTGGTTGTCGTCGAAGAGGCCGGCATCTTCCCCGGCAACGTCACGGACGCCTGGCGCGCCGACCTCTCCCGCATCGTCGCCATGCAAAGCTACACCTGCCTCCCGGCCGTCGGCGACGCCATCGCATGGAACTGGTGCGTCTTCGGCGCGGCCAGCGAACAGGCACGCCTCGCGGCTGGCGTCGGCGGCGATCGGGCGCACGTGGAGAAATACGTCGCCGACCAGCTGCGGTGGTTCGACGCCAACGGCATGTACCGCGACCCGAACCAGCCGGCCGTTTACGACTTCGTGACTAGGCTGCAGTTCATGTTGCTCCTGAGCGATGGCTACGACGGCCCTTCGCGCCAGCAGCTGGAGGCGATACTCGACCGCGCGGCGGAGCCAACCCTTGCCATGCTTTCTGCCGCCGGCGAAATCCCCTACGGCGGACGCAGCAACCAGTTCCTGCACAACAACACCTTCTACGCGGCGGTCTGCGAATGGTATGCCTCGCGCTACGATGCCCAGGGCGACGCGGCGAAGGCGGCGCGCTTCCGCAATGCGGCCCGCGAGGCCGTCGAGGCGCTCCGCCCCTGGCTCTCGCAGCACCCCGTGCGCCATGTCAAGAACCTCTACCCCCAGAATTCCGGCATCGGCTGCGAAGGCTACGCCTACTTCGACAAATACATGGTGACTATGGGCTCCTGGGCCGCCCTCGCCTGGCGCTTCGCAGAAAAGGCGCATAATCAAGATGGCCAAGCTGTGCTTGACCAGTCCACCCCATCTTCCTTCGCAACCACCCCCGACTTCCACTTCGTCTTCCTAAAAGCCGGCGACTATTCCGCACAGTTCGACTACGACGCCGACCCCCACTACGATAGCGATGGCCTCGGTCGCCTCCAGCGCCGCGGCGCCCCCTCAACCATCTGCCTGTCCACCCCTTGCGCGGCCAATCCCAACTACGCGACCGAACTTCCCAACGACGGCACTCTGGCCCTCGTTCCAATCGGCTCCGGCACTCTTCTTCCAGCCGGAAACGGCAGTGACGCGACATCCGCCTGGGCCAACTGGACCATCGGAAACCTCGACTGGCGCTGCCGCCTGACTGCAAACGGCCTAGACTCCACCCTCTCCGGACAAGGTTCCGTGGCAATGCAGATCCCGGCCTTCGCATTTGACGGTGAACGCGAGACAATGGTATTCTGTAATCGCAGTTCGCTTACCATTCGCTACCGAGACTGGGAATGCCGATACGAAACAAACGGGGAAATCGTAGATACCGGCCGCATCTGCTGCAACCGCAACGGACGCTACCGTGTATTCGAGGCGCACGGACAGAACTCGCTCGTCCTCCACGCAGCCATCGTCCCTTGCGGTCAGTCGCCATTCGCAATCAGCGTTCGCTGATGATTTGTGACCAGCAGTTCCCAACCTTATGAAAACCTTTCTTGTATCAAACACACCACCCCTGCGTGCCTTTTCACAAGCCACTCTCGCCGACCTCCGCGACGAGGCGGGCCTGCTCCAAAACGCGCCGCTCTCAAAAGCCGACATCCTTGCCGGCGCCGCAGCCGACTCCGAGGCGATATTCTCCTCCTGGGGTATGCCCGAGTTTTCCGCCGAAGAGATCGCGGCGCACCTGCCGCGCCTCCGCGCCATATTCTACGCAGCAGGCACCGTTCAGTTTTTCGCCCGTCCATTCCTTGAACGCGGCATCCGCGTTTATTCGGCCTGGCGAGAAAACGCCGTTCCCGTGGCCGAAGTAGCCGTCTCGCAAATCCTCCTTGCAAACAAGGGCTTCTTCCAAGCCTGCAGACGCAACCGCTCCAAGGACGCCCATCTGATAAGCCACCGCTACTTTTCATCCTTCCCCGGCAATTTCGACTGCCGCGTTGGACTCCTCGGCTGCGGCTCAATAGGACGCCTCGTAGCAGAGGCCCTCCGCGCACACCAACTGGAAGTCCTCGTATTCGACCCCTTCCTTCCCGAAGAATCCGCAGCGACGCTGGGCATCCGCAAGGCCTCGCTTGAGGAGATTTTCTCAACCTGCCAGACCATTTCCAACCATCTCGCCAACAATGCCCAGACGATCGGGATGCTGGACTACGCCCTATTCTCGCGGATGCTTCCCAACGCCACGTTCATCAATACCGGACGCGGCGCGCAGGTCGTGGAGGCAGACCTCATCCGCGCCTTGCGCGAAGCCCCTGACCGCACTGCCGTTCTCGACGTGACCTTTCCCGAACCGCCAGAAGACGGCTCGCCGCTTTACTCGCTTCCAAATGTATTCCTCACCCCGCATCTGGCCGGCTCGTCAGGCCAGGAGGTCTGGCGAATGGGGGAGGCCATGCTTGAGGAGTTCCGCACCTGGCGCGACAACCCCTCCGCGCCCTCAAGGCGTGAAGTCACATTGAAAATGCTGGAGACAATGGCATGAAGACCGCACTCGTCACCGGAGGAGGCCGGGGAATCGGCGCCGGCATCTGCGACGCCCTAGCAAGCGACGGCTGGGCAGTCGCCTTCACCGGCCGCAAGCAAGCAGAAGAGATGGCGCAACGCCTCGAAGTCCTCCGTTCACTCGGCGCACCGGACGCCGCCTACTTCCAGAGCGATGTCTCCGACCTCGGCGCCCACGAGCCGCTTCTCGACGCCATCTTCGCAAAATTTGGCCGCCTCGACGCCCTCGTGAACAACGCCGGAGTCGCGCCCCAGGTGCGCCTCGATGTTCTGGAAACCACGCCGGAAAGCTTCGACTGTCTCCTCAACACCAATCTGCGCGGCCCCTTTTTCCTCACTCAGGCGGCGGCGCGGCGCTTCGTCGCCAACAAGACCAAGGCCACCATCGTAAACGTCGGCAGCATCTCCGCAACCGTAGCCAGCGTCAGCCGGGGCGAATACTGTATCAGCAAGGCCGGGGTCGCGATGGCAACCTCGCTCTGGGCCACTCGCCTCGCCGCAGAGGGCATCCGCGTTTACGAAGTGCGGCCGGGGGTCATCCATACCGACATGACTGGGCCCGTCCGCGAGAAATACGACCGCCTCCTCGCCGAAGGGCTTGCGCCCCAGGCGCGCTGGGGAGAGCCAGAGGACATCGGTCGAGCCGTCGCCATGCTCCTTCGCGGCGACCTCGCCTACTCCACAGGGCAGGTCATCAACATCGACGGCGGCATGACGCTGCAGAGATTATAAGGCCTTTCGCGCAAGTTTGCGCTACTCCGTCGAGGACGACGGAGTGCAAAACCCGAAACAATGCAAACTGAAGAATGTGATGTGCTGGTGATTGGAAGCGGGGCGGCAGGACTCGCCGCCGCAGCCCGTCTCAAGGCCGAGGGCGTGGAGGACGTGCTTGTCCTCACGGAGAGCCTGCGCGGCGGCACCTCCATCAACACCGGCAGCGACAAGCAGACCTACTACAAGCTCTCCATCTGCGGCGATACCCCTGACTCGCCCATGGCAATGGCGCAGACCTACTTCGACGGTGGGGCCATGCACGGCGACATAGCCCTCGTCGAGGCCGCCCTCTCGGCCCGCTGCTTCTCGCATCTCTGCGACATCGGGGTCCCCTTCCCCCACGACGCCTTCGGCCAATACGCCGGCTACAAGACCGACCATGACCCCGCCCGCCGGGCAACCAGCGTTGGGCCCTACACCTCCCGCGAAATGTGCCTGAGGCTCCTTGATGAGTGCCGCATGCGCGGCGTGCGCTTCGCCGAGGGGTATGTGGCGGTGCAGCTGCTCACGGAACCCGCCGTTTGCACGGCGGGCGCGCAGAGCCGCCCCCTCACCTGCACCGGCGCCGTGGCTGTGGCAACAAGTGGAGGCGCATGGCCACTGGCAGAACCTGTCGCACCCGCAAGTGGAGGCGCATGGCCACTGGCAGAACCTGTCGCACCCGCAAGTGGAGGCGCGCGGACACTGGCCGTGCGCATTAGCGCCCACGACACAGTGTTCGCCGTCGGCGGCCCGGGCGGTCTCTACGCCCGCAGCGCCTATCCTGCATGCCACACCGGCGGCATCGGCCTGGCCATTGCCGCCGGCGCCCGCGCCCGCAACCTCCCCATTTCCCAATTCGGGCTCGCCTCCATCAAGTTCCGATGGAATGTCTCCGGCACCTACATGCAGGTGCTGCCGCGCCTAATCTCAACCGCCGCAGATGGAGTTTCAGACCCCCGCGATTTCCTTCTCTCAGCCTACGGCGGCGACCCGGCCGCAGCGGCATCAACCCTATTCCTCAAGGGCTACCAGTGGCCCTTCGATCCAGCTAAGGCTGAAAGCGGATCATCGCGAATCGACCTCCTTGTCCGAGAGGAAACGCTAGTCAAGGGGCGGCGCGTCTTCCTCGACTACCGCAGCGAAACGCCGGGCCTTGACCTTGCCGCCCTTTCCGCCGAAGCGCGCGACTACCTTGAAAAGAGCGGCGCACTGGAAGGCCCGCCCATTGCGCGGCTTGAGCGCATGAACCCCGGCGCCATCGCCCTATACCGCGAGCATGGCATAGACCTTGCCGGCGAACCGCTTGAGATTGCCCTCTGCGCCCAGCACAACAATGGCGGCCTTGCCGCCGATGCCTGGTGGCAGAGCGAGAACGTGGCGCACCTCTGGCCAATCGGCGAGGTGAACGGTTCGCACGGCCTCCGCCGTCCCGGTGGCGCTGCCCTCAATGCCGGCCAGGTCGGCGCCTACCGCTGCGCCGCAGCGATAGCGGCGGCGCGCCGCGCCACCGCCAGAAGAGAAAGCGCACAGGCCGCCCCTGTCGCACCCGATAGTGGAGGCTCATGGTGGCCGGCCTTGAGCTGCCCTCGTCCGGGCAGATATTCATTGGCGGTCGCGAGGTCACCCGCCTGCCGCCGAAGGATCGCGACATCGCGATGGTGTTCCAGAACTACGCGCTCTACCCGCACATGACCGTGCGGGAGAACCTCTCGTTCGCCCTCAAGCTGGGGGGGGCGCCGCGGGGCGAGATCCCGCGCCGCGTCACTTCCGCCGC
>JAEEGL014531142.1_pt1 | contig 14868 bp, 16 predicted proteins | sample 9134231 | NCBI WGS metagenome assembly JAEEGL01 (sample SAMN16246548, study PRJNA631951) | gut metagenome | biome: gut microbiome; feature: rumen; material: fiber-attached | host: Bos | place: Iran: Karaj | collected 2018-10
AGAAGAGCTAACTGGAAAATGACAGCTCCTACTTTGGTTAAGTGCAGCCACTGCGGTGCTCTTATGCAGCCTCACATGGCTTGCAAGAAGTGCGGCTACTACAACAAGAAGAGCATTGTCGAAGTTGAGGCATAATTTAATACCGACTTCAATTTTAGGTGCAAAAAAGGGGCTTTCTGGCTTATGTCAGAAAGCCTTGATTTTTGTAAAGAAGTCCATTATAGTATGTTAACAGAGGCAATTTTTACAGGATTGCCGGATCATGAAATACGGGAGGACAGGTATGTCTGAACTTGTCAGAGTTGCGGTGGACGCAATGGGCGGTGATGATGCACCCTTTGTTACAGTCAAGGGAGCAGTTGATGCCGTCAAAGAGTCTGGGAGCCTCAAGGTCTTTCTGGTGGGGAAGCAGGAAGAGGTTAATGCTGAGCTCTCCAAATACGAATATGATAAGGAACGGATCGAGGTTGTAAATGCAACCGAGATCATAGAGATGGCGGAACCGCCTGTCATGGCGATCCGCAAAAAGAAAGATTCCTCGATAGTAAAGGCTATGTATATGGTAGCCCATGGTGAGGCAGACGCCTACGTATCAGCAGGAAGCACAGGTGCCACACTGGTAGGCGGACAGGTAATTGTAGGAAGACTCAAGGGAGTAGACAGAGCACCTCTTGCACCTCTTATTCCTACAGAGAAGGGAAACTCACTTCTGATCGACTGCGGTGCCAATGTCGATGCCAGATCTTCACACCTTGTACAGTTTGCCAAGATGGGAACCGTCTATATGGAGAACATCATGGGAGTCAAAAATCCCACTGTTGCCATTGTAAACATAGGCGCAGAGGAGGAGAAGGGCAATGCCCTGGTAAAAGAGACTTTCCCGCTGCTTAAGAACTGCCCGGATATCAACTTCATCGGAAGCATTGAGGCAAGGGACATCCCGGCCGGAGGAGCAGACATCATCGTCTGCGAGGCTTTTACCGGAAACGTCATCCTCAAGATGTACGAAGGCGTTGCGAAATCAATGATGCACGTCATCAAAAAGGGCCTAATGAGCAACCTTAAGACCAAGATCGGAGCGCTCCTCATCAAGGATGATCTCAAGAAGTCACTGGCAGATTATAGCATGGACAAATACGGCGGAGCACCTATGCTGGGACTTAAAGGTCTGGTGGTCAAGACACACGGCAGCGCCAATGAAATAGAAGTTAAAAATTCTATCCTTCAGTGCGTGACATTCACCGAGCAGAAGATCAGTGAAAAGATCAGTGCCAAGATATCTGAATAAAGAATAATAAAATGAAGACAGGAGAATTGTTATGGAATTTGAGAAGATGAAAGAAGTTATTGCCAACGTACTTAATGTTGATCCCGAGGAGATCACTCCCGATACAACATTTACAGAGGATCTCGGAGCTGATTCCCTGGACCTTTTCCAGATCATCATGGGCCTGGAGGATGAGTTCGATGTTCAGATCGATCCTGAGAAAACAGAGAATATCACTACTGTAGGAGAGGCTGTAGAACTTTTAAAGAGCGCTATCGCCGGTAAATAATTGAAACGGACTGGTGGACGGTTCTGAGTCAATGGGGACGTTACAGTTTGACTCACTTTTTTAAAGCGAGTCAAACTGTAACGTCCCCATTGACTCAGTTAATATGGAGCAAACATGTTATCAGAAGCTGATATCACAAAATTTGAAAATACAATAGGCTATACCTTCAGGGACAAGGCTCTTATATATCAGGCCTTTACCCACAGCTCTTTTGTCAATGAGCAGAAGATCAACAAGCGCCAGGACTATGAGAGGCTGGAATTTCTTGGAGACGCAGTCCTGGAGATGATATCCAGTGCCTATCTGTTCAGGTCTTTTCCTGAAAAGAAAGAAGGCGAGATGTCCAAGATGAGAGCAACCCTGGTGTGCGAGGGTGCACTGGCATACGACGCAGAAGCTCTCAGGATAAGGGAGTACATCCAGTTTGGCAAGGGGGAAGAGGCCACCGGCGGAAGGAACAAGGAGTCCATCATTGCGGACGTAATGGAGGCAATCATAGGGGCTCTTTTCCTTGACGGAGGGATCGAGGAATCCAAGCGCTTCATTGACACCTACGTGCTCTCGAATATCGATGCGGTCCAGATGTTTGTGGACAGCAAATCGCTGCTGCAGGAGATCGCCCAGGGAGAAAATTTGGGGACTGTCAGGTATGAAATATGTGGCGAAAGTGGGCCTGAACATGATAAAATATTTGAGGTCCGCGTTTTTGTTGGAGACAGGAATATGGGAGAGGGGACAGGAAAAACCAAGAAGGCTGCAGAGCAGAATGCAGCTTACAAGGCTGTTCTTGTTTTGAAGAATAAACAGTAATGTATTTAAAAAGTATTGAGATCCACGGTTTTAAGTCTTTCGCAAATAAGATCAAATTTGATTTTCACAACGGAATAACAGGAATTGTTGGCCCCAACGGATCCGGCAAGAGCAACGTCGCAGACGCTGTCAGATGGGTCCTGGGGGAACAGCGTATAAAACAACTGCGTGGCGGATCCATGCAGGATGTTATCTTTTCGGGCACTGAGCTGAGAAAGCCCCTGGGCTATGCTTATGTGGCCATCACTTTGGACAATTCAGACCATTCTCTTTCTATTGATTATGACGAAGTAACTGTCTCCAGAAGGCTTTACCGCTCCGGAGAGAGTGAATATATGATAAATGGCACTCCCTGCAGGCTCAAGGATGTCAATGAGCTCTTCATGGACACCGGAATAGGCAAGGAGGGCTACTCCATCATCGGACAGGGCCAGATCGATCAGATCCTGTCCAGTAAGCCTGAGGACAGGAGAAATCTCTTTGACGAGGCTGCCGGTATCGTTAAGTTCAAATCCCGCAAGGAGACAGCCATCAAGAAGCTTGAGGAGGAAAAGATAAACCTCACCAGATTGAGCGATATTCTCTCGGAGCTGGAGAAACAGGTGGGCCCTCTTGAGAAGCAGTCTGAGGTCGCAAAGGAGTACCTGAAGTTAAAAGAAAGACTCAAGACCTTGGATGTAAATATGTTCCTCGTGGAGAACAAGTCCCTTAAGGAACAGCTGGAAGACGTTTCCAAGAACCTGGAAATTGCCACCGATGCTCTGGAAGAAGCAAGGGATTCCTATGATAAGACAAAAGAGGAATACGAGGGCATCCAGAAGAAGATCGAGGAAATAGATAAAGAGATCGAGGATGCAAGAAACAGGATCACCGATTCATCCGTTAAGCGTGAGAAGCTGGAGGGTCAGATCGGTATCCTCAATGAGAAGATCAATTCTGCCAACGATAACGACGCTCATTTCAGGAAAAGAGAGAAGGATGAGCGGGAAAAACTGGCAGCCGGGAAAAAGGAACTGGAATCTTATCTGAAAGAAAAGGATGCCATCGACAAGGAGGCCGAGAGTCTTTCTGCGGACAGAGATACCGCAAAAAGCGAGCTGGATAAGGTGCTTGGCAGGATCGAGAGCATCAACAACGATATAGAGGAGTGCAAGAGCACTATAATTGAAGCCCTTGGAAAAAGGGGCAACATCAAATCCAAACTCAGTTCCCTGGAGGCAAAAGAGGAACAGGTTAGGATCAGAAAGGCTGAGCTCACAGGCAAGCTGGTGAGCGCAAGATCGGATGAAGCCAGGCAGGAAGAGACTCTGACCAGGCTACGCAGCGAGTTCGACTCCATAACTGCTGAGATTTCCGAGATGAATAAGAGGCAGAGGGATGCCGACAGAGAGATCAAGGCCATTCGTGAGAATATGACTCTTAAGGATACGGAACTGAGAAAGAATCAGGAACTGTATCAGAAGGAAAAATCCAGGCTCGAGGCTCTGGCCAACATAACAGAGAGATATGAGGGGTACGGCGGCAGCGTCAAGAAGGTCATGGAGCGCAAGGACGACACCAGGGGCATCATCGGCGTCGTGGCAGATATCATCAAGACCAAGGCCAAATATGAGACTGCCATTGAGGTTGCTCTTGGCGGCAACATCCAGAACGTTGTAACAGACAATGAAGAAACTGCCAAGAAGATGATCAGCTATCTGAAGCAGACCAAGGCAGGACGTGTAACCTTCCTTCCGCTGACATCTCTTTCAGATCCGCCGGAACTAAAGGCAAAAGAAGCCCTTAACGAGCCGGGGGTTCTGGGAATGGCGGATGAACTTGTTGAAACAGACCCCAAATACAGGGCAGTTGCCAGGGCGATGCTGGGCCGTATCGTGGCCGTTGACACCGTCGACAACGCGCTCAAGATCGCGAGAAAATACAACTACACCATCAGGATGGTGACCCTTGAGGGCGAGCTTCTTGTACCCGGAGGTGCCATCAGCGGAGGTGCCTTCAGGAACAACTCAAACCTTCTGGGAAGACGCCGCGAGATGGAAGAGCTGGAAAAGAATATTGCCAGATACAAGGCTGCCATCGACGAGGCGGAGCAGGAAATACAGGATTCCAAGAAAAAGAGAAATGAACTGAGGACTCTTGCAGAGGAGCTCAGGACGCAGCTCCAGGATAAGTTCATAGCTCAGAATACCGCCAGGATAAACGTAGAAAACGAGGAAAAGAGGCAGGAAGAGCAGAAAGGCAATTATACTGACCTTAAGCTGGAAAACGACGAGATAGAAAAGAGCCTTAAGGAGATAGCACAGGAGCGGGAAGTTGCCGGCAAGGAGCTTTTACAGTCACAGGAACTCGAAAAGAGCTGCTCCGAAAAGGTAACAGAATATCAGGGACAGCTGGAAGAGCTTCACAAGATAGAAGAAAAAGAAAACGAAAATGTATCAAAATGGGATATCCAGTACGTAAAGGTTAAGCAGAAGCAGGAATTCCAGAAGACCAACATTGACCGTATCGAAGAGGACATAAAGGCCCACGAGGCAGCTCTTGATGAGATCCTCGAGACCATATTCAAGAACACCCAGACTCTTGAGCAGAATAAGAAGGACATAGAGGAGATAAGGCTCACCATCGAGGCATCCGTAGATATACAGAGCGATGCTTCCAAGGAGCTTGAGGAAAAGAGAGAGCAGAAGAATGACCTTACTCTTTCTCAGAAAGAGTTCTTTACCAGAACAGAGGAACTCAATAAGCAGATGTCTGACCTTGACAAAGAGGTTTTGAGACTCTCCGGCAGAAAGGAGAGATGTCAGGAAAGTATCGAGACTCAGATCAACTACATGTGGAATGAGTATGAGATCACCCTGACAGACGCTGCAAACATGAGGGATGAGGACATGACCGACATTCCCGCCATGAAAAAGGAAACGGCTTCTCTGAAAGATTCCATCAAAAAGCTTGGCGTCGTCAACGTAAATGCCATTGAGGAATACAAAACCCTCATGGAGAGATATACCTTTATGAAGACGCAGCACGATGATCTTGTGGAGGCTGAGATGCAACTCAAGGAGATCATCAAGGATCTTGACGAGAACATGCGCCGGCAGTTCATCGAACAGTTCAGACTCATAAATATCGAGTTTGATAAGGTCTTCAAGGAGATGTTCGGAGGCGGAAAGGGTACCCTTGAACTTGCTGAGGACGAGGATGTACTGGAAGCGGGCATTAGGATCAACGCCCAGCCGCCCGGAAAGAAGCTTGTAAACATGATGCAGATGTCCGGTGGAGAGAAGGCGCTGACGGCAATAGCTCTTTTGTTTGCTATCCAGAACCTGAAACCATCGCCATTCTGTCTTCTGGATGAGATCGAGGCGGCGCTTGATGAGAACAACGTTGTACGATTTGCAAGATATCTCCACAAGCTTAAAAACACACAGTTCATTGTAATAACACATCGTCGTGGTACAATGGAAAGTGCCGACAGACTTTACGGTATTACAATGCAGGAGAAGGGTGTTTCAACTCTGGTTAGTGTAAACCTGATCGATAAGGAGCTTACGAACTAATGGCTAATTCATTTTTTGAGAAACTGCAGAAGGGACTGTCCAAGACAAGGGACAATATCGCCAGGGGCATTGACAATGTCCTTAACGGTTATCAGGAGATCGACGAGGACTTCTATGAGGAGCTGGAAGAGACGCTGATAATGGGAGATATAGGCGTAAATGCCACAAGCCGCATTATGGACAGGCTCCGGGAACGTGTCAAAGAGGAGAGAGTGCATGACCCCTCCAAGTGCAAGGCACTGCTCCTTCAGGAGATCTGGCAGCAGATGAAATCCGATGAACACGCCTATGATTTTGAGGATGCCAAGACGGTTATCTTCGTCATCGGCGTAAACGGTGTAGGCAAGACCACTTCTGTTGGCAAACTGGCCGCTATCTTTAAAAAGAAGGGCAAAAAGGTCATAATCGCGGCGGCTGACACTTACAGGGCTGCAGCCACAGAGCAGCTCCAGGAGTGGGCAGACAGGGCAGGAGCACCTCTCATCGCCGGAAGGGAAGGCGCAGACCCAGCCAGTGTAATATATGATGCCACATCCGCTTTCAAGGCCAGGGACTGTGACATTCTGATAGTTGATACCGCAGGGCGACTCCACAATAAAAGGAATCTGATGGAGGAGCTTGCCAAGATGAACAGGATCCTGGACAAGGAGCTGCCCCAGGCGTGCCGTGAGAACTTCATCGTTCTCGACGGAACCACAGGACAGAATGCCATAAATCAGGCTAGAGAGTTCGGCGAAGCAGCCAATCTAACAGGAATAGTCCTTACCAAACTTGACGGAACAGCCAAGGGTGGAATCGCAGTTGCGATAGTCTCAGAACTGAACATTCCTGTCAAATACGTTGGCGTCGGTGAGGGTATAGATGATCTGGAGCGTTTCAATCCGGGTGAGTTTGTTGACGCGCTCTTTGAGTGATATAGGGAGGAGAACTGCAATGGCAGACGAAAAAAAGTTAACACTTGATAAGTTTGAAGAAGCCTATGAGGACGTCAAAAAGGTAACCCTTGAGACCAAACTCATCTACAGTGATTACTGGAGCGGGGCAACAGGCAACAGGGTATATCTCAAACCTGAAAATCTTCAGAGAACAGGTGCCTACAAGGTAAGAGGCGCATATTATAAGATCACGACCATGTCTGATGAGGAACGCAAGAAGGGTCTTATAACCGCATCTGCAGGTAACCATGCCCAGGGCGTTGCTTATGCTGCAAGACAGTATGGTGTAAAGGCGACAATCTGTATGCCTACATCAACTCCCCTAATAAAAGTAAACAGGACCAAGGCTCTTGGTGCCGATGTTGTTCTTCATGGCAATGTATATGATGATGCCTATGAGAAGGCACTTGAACTTGCCAAGGAGAATGGCTATACATTGGTACATCCCTTTGATGACCTTGATGTTGCCATAGGACAGGGCACTATTGCCATGGAGATCTTTAAGGAACTTCCTACAGTGGACATCATTCTGGTTCCTATTGGAGGTGGCGGACTGGCAACAGGTGTTTCCGCATTGGCCAAGCTTCTTAATCCCAAGATCAAAGTGATAGGTGTTGAACCGGCAGGCGCAAACTGCATGCAGGAGTCCATCAAGGCAGGGCATGTTGTAACGCTTCCTACTGTGAATACCATTGCTGACGGCACCGCAGTTAAGACACCGGGAGAGCATATTTTCCCGTATCTGTGCAAAAACATTGATGATATAATCACAGTTCCCGACGAAGATCTGGTGGTTGCTTTCCTCGATATGGTAGAGAACCACAAGATGGTGGTTGAGAACTCCGGACTTCTGTCGGTTGCAGCTCTTAAATACTTAAACTGCAAGGACAAGAAGATAGCCTGTGTGCTCTCAGGCGGAAACATGGATATCATAACCATGTCTTCGGTAGTTCAGCAGGGCCTTATCATGAGAGACAGGATATTTACAGTATCCGTCCTTCTTCCCGACAAGCCGGGCGAGCTCTCAAGAGTCGCAGGTGTAATTGCTGATGTCAAGGGCAATGTAATCAAGCTTGAGCACAATCAGTTTGTATCAATAAACAGAAATGCGGCGGTTGAACTTCGTATCACCCTGGAGGCCTTTGGCAGCGAACACAAGGAAGAGATCCTTGGTGCTCTGACTGAAAAGGGATACAAGCCGCGTATCGTAAGGACTAACATTTGATGGATTCCAAAAAAGTTTCAGCAAAGAAGAGACTTCAAGAGTATCTGATAATAACACTGGCTTCACTAATCTACGGGGTGGGTACAAGTCTTTTGATCGATCCCAACAATCTGGCACCGGGAGGAATGACGGGACTTTCCATTGTCATGAACAGAGTGGTTCCCCTGGGCGTCGGAATGTGGTTCTGGCTGATGAACATACCTATCCTGGTGATTGCCATATGGAAGTTTGGCATAAGATTTACCATCTCAACCATTTATGCCACGGCCATGATATCTGTATTCACTGATCTTTGTACTAAGTTTTTTGGACAATACGTCATACACGATATGATCCTGGCGGTGACCATAGGCAGTGCCATGACAGCTGTGGCAATAGGTCTTATTTTCAAGTGCCATGCCACAAGCGGCGGTACGGATGTTATAATAAAACTGTTAAGGATAAGATATCCGCATATAAAAACCGGAATTCTCTACATCATGACAGATATGGTGGTACTGGTAATAGCAGCCTTTGTCTTCCATGACCTGGCGGCTGCAATGTATTCTTTTCTGTCTGTGATAGTTGTAAGCTTTGTTGTTGACTATGTCTTATATGGACGGGACGGGGCGAAACTCCTCTATATCATATCTGACAGACCGGAGATCATCACTGCCAGACTCCTCGAAGAGCTGGACATCGGAGCAACGCATGTCTTTGCCGAGGGAGCATACAGCAGGGAAAAGAAAAAGGTCATCATGTGTGCTATTAAAAAGAGACTATCACCCCTTGCAGAGGATATAGTAAGAGAAGAGGATCCGGCAGCCTTCATGATCGTAACCAGCGCCAGTGAGATTTTTGGTGAAGGATACAAGAGTTATTTCGACGAGAGAATGTAAACATGAGCAATCAGATCCCAAGAGAACGCAGAGGCGTAAGGAATACTCACAACATAATATCGATAATATTCCTGTGTCTTGTGGCTCTTATGGGACTGTCCTTCAGCGTTGTGCTCCTTATAAGGAACGCAAGCCTTCAGAGGGAGGAGGACGCCATAAAGAGTGAACTTGACGCCCTGAATGCAGAAGGGTACTACACCACCACCGAAGCCCGCCAGATGGCGGAGGAAGCTGCTGCAGAGGCCGAGGAGAAGACCAGGAACAGCATCAGGCAGATGGTTCAGGAGATGCTTGAAAAAGGAGAGGGCACAACGGCGGCCATAAGAGCTCTTTTCCCTGATCAGATGGTTGTTGCCAGCTCGGGAAGGTATTATTTCTTTCCCATCACAGACAAGATCAGGCATCACGGGTTTGAATCAGGCGACTTCGAGATCGGAGAGGACGGCTTCATAAAGTACGTAGGAGATGACAGCACAGTTCATGCCAAAAACGGTATCGATGTATCAAGATTCCAGGGCAATATTGACTGGAAAAAGGTTGCAGATGCCGGGATAGAGTTCGCCATGATAAGGGCCGGGCTCAGGGGCACCACAGAAGGTAAACTACTGGTAGATGATTTCTTTGAGGACAATGCAAAAGGAGCCCTTGAGAACGGTATCGATATCGGCGTGTATTTCTATTCACAGGCTGTGGATGAAGTTGAGGCCAGAGAAGAAGTACAGATGATCCTGGATACCATTGAGCCCTATAAGATCACTTATCCGGTGGTAATAGACATAGAAGACGCCGATTCCGAGAACGCGAGAACAGCCAATCTTTCAACAGACAGTTATGAAGCTGTGGCCAAGACGTTCTGTGATATGGTCAGGAATGCAGGATATAAGCCCATGATCTATGGAAATGTCAAATCCTTTACACTCCTGATGGACGCTGTGGACGTGGATGACTACGACATCTGGATCGCGTATTACGGAACTCCGCTGTACTATCCGTATCATTTTGATATCTGGCAGTACACCTCCAGCGGAACCGTGGACGGCATCGACGGAAACGTGGATCTTAACGTCTGTATCACAGATTATTCCGATAATGATTAGCATATTTAAGAGACTTTGCAGGTGTCAAGAAAAAATACTTGACACCTGCATTTTTATTGGCTATTATATCCTTTGTGCATTGATGTATTTATGGAATCTCTATGAGGTTATGTATGGAGAAGATCGTGGAACAGGGGCTCCTGTATGATTTCTACGGTGAGCTTTTGACAGAGCATCAGAAGAACATATATGAGGCAGCTGTCTATGACGATATGTCTCTGACAGAGATAGCTGATGAGAACGGTATCAGCAAGCAGGGAGTACATGACCTGATAAAGAGGTGCACAAGATCTCTTCAGGACTATGAGGACAAGCTCCACATGATAAGGCGCTTTGAGGCCATTAAGTCTCAGGCAATGGAGCTTAAGAAGATAACTGAAGAGGATACGGACAGGGAACATCTTGTTTCAGAGATTAACAGGATCTCCGACAGGATATTGGAGGAACTTGGCTGATGGCTTTTGAGAGTCTTTCAGAGAAACTTCAGAATGTATTTAAGGGACTTAGGAGCAAGGGGCTTCTTACCGAGGAGGATGTCAAGATCGCCCTCAAGGAAGTCAAGATGGCGCTTTTGGAAGCTGACGTAAGCTTTAAGGTCGTCAAGCAGTTTGTTGCTTCGGTTCAGGAGAGAGCCATCGGTGAGGATGTTCTGAACGGTCTCAATCCCGGACAGATGGTCATCAAGATCGTCAACGAGGAACTGATCAGGCTCATGGGCTCCGATACCAAAGAGATAGCTCTTTTGCCTATCAATCAGATCACGGTCATCATGATGTGCGGTCTTCAGGGTTCAGGTAAGACCACAACCGCAGCCAAGATCGCCGGCAAGCTCAAGATGAAGGGCAGGAAGCCGCTGCTGGTTGCATGTGATATTTACAGACCTGCGGCTGTAGACCAGCTTAAGATCAACGCTGAGAAACAGCAGGTGGATTTCTTTTCACTGGGAACAGATGTTGCTCCGACTGAGATCGCAAGACAGTCCATCGATCATGCCAAAAAGAATGGCAACAATGTAGTAATCCTGGATACTGCCGGACGACTTCAGATAGACGAGGCCATGATGCAGGAGCTGGTAGACATCAAGGCTACCGTGGAAGTTCACCAGTCGCTCCTGGTTGTAGACGCCATGACAGGTCAGGATGCGGTCAACGTCGCCTCACAGTTCAATGAGAAGATCGGCATAGACGGGATCATCTTATCCAAGATGGACGGTGACTCCAGAGGCGGTGCGGCGCTTTCCGCCAAGGCTGTTACAGGCAAGCCCATACTGTATGTGGGCATGGGTGAGAAGCTCTCAGACTTAGAGCAGTTCTATCCCGACAGAATGGCAAGCAGGATCCTTGGAATGGGCGATGTCCTTAGTCTCATCGACAAGGCTGTTTAAGCCAGCGCAGAGATGGATGCCGAAAAAGAAAAAGAGATGGCCCAGAAGATGAAGAAGGGCAAGCTCGATTTCGAAATGTTCCTTGAGAGCATGAAGCAGATGCGTTCCATGGGCGGCCTGGGTTCCATCATGAATTTGATCCCCGGAATGGGCAAGATAAGTGATGATCAGCTCCCGGACGAGAAATCCCTTAAGAGGATGGAGGCCATCGTACTCTCGATGACTCCCGCAGAGCGCAAGAACCCCAAGCTTATGAGTCCCCAGCGCAAGTACAGGATCGCCAAGGGATCAGGCAATGATATCGCGGCAGTAAACCGCTTCATCAAGCAGTTTGAGCAGATGAATAAGATGATGAAGCAGATGCCCGGACTCATGGGTGGCAGACGAGGCTTCGGAAGAGGCCTGGGCGGCTTTGGAAGAGGGAAATTCCCCTTCTGATAAATGAGATGTGTTTACAGCATTTGCTGTTTGATACATAAAAAACAACTAATAATATATAAACTTTTAAACGGAGGAAATTAAAATGGCAGTAAAGATCAGATTAAAGAGAATTGGTAAGAAGAAGGTTCCTTTCTACAGGATCATCGTTTCAGATTCTAAGTTCCCTGTACAGGGCAAGTTCATTGAGGAGATCGGAACATACGATCCCAACACAGATCCCAGCACAGTAAAGGTAAATGAGGAGCTTGCTAAGAAGTGGCTCTCAAACGGTGCTCAGCCTACAGAGTCTGTTGCTAAGCTGTTCAAGCAGGCCGGCATTCAGAAATAATATAACGTTTCTAACAAATATGCCGGAGGTTGGTCAATGAAAGAATTAGTTGAAGTTATCGCAAAAGCGCTTGTTGATAATCCGGGTGAAGTAGTTGTTACCGAAAAGAAAGACGGGCGGAATATAATAATTGAGCTTCATGTAGCACCTTCAGACATGGGCAAGGTTATAGGCAAGCAGGGCCGTATCGCCAAGGCTATACGTGCTGTCGTAAAGGCTGCCTCAACCAGAGAGAACATCAGAGTCGATGTTGAGATAGTATAAATCAGAGTCCGGATAAGGTTTAATGCTTTATCCGGACTTTTTGTTATGGTGAGGAACGAAGTCTCAGCTCGGCGGCGGGTCTTTGCAAGCTGCCCGGCAACTAGATAAACAAAGGAGTACGAATGAATTTCCATGTTATGACACTGTTCCCGGAGATGATTAATGAGGGCTTGTCGGCCAGTATAATGGGGAGGGCCTCTGAGAGAGGGTATATCAGTGTAAATGCTATAAACATAAGGGATTATTCTGCAGATATCAAACACCATAAGGTGGATGACTACACCTACGGCGGAGGGGCGGGTATGCTGATGCAGGCTCAGCCTATTTATGACTGCTATAAAGACATAGAGAAAAAAATAATTGACAGTGGTGCCAAAAAGCATAGAGTTATATATGTAACACCACAGGGAAGTGTATTCAATCAGAAGATGGCGGCGGAGCTGGCAAAAGAGTCTGACCTGGTATTTTTATGCGGTCACTATGAGGGCGTGGACGAAAGAGTGCTGGAGGAGATCGTAACTGATTATGTCTCCATCGGCGACTATGTTCTGACAGGCGGAGAACTGCCGGCCATGGTGATGATAGATGCCATTGCAAGGCTGGTGCCGGGAGTGCTAAACAACGATGAATCCGCCTCTACAGAGAGCCACAGCAACTACCTTCTGGAGTATCCTCAGTATTCAAGACCTGAGGAATGGATGGGCAAAAAGGTTCCTGAGATACTTCTTTCCGGTGATCATAAGAAGGTGGATGAGTGGAGGCTTGAAAAGGCCATTGAAAGGACCAGACAGAGACGACCTGATCTGTACGAAAAATGGATTTTGGAGAATCCGCCGGCGCCTCCAAAGAAAAAGAGAAAAAAGAGCTGATCGTTGATTACATATATGAGGAATGAAACATGACTGAGAGATTTCAGGTGGGAGTAATTGCTTCAACCCATGGACTTAAGGGAGAGGTAAATGTCTTTCCCACAACGCAGGATCCCGCAAGATTCAAGAAGCTAAAGAAAGTAACTCTTCACACCCAGAGGGGAGAGGAGATAGAACTTGATATTGTAAGTGCCAGGTTCTTCAAGAAGTTTGTCATTGTCAAATTTAAACAGTTCGACGATATAAATGACGTGGAGAAACTAAGGGGCTGCGAGCTTACTGTCGACAGGAAGGATGCTCTAAAGCTTGAGCCGGGTGAGTACTACTGTGCAGATCTCATGGGCATGACCATAGTGGATGAGGATATGAAAGAGCTGGGGACTCTTACAGAAATCCTTCAGACCGGTGCCAATGATGTTTATGAGATGACTCTCAAGGATTCAGAGGAAAAAATATACATTCCGGCCATCAAGGACTGCGTAAAAAATATAGATGTTGAGAGCAGACGGATAACAATACATGTTATGGACGGTCTTTTGTAAATATTAGTGACTTTTAACAAATAATGAATTATAATATTATTTGAATATTGTGTGTGTGAAAATAAATTGTTACAACATATTGGGGTAAAATTCTATGGTAGATTATACTGAAGGTGCTGGTTACCAGTATCATACACATGTTAAACCCGGCGACGTTGGAAGATATGTGCTTTTGACGGGGGATCCGGGTAGATGTGAATCTATTTCCAAGTTCTTTGATGATCCCAAATTTGTCGCTTATAACAGAGAATACAATACCTATACAGGTACTCTCTGCGGAGAGAAGGTAAGTGTTGTATCTACAGGAATCGGAGGCGCTTCGACTGCAATCTGCGTTGAAGAGCTCTATAAGTGTGGAGCAGACACTTTTATTCGCATGGGAACATCAGGTGGAATGCAGGAGGATGTCATCGGCGGCGATCTGGTGATCGCTTCGGGCGCAATAAGGGCCGAGGGTACATCCAAGGAGTATGCACCTATTGAGTATCCGGCTGTTGCCACTTTTGATGTGGTAAATGCCCTTGTTCAGGGTGCCAGGACCACAGGAGCCAAATATCATGTGGGCGTTGCCCAGTGCAAGGACTCCTTCTTTGGACAGCATGAGCCTGAGACCAAGCCTGTTGGACAGGAGCTCCTCTACAAATGGGACGCATGGATCAAGTGCGGCGCTCTTTGCTCTGAAATGGAGAGTTCAACTCTGTTTATAGTGGGAGATTACTTGAGGGCCAGGACCGGAGCAATTCTTCTTGTTGTGGCCAACCAGGAGAGGGCTAAAAAGGGTCTTTCCAATCCCCAGGCCCACGACATGGATATTGTATACCGTACCACAATAGAGGCGGTCAAGAACCTTATCAATTTGGATAAAGCCTAAATGGTTTTATTAATAGATGTTTCTATTATCATTTTTCAAAATGGAGGGAAATTATGAAAAAGAAACTTTTAGCAGCACTGATGGCTGCAACCATGGTAACATCACTTGTTG
>JAEEGL017439110.1_pt1 | contig 14868 bp, 13 predicted proteins | sample 9134231 | NCBI WGS metagenome assembly JAEEGL01 (sample SAMN16246548, study PRJNA631951) | gut metagenome | biome: gut microbiome; feature: rumen; material: fiber-attached | host: Bos | place: Iran: Karaj | collected 2018-10
AATCGTACCCGTGGATCAGCTTTGTCCCTATTGCCATAAGCAGCACACCGACTCGTTCATTCAGCGCATCATCGCGTTTTTCCATCAGCTCTTTTATACTGTGGCGCACCTGTTTGGCAGGATGTAAGCTGCCGTTGCTCTTAGCTCACTAATGATAAAAGATGTCCTTCGAAAGCAATCAAAGGACATCTTTTCTTTTTTCTGTTATGTGCTTACAAAGATGTGACAATTCTGCCGGTTTGCTTTGCGTTCAAATAACACTCTCTGAAGTCACTGCGAGAGCCGAACCCAAAGCTTACATTCTCCACAGCAACCAATCCGTCTGAAATGATGCAGTCGCAAAACGGAATCAGCGTTGCCTGCATCAGAATCGGCAGAGGATTTTGTTTCAGCATCACACTCCACGGATCGGTAATCCCTTTCACCAAATAAACTTCAGATGTATTTGTGTCTATGAAAACAGAACCTTGTGAATGGTGGCGTTCTAAAAGAAACCGCCCGGAAACAGGATGCCGCCAACTTTTCAAAAGATCGACATCCTCGACAGACAACTTGTCTTTCTCTTGGAGCGCTTTGACATATTCGTCAATTATTTCTGTATTTTTCCATAAAACATCCGCAAGCACTTTTAACTCACAAATGTCCGGACAACCCATTCGCAATTGTTCATCCAGTTCTTCGCTGATTTTGAATGTCTGGTTTGTGAAATCCAGCAACGGAAGAAAGAGTCTGAAGAATGTCTTTCGATCCTCCGGTGATAAAGTATCGATGAGTTCGATCAAATTTTTCTCTGTTATAACAAGCTCCTTATTTTTTTCAAAACGGATTGTAGCATTTTTCAAAAGGCTTGCCAAGTTTTTCAAAACATTTTTTGTTTTTCAAAACTGTTCTAAAAAAATCAAAATTATTTTTGAATTATCGCTTTCTATTTTCTAAAAGCACAAAACAACCACGTTATGAACACCGCAATTCTGCGTTCACAACGTGGTTCCTTTTTTTATGTTATGTCTTGAAACTTTGTTAAATGCCCTCCCGAATGCCCACCGTAGGCCTTGCGTGTTTCGTCATTCTGCACAATGAACCCCCATCCGCTCACCCAGTTTTAGGACACCAAGTATAAAAATTTCGTCCCTCGTCAATGTCATCAGTAGCGGGTCTCCCTCCCGAATGCGCATGGTGCGCCGGATCTCCTTCGGGATCACCACGCGACCGAGGTCGTCAATGCGCCGCACGATACCTGTTGCTTTCACTGTATCTTCTCCTTTGTCTTTTTGATGATAGTGTTTGCAAAGGGAAGAAAAATATGTATCTTACAATCACGTATCTTTAACATCTTTCGCATTCAACCGCTGCACCAACCGATCCAACCGTCCGCGCCAGAACCGCTGAAACCGCTTTGTGTGACCGAAGCGGCGGACCAGCGTCGGACTGACAGCGTAATACACGCGCACGAACGCCCGTCCGAGCGCGTGCTGCTTCAGCGTTTCATCCCGGAAGCGGCGCAGGGTCCAAACCTGCGGGCAGTCATACGAACCGTAGACGCAGGTAGCAATGTAGCAGCCTTCGCCGCCGCTTTTGTCCTCCACCGCACCCGGCTGCGGGTGCTGTCCGTTCAGCGCCTGATACGGAAAGGTCACCGGATCGCTCGTTCCGGTTGTGCGGCGTTTGGGATCGTTGTTGTTGTACCCGCCAAGCAAAGACGGTTCGCTTGTACTCTCTTTTTTGCCGTTCGCATCCAGATGGTCAAACCCGCCCCAGAAGTTCGGGTTGCTTTCGCCGGTCTTTTTCCCGCTGTTGTCATACTCGTTGTAGCCGCCCACCCAGTTGGGCGTGGAGTAGCCGACCTTTTTGTGGTCGTTGTCGTATTCGTTGAACCCGCCGAACCAGTTTGGTTCGCTGGTGCCGATCTTTTTGCCGTTTTCATCGTAGTGATCGTAGCCGCCCCAAAAGTTCGGCAGGCTGTAGCCTTTCTTCGACATTGCCGACCCTCCTTTAATCTGGCTCTTTGGCATGCTCGCTGATCCACACAACGGATTTTCTCGTTCTTACAGGATTTCACAATCGCCGAGAATCTCCGGTTTGTGGCGCAGAGAATCTGCATCCGTCAGCGTACGAATGACTCTGCAGGGATTGCCTGCCGCAAAAGAGTTTGCGGGAATTGACCGGGTCACCACGCTTCCGGCGCCGATCACGCAGTTGTCGCCGATTGTGACACCCGGACAGATCACAACGTTTGCCCCGAGCCAGCAATCATTGCCGACCGACACCGGTTTGGCCCAGCAAAGGCGCAGATTTCTGCCGTCCGGCACACGGATGGCGCGGCGTTCCGCTGCGAGCATCGGATGCAGCGGCGTCACAATCGTTACATTCGGCCCGAAATTGCAATGCTCCCCGATCGTGACCGTTGTATCATCCTGACAGGTGAAGTTAAAATTGATAAACGTTCCCCTGCCGATTTTGGTATGGATGCCGTAATGGAACGTGATCGGACCTTGCAAAAACACACCCTCGTTCAGTTCTCCGAGGATTTCGCGCAAGATTGCCTCTCGCGCTTCGACCTGATCCTCATACAGCCGGTTATAATCCAGATTCAGATTATGTGTTTTCCGCTTGCGTTCCTTTCGCCAGGGCTCCGCCGGGCTGAAAAGCTGTCCGTTTCCGTTGTCAAGCATTGCAAATCCTCCTGTCGTTCTTCCTACTCGTTCGTGCCCTTCTGCAATCTGCAGCGCTGCTTTCTTCTCCGCTTACGCCTTCCACCGTGCGTAGACATACTTCCGCTCCCAGTCCAACGCATTGTCCACACTGTATACATCCGGCCGGCAATCCCGGCAAAGGTCGTCTGCGATTTCCAGAATGACGTCGTACAGTTCCAGCTCTTTCTTCCAGCAATCGTCAATCGCGTCGAAGCCGAGCCACGCGCCGAGAATGTTGCCGGTGATCGCGCCGGTGGAATCGCTGTCGCCCTTGTGATTGACTGCAGCAATGATACCGCCAGAGAAGTCGTTTTGATACCGCAGCGCACAGTAGATGGCAATCGCCAGCGCTTCGTCGCCGACCCAGCCTTCGCCGAGCCTGTGAATGTTGGAAAGATCCTCCGCTTCGTTTTGCGAAAGCGCAATCGCGCGGTCGATCAGGTCAGTCAGTTCTTGTATATGCGGATCGTCCGCAAAGAGCGCAGCAACGGTGTCCCGCGCTTCTTCAACAATTTCGATCAGCGAGATCTGCGCAGCGGGATAGACACAGCGATGGACGATGTGCGTCAGCATTGCCGCCGGCAGATAACCGAGCGAATGACCGTGCGTGATGGCTGCCAGTTCGGCGCCTTCGCGGTCGATGGTTTTCATATCCGCAAACGGGAAAAACGCGAGCCCCATCGGTGCAACACGCATCACGCCGCCGCAGCCCTTGCTTTGATTGATCGGATGCGTGATATAGTCGATGCTTTCGTCCCCTCTGCGGGCGGCAAGCGCCGACAGGCACGTGTTGCCCGGTGCGCGCCGCGCATACAGCTCCGGCACATCGGACAGCCAGGAAATGCAGTGCGTGCGCTTTTTGTCTTCCTGCGCTTTCTCAAAGGTCATATTCTGCGTGCGCAGCCAGTCTTTGTATGCGTGCAGCATATACATGCTCGGCTGACCGCCGATACCGCGCATCGAAGCACGGGTGTTTCCGAAGAGAATCCCGTTTGCCGTAAACAGCGTCATCTGTGTGTCGTCGGAAATCCGTGCCTTGCCGCTGAAGGGATCAAGGGCATAAGCGCGGATACCGCCGGAACCGTACCTGGCGAAGATGCGATCTTCGCTGTCGAATTCAACGGCATAGCCCAGCGCGTCTCCGGCGGCGCCGCCGATCAGGCTGCCGCGAATTTTGTCGCGGTGTTGTTTGGATTGCGTTATATGATTCACGCAGATCACTCCTTCTCAAAAAAAGCAGGCAGTTCAACATTGATAGCAGAAATATCCAGGTATCTTTTGAAACCATCATGGCTTTCCCAGTTCTTCCATGCGCCTTGATACCCCTGCAGGAAATACCACACATCATCATCGCCGTCTTCCAGCGTATCAAACAGCAAAGGATTCTTTTCTTCCCACGAATAATAGTCATTTTCGATATGCAGGACATCTTCCTTTACACCGTCTGACCAGTAAAACTTCGATACATAAATGTGATTCTCCTCACAAGCAAACCACAACAAATCATGGGAAACTTCCAACGCGCGAAGGATGGCTCTGATCGGATATTCCCAACGCGTATAAAACTTAATCTCATATAATCCATTGGACAGCTCTTTCCATAGAAAGCTCCAATTATAAGCGATTGTCACGCCATACTTCTCAGAATACTCGTCCAAAGATTTTGCATCAAACAATCGATTGAATGTAATATATGGCCGCGGGATTGCTCTTCCATCGCCAAAAGGATCATAATCAAGAAAGTGTCTGTCAAGTGTTTCTTTTCGGCATATCACTCTGTTTACCACATAATTAGCCATTGTCTTTCACTGTTCCTTGTTGTATGTCAGAATCTTTTCCACAACCAGCTTCTCGCACCATCCCGGGCAATTTCTCTTGCCGCCTTCCCAATCTTCTATCGTGCGTTTCGGGATGCCCAGCCAATCGGACAGTGCCTGTTGCGTCAGACCAACTTGTTTTCTTGCTTCTTTGATTGTCATGAAATCACTTCCTAAACCATATTCAGTTATTTTAATTTCTCCGACAAGATCACCCAATGGTACGCAATCTACCTTAAAATTCTCAACAAGGCTTTTTGCGTCAGGGTAAATCATTTCTGTTTCTTCCTTATTCCATTCTGCGATGCTGATTCCTTCCTCCAACCAAACCAAAATCGTGTAACCCTTTCCGACGACAGTAAAAACAATACAGTCCATCGCTTCCTCTATTTTTATCATACCACGCCGCTTCTGCGTTTGCAACACTTTTCTTGACCTCTTTCGATCAAAGTCCGGCAAATTGGATTTAGCCTTGGACATTTGTTCGCTTTTGCTTTTACCCATTGAAAAGCAAGTAGAATTATGGTATATTGAGGGCAGCAACGAATGCAGCAGCGTTGCGTCACGTCACAGAAACGAGGGATTGTATGATCTGGTTCTTTCTCGCACTGGCCATTCTGGCAATCATCTTATCGCGATACATGAAAAAAGCCAACCCACAGACCAAGGCGGATCAACTACGGCAGCAGAGTCTTGCAGTCACAAACAAAATCAACAATGACGACATCAACCAAAAAATGGCGCAGCGGTCTGTCTCCGGCACGTTGTCCATGATGGAAGACGCAAAGCAGGCGGCAGCTCAGTATCAGGGCACCTTCACGCCGACGCCGGAGGTGGAACAAAAGCTGCAGAATAAGATTGAAGAAGCGCTGGACGCATACCGGCTGGAGAATCAGATGGCTGCGGCGATCTGCCTTGCCTATCGGCAGCAAACGGACGGCGATGCGACGCCGCCAGCCGAAGCGGCAGCGGACGCGTCTTTTGCCTCTTCCCTGCGCCAGGCGGTGCAGGTCGAACAACAGGAAAAGGCAGAGGGCTATCTTAGAAAGCTTCGGCAATATGCCGAAAACGCTCATCAGCAGGCAGTGGGCGTGCTGAAACAGGAGGTGCTGAAAAAGGGCGCGTCTTTGCATCCCGGCGACACGCTTAAGGCCAAGATCGACCTGCCGGTTGCAACCATCGGCGACGGCAAGGAGCTTTCAAATCTCATGGAATTCATCGGGCATCAGGTGGACGGCTATGATCTGATCGAGCCGTCCGGTGGGTGCGGTTTGCTGAACTGGCGGCATCGGGATCTGCTGGAGCTTTATATCGCCATGATCCGGGAAGCATGCGCGCCCGACGGCATCCGGGTCACGTATGAAGCGCAGGTGCGGGACGGCTTCAGCGCTGTGCCTGTCACCATCACGCTGCCGCACCGGCTGACAGAAAAGCCGCGGTCGTATTACATGACAAGCATTATGCTTTGCGTTTCCTGTAAGGTTTGACCGGGCAAAAGAAACCACACAGCGGCATAGAAAAACGGCGGCACTTTTTTTGTGCTGCCGTTTTATCGTTTGTGTCTTTATTTGATTTGGAACAGGCGACGCCAGAAGTTGACGATCTCCTGCAGAATATGCCGCAGCCATTGCAGGTAATCCCCGCCGCTGTCGCTGTTGTTGCCGTTGTTCGGGGAACCGGGGTTCTGGGCAGCGGCGTCTGCTTTTCGCTGCGCGGCAAGATCAGTATCCAGAGCGGTCAGGATCGACTGTAATTTGGTTTTGTTCTGCGCAAGCGAATGTGTTTCGTCGTATGTCAGCGCTGTGATGGCAGCCTTCGCGTCCGCAATCAGCTGCAGAGAAGCGGCGCTGTCGCCGGGTCTGGCTTTGGCGGCGGCTGCGGCCAGCACATCGGCTTTGGCAGCTTCAAATGCCGCTTTGTCTGCGGCAAGCTGTGCAGCCGCTTCGATGGCATCAAGCTCTGCCTGCGTTTTCCATATTGCATACAGGACTGTCGTTTTCTTGTTCAGCCGGATCATAGAACCGGGCTGATATCCGGTGCCGCTGCCGTCAGCCTCCGTGTTCCAGCCGGCAAAGACCAGCTCCTGCGTCGGCGCAGTGACCGCGAGGCCCACATTCCAGTCGGTATGATCAGGCGCAACAACGCTTGCGTCCATGCCAACCGAATAGATGGTTCCGTCAAACACGAAGCCTTTGCCGCCGTTCGGTTCGTAATAGATCATTGCTCCGGCCGGAGAAAAGCCCGTGCTCAGCGCCGCTGCCCGGTTGCGCAAATAGGTCAAAACCGTCTGCACCGTGTTTCGATAGGCGGTTTGCCGGTTCGCCGAGCCGCTGTAATGATTCCAGCGTTCGGCGTTCATGACCGCAGAGGGAAGCAGCGTATCGGCGAGCGACGCAATATACGACGTCCATTCCTGCACGCCGTTTGCATCGGTAAATGCTTTCCATTTGTTCCAGACCAGCTCCCGGAATGATTCCTGACGATAAGCAGCTCTGAACACCGTCGGCGTAAAAACTTTGTTGCCGCTCCAATTGATACCGTTGCACAGGGAATTGGCAAGCCATGTGTTCGGGTCATTGATCCTGACACCGTAAAAACGTGCGCCCGTATTCCCGTTTCCCTGGTCAAAATCCCAGACCGGGGCAAACACCAGCTTTTGGTTGCCCTGATCTTTATATACAAACACACTGGACAGACCGCAGTCCACTTCTTTTGAAATCTCTTCCACAATATACATGGCGGCAAGAGAGTCTGTGTCAATGTATTCACTGTAATGCTTGCCCTTAGTATTTGTGCCCGTCGGGGAATGCAGCGCCTGCCAGGCTTCTTCAAAGAAAGCGCTGATATACTTGACCTCTGCTTCGGACGCGTATTCCGGCGATTTGATCACAACGCATTGCCCGTTCTCCGTTACAAAGCCGCTCGCTTCTTCGTTATAGCGGAACGCATAGTCAAGCTCCAGCAGATAGCCGCCGGTGACATCCGCCGGTTCCACAGGCAGCGGTATCCACTTTTTGCTGCCCGGCACTGCGCCGCCCAGCACTTTGCCGTTTTCTCCGGTGCCGACCGCAGGGAGATTTTCCGCAGCGATATCGGGGTTTGCGTCTTCGTTATCCGCTTCCAGATCGTGGATATTGATTCTGGAAGACTGGATCTCAACACTCTCGCAGAGAATATAGTTGCCGTAGTATGCGCCGTTGATATACAAATCAATGTGACGGCTGCGAACGGTGACCGGCAGCTGCAGCATTTCTGAGAGTTTCCAGGATACTGGGTTGCTGATCAGTTGGGGATCCAGATACGAGGCAAGCAGCGTCCATTTCTTTGCTTTCGGCATGCCAAGCAAGGCTGTTTTTTTGTCAAATTTGATGTTGTACGGTTTTTTTGCCAGGCCCCAGGTGGAATTGCCGCGGCCCTTGATCTGCTTCAGCGCGCTGTCCGTTGTCTTCACGCCATTCTCATAAACGCGGATACTGCCCGGTTCCTTGTTTTCTTTGCTCGCGTGAATATAGTCGAGCGAGCCGGACTGTGTGGTGAGATACACCGTCGGAATGTTTGCGGAAAGCATGACCGTCAACGGATAGGACCGGCTGCCGCAGGAAAGCGTGTGCGCGCCCGCAGTGAACGCAGCAGCACTTTCGCCGGACACAACCGGCGCGCCGTCCAGTGTCACATTGCCTGATGCGGCAACATACACCTTGGCTTCTGTCAGGTTAATATCCGCCGGCAGGAATAAGAAGTACTTGCCGGAAGACGCAAACCATTTCACGGTGTCGATGTCGGTTTCGTCCCCGCCATAGGGGTTGATCTTCAGCGCTGTGATTCCTTCTCCGGCTGCAAACGCAGGCACAGCGCAAAGCACAAGCAGCAACAGCGCAAGAAAAATGGAAATGCTCTTTTTCATAATGATTCCTCCTGTTCTCCCATTATTGGTTGAATTCAGTATATCATATAAATGCTGGATGTGTTTATTAAAAAGAGTGAAAGATGATTTGCAGGGAGTGAATCGCATTTTTGGAACTTTTCGGCGTCGTTCCGGCATTGCAAACGCTTCTCCGCTGACCGATCCGCCGGTTCAATCCGAAAAACGATATTTTTCTGTTCTATATTCCCACAAGGGATTGCTTTTTATGGCGGCATTTAGTAAACTGTAGCCGTAGGGGCTGCCCGCCGCTCCGGCCGCCCGCAGGTCCTGCTGTTGTTCAAAAGCTGTACATCCATCAAATCAAGGGGAGGAACGAACCATGGATATTACCAGAAAAGAAAAAGCGGCGTTCGCCATTGCCGGCGCCGGACAAAACATGGTCAATACGCTCATCGGCACATTTCTGCTCACCTATATGTATTCCTCGGCTGTGGGGCTGACTGCAAAAGGCGTTGCCGCGCTCGGTGTGTTTATGACGGTGTCAAAGATCTGGGATGCGGTCAACGATCCGATCATGGGCGTGGTTGTGGACAAGACCCACACCAGATTCGGCAAACTGCGCCCGTATATTCTGATCACCGCCGTGCCCATCGCCGTGCTTACAACGCTGATCTTTTCGATTCCGCAATCGTTCAGCGAGACGATGAAGCTGGTCTATTTCGCTGTGGTCTATCTGATTTGGGAAACCTTCTATACCCTTTGCGACGTCCCCTACTGGGGGTTGGCGTCGCGCCTTTCCAACGATCCGAACGAGCGCACAAAAGCGATCGGCGTGACCCGCGCGGCACAGATGCTGACCCTCGGTCTGGTGACACTGTTCGGTTATCAGCTTGCAAAGCTCTGCAGCGGCAAGGGCGCGGCGGAAGCCACCGGCAGCGGTTGGACGCTGGCGGCGCTCATCATTTCCGTTGTCGGTATGGGACTGTTTTTGCTGGCGTTCTTCTTTACAAAGGAAAAGAACGATCACATGGACGAAAATGTGACCTTGCGCGACATTTTCCGCACAACGGTCTCCTGCCGCCCGCTGCTCATCGTTTTGCTCGGGAGTTTTCTGGCGTTCGGCAAAAACATGATTCAGGTGGCAGGCTCCGTGTTTGCCATTATTGTGATGAACGATGAAAACCTGTATATGTATCTCGGGGCAATGATCATCATCGGCATGCTTGCGGCATCGCTGTTCACGCCACTGCTCACAAAAAAATTCGGCAACAAAAAGACGATGCTCGGCTCCAATCTGCTGTCTGCCGTCGTTTTTGTCGCCATGTATTTTGTCGGTTACGAGAGCCTGATCGGTCTGATGATCATGGTGCTGCTGAACGGTCTGCTCGGCGGCGTGTTTATGGTCACGCAAACCGCGATGATCGCCGACGCGGTGGACGAGATCAAATACCGGACAGGTCGGAACCGCGAAGGCGTTTGCTTCTCGGGTCTGACGTTTTCGAGCAAGATCATGACCGCGGTCGCCACCGGCGTTTTCTCATTGATCATCGTTGCGGTGGGATATGAATCCGGCGTCCCGATCACCCCACACATGAAGGACACGGTGTTCCTGTCCATTTCGCTGATTCCGGCGCTGAGCTCGCTGGCTTCCTGTGTTCCGTTTTTCTTCTATCCGAAGCAAATCGGCGCGAAAGAGGAAAGCTGATACTGTTTTAAAACCGGCAGAATCCATCCGATCTGCCGGTTTTGTTTTGATCAACGGTTTGTTGGTTAACACCCGGTCTGGCGCCAGATTAAGAAAAATAAGCGCGCTTGACAAGGGCATATGCAGATGCTATACTGAAGCGGAAAACGGAAAATCTGCGGCAGCCGTTTTGCTGCGCATTCCGCCGGTGCCGCACCGGAAGAAGGGAACTCTATGAAACTGCAGGATTTCTTCTCACTGATGAAAGGTATACTGGCTGTTCTTCTGGCGGGCGTGCTGTCGCTGTCCCCGTTTGGTTTCCCCCGCGTGCCGCACGAAAAGAAGCTGGAACTCGTCTGGGCGGATGAATTCGACGGCGACACGCTCGACAGCACAAAATGGGAAGGCTGCTACTGCAATGCAACCGACATCTATAAGCGCCGCGGCAGCTATTGGAACACCGACATGGCCTCGGTACAAGACGGCGCGCTGCACATCCGCACAGCGTATTACCCCGACGGCTACAACGGCAACGGCGCGCCCGGGTGGTACACCTGCGGACTGGACACCAACGGTCGCTTTGCGCAGACCCGCGGCTATTTTGAAACGCGGTGCATTCTGCCGAAGGGCAACGGTCTTTGGGCGGCGTTCTGGCTTATTCCCGACAGCATGAATTCCAGGGACTTCGGCACGAAAGAAAACAGCGGAGAAGACGGCGCGGAGATCGACGTGTTTGAATCCGCCTTTTTCGACAGTAAAACGCCGCGGCGTGTGTCGTCCAACATCCATATTGACGGATGGGGTCCCTATCATAAAACCGCCAACGCCTGCAAGCCGTTTGTACTGTTCAACAACCCCTATGAGGATTATAACACCTATGGCATGGCATGGGATGAATGCGGCTATACGTTTTATATCAACGGCATCAAAACCGGTCATTCCGATTTCGGCGGCGCGTCGCAGGTGCCGGAATATCTGATTCTTTCGGTCGAGGTCGGCGGAGAAAACGCTGTTCCCGGTGAAAGCTGGGCAGGCGGCCCGCTGACCGAGAACAGTGAAGTCAGTGATTTTATTGTTGATTACGTGCGCGTATATCAGTACCGGTAACGCCGGAACGCGTTACGGCAGAAGCGCAAGCAGATCGTTGAGCTTTGCCGTTGCCAGACAGACGCAGGTATCGGATGCACCGTAATAGATGCGCACTTCGTCGTTTTCCTCCAGCAGCACGGCACACGGGAAAAGCACATTTTGCCGGAACCCCTCGTCGGTTTCCACCGGCAGATCCGGCACGATCAGCGGCTTGTCGTAAATCGAAAGGACTTTGGACGGATCCTCCAAATCCAACAGCATCAGACCGGTGGTATAGCGCTTTTTCCAGGTGGGTTCCCAGCCGTTTTTGCCGCGGCTGTCGTCTTTATCCACCGCATGGAACAGCGTCAGCCAGCCACGTTCGGTTTTGATGGGCGACGCCGTGGGACCGATTTTGTCGTTGACCCATGGCACCCGTTCCGTACCCAGAACGAGCTCGCTGCGTCCCCAATAGACAAGATCGGGCGAGCGGGAAAGCCAGATATCAAACCGTTCGTTGTGGCGGCTGTAGACCGGCATGGGGCGTTCCAGGCGAACGTATTCGCCGCCGATTTTTTCCGGAAACAGCACCATGTTCCGGTTATCGGGCACGCTGGTGCTGATTTTGCGGAAGGTTTTCAGATCGTCGGACAGCTCGCCGATGGTGCCGCAAAGCCCGTGGCGCGTGTCCGTGGCAAGGCAGAGATAGAGCTTGCCGTCGATCTTGGTGATCCGCGGGTCGTAATAGCGTTTGAACTCCGGGTCGTCGGACGGGTCGGCGCTGTCGAACAGCGGCTTTGGGTCGAACACCCAGCCGTCAATCCCGTTCTTGCTGCGGGCGATGCCGATGCTCGTGCCCGCGAACTTGCGGTTCCGGGTTTCATACGCGGTCTCATCGGTGCCGTAGTCATTCCGGAAGATCATGACGTATTCGCCGTGATGTTTGATGACGCCGGCGTTGAAGACCAGCGAACACGGATACGGCAAATCGGCGGGCACCATAATCGGCAAGGGGCGTTTTTGGATACAGGGATGCGTAGAGAGTAAAGGCAACACAGCAGACATGGTTGGTTCTCCTTTCGGGTTGAAAGATATGCGCATTTCAGCGCCGGGTGGTCTTCCGCCTTTATTATAGCAAAAACATACAGGATTGCAAGAGCTTTTCCGGCAGTCGGCGCTTGCTCTGAAGACCGGCTGCACAAACAAAAGGGAGGCGTGCCGTATGACAGCAAAAGACGCACACGCGCAGATTGCTGCGCTTTTGATCGACTGGTGCGATGCACTGGTCCGCCTGCAGATCCAACAGCCGGAGACTATGCGGCTGGACGGCGCGATTATGTGTCCTGCCTGCGGCAGTGTGCACGGGCGGTGCCACGAAGCGGTCTATCCCCTGCTCTGCGCCGCCCGCCTGACCGGAAACAGTACTTATCTGGACGCGGCAAAACGACTGTTCGTCTGGGGTGAACAGATGCAGTGTGCAGATGGCAGCTGCCGCAACGACTTCAAATCCGACTGGAAGGGCGTCACCGCCTTTGCAGCGATTGCGCTGCATGACGCGCTTTTTTTCCACGGCGATCTGCTCTGCGCGAAAGAACGCGCCGCGTGGGAAGAGCGGCTGTCCGCGATGGGCAAGTGGCTCTATGAAAGCCTGACGCTGCAGATGCCCGCCTATCTCAACTACTACGCCGCAAATGCCTGCGCCTTGGCGCTGCTTGGCGACCGTTTTTCAAACGGCGCCTATCGGACACGCGCCAAAGAGCTGGCCGCGTACTGCATGAAGCACGTTTCAGAAAACGGTCTTCTCTTCGGCGAAGGCAGACCAAACGCCGCCTTGTCGCCCAAGGGCTGCCGGGCCATCGACGTCGGCGGCTACAACGTGGAGGAAACGCTCCCCTGCTTGTGCCGCTATGCGCAGGCGACCGATGACTGGGCAATGCTCGGCGACTGTCGCAGCCTTTGGCGGGCGCACCTGCGCTGGATGCTGCCCGACGGCGCGTGGGACAACAGCACCGGCACGCGCGCGTTCAAATGGACCTATTGGGGCAGCCGGACCGCCGACGGCTGTCAGGCGGCGCTGTTTGCGCTCAGCAAAGACGACCCGGTGTTTGCCGAGGCGGCTTGGCGGAGTTTTGAACTTTATCGCGCGTGCACGCAGGACGGTCTTTTGTGTGGCGGACCGGATTACCAAAAGAACGGGGAACCCGCGTGTGTGCATCACACGTTCTGCCATGCGAAGGTGCTCGCCGGTGCGATTGACAGCGGCATTTCCGCGTTTACACGCGCTGCACTTCCATCGGATCACCCGGATCCGGTCAGATACTATCCGGAGCTCGACAGCTATCAACTTGCAAGCGGCGGCTGGCGCATGACGGTCTGCGGCTATGATTTTGCCTATCGCGGACAAAAGCACATTTCCGGCGGCTGCGTCACGCTGCTCTGGCAAACGGCTGCCGGTGCGCTGCTCGCCGCCGGCATGGCAGACCGGACGCTTCTGGAGCCGCACAACCAACAGCTTCCCGTGCACCCCGAAACGTGGCGTAGCGGCTGCCCGCGGCTGGAAACGGTGGACGGCGCACCGGTCTACGGACAGCAATTCTGCGATTTTGCGGTGCTGACCGCACAGAAATCTGCAAACGGACCGACGCTACGCGCAGAAGGATGCCTTTGCAGCAAAGACGGGCGATCGCTGCCGGGCGGCGCGTATACAATTACTTACCGGCTTTCAGACGAAGGGCTATTCATCAGCGGCAGAGTTGATCCCGCGCTGGTCGGAAGGGTCTGCTTTATTCTGCCGCTGATCGGCGACAAGGCGTCGGTTGAACTTTCAAAAGGCAGCCTGCTTTCTTCGCCGGAGCAATGCTTCAATCTCTGTCCGGGATTTCAATGCAGCGAATACCGGATTGCGCCCGATCGCACCGGTCGGTTCCGGTTCAGAATCGCGGCAGATGTGTAACAAAAACCGAATACCAGCACCCGCGGCGGTCGTGACTTTGCGCACGGCTGCTTTTTTGATTCTTTGCACGCGCACCGCCGGGAACGCGCGGATCCTTTGATTGAAAAAGCCACCTTCACTCCCCGCAACCCGCTTTTCACTCCGAAACGGCTGTAAAATCCTTTTTTTGTGGTATGGTTGGGTCAGCGGAAACGAATGCTTGCAGCAAATAGCAAAGTATGCTATACTGCAGGTATCGGTACCAGGCAAGGAGGGACAACATGAGAATTGCATTACTTGACGACGAGGCAAGAGAAACCGAACAGCTTGAGCAGCTGATTTGCGCCTACGGCTTCAGCCGCAACTACGATCTGCAGTGTGAACGTTTTCAGAGCGGTCACGAGCTACTGCAGCGCGACAAGTTCGATCTGTATCTTCTCGATTTCTGCATGGACGACATGAACGGCATCGACGTGGCTAAGGCGCTCAAGGAAAAATACAGCCACGCGGTGACCATCTGCTATCTGACCAACTACGACGCGGCAGCCGCGCAGATCATCAACCAGGGCATCCACGCCGACGGCTTTTTAAAAAAGCCCGTCGACGCAAAACAACTGGAGGAAAAGCTGGACCAGTTCTATCGCCTGTCGTTTTTCAACCGGCTCGAGCTGCGGCAGGGCAAGCGCTTCCACACCGTTTTCGCGCAGGACATTCTTTATGCCGAAGCAGACAACAAGCAGATTCGGCTGCATCTGTTTGATCGGGTGGAGAACTACAACTATATGCTGCGCGACTTTGAAAGCATGCTG
>JAEEGL010670025.1_pt1 | contig 14867 bp, 11 predicted proteins | sample 9134231 | NCBI WGS metagenome assembly JAEEGL01 (sample SAMN16246548, study PRJNA631951) | gut metagenome | biome: gut microbiome; feature: rumen; material: fiber-attached | host: Bos | place: Iran: Karaj | collected 2018-10
CGATCTCAGGAAGATCACCTGCTTCAGACAGATCATTCATGAAACCGCTCACGCTCTTATCTTCTTCTTCACCAAGCTCGCCACCGCTGACAACCTCTGAACCATCGTCCATTGTGATATCATCAGATGCTGTGTAATCAATTCCGGAATCCTGCATAAGTGCTTCTGTCAGCTCTATGAGTCCTCTCAGATTGAAGCTGTCGCCATTAATATATGAAAGCAGCTGTCCAACATATGACAGGTCTTCCTCAACATTGTACTTCATGGCAGCTATAAGCTGTCTTACGAAACTCTTAAATTCCAGTGATACAGAGCCTTCACTCTCAACTGGCAGACATAAGAATTCAATAAACATTGAATCCGGATCTATATATATAAATCTCTTATTAAGTAAGATGTATGAAAGCGGAATTGCATTCTCTTTACAATTTATAAGTCCGAGTGAAATATATCTGAGAAGCTTAAACACCTTCTCCTTATTCATAACGCCTTCTACAAACTTCTCAACAGTCATCTTGCCTGTTACATCATAAGTAAGATAATCAAAATCATCATCCTGTTCAAATATGATAGGCAGAACCTCTGCGATAACGTTTTCTTCAAGGTAATCGACGATATCCTCGTCCATTTCCATACCTTCTCCCATAACATAGGTGAGATAGCGTTCACGTCCGATATTCTTCGCCGTAAAATAAAAGCTTCTCATTAGTATTTCCTCCTCGTAATCAATATCTAGTATGTATTATTCATCATCCTCTTTGTTACTCCAAACATCGGATGCTGCATTGTTATCTTCAACATCGGAACCTGCACCCTCGTCAGGAATTCCGTCACCATCTATATCGGCTCCACCGATCATGGTATTTTCGTGTTCCTCAAATGTTTCGGTGAACACATGCTCTCCTGTATCTTCATTTACTATATGATAGAAATAATATCCATGCTCTTCCGGAGCAAGAACCGCATTGATACATGCTACACCCGGATTACATATAGGTCCCGGAGGCAGCCCTTTATGAAGATATGTATTATAAGGTGACTTATATTCTAGATCCTCATATGTGAGAGCACCCTTATCATACATTCCCTCTGTCAGCGGATATAGTATAGTTGGGTCAATCTGGAGGAGCATATCCTTGCTCATTCGATTGTTGATTACCCCTGCAATCTTAGGTCTTTCTTCCGGAATCTTAGCTTCTCTCTCTATCATGGAAGCCATTGTTATTACCTGATATGAATTAAGTCCACGGGCTGTCGCCTGTGAGTTCATTTCAGAAGTATAATTCTGCTTAAATGCAACCAGCATCATATCTACCAGATCTACAGCTGTAGTATCCTTATATATGTTGTAGGTAGCAGGGAAGAGATAACCCTCGAGTTTATATCTTACATTTGCTCCACTCGGAACATCTTCAAGATATTCAAAATCGTTTGATGTAACACTCTTTACAGCATTGATGAATTCAGACCTGGTACAGATCTTCTGTTCTTCGCATCTGGCTGCAATCTGATCTACAGTGAAGCCTTCCGGAATAACCAATGTCTGTAATACCTTGTTGGAGTCGTCTTCCTTAGACATGGTCTCCATCATCTTGAGTGTATTCATTCCAGTGTTAAGCGTATATGTTCCCGCTTTTAGTTTGCCGGCATATTCGGACTTCTGAAGTCTCTCTACAAAAGCCCGCTCATGTCTTATGAGTCCGGCATCATGAAGTATGGCTGCTATCTCCTTTACCGAAGAGTCTTTCGGTATGGTAACCTCCACATCTTCACCCAATGTCATATATGTACTTGTTAATTCTTCATTATAGTCATTCTTATAGTCTTTTATATAAACTATAATTATCATTGCAAGCCCAAAAACCGCGAGAGCACCTACAATGAATTTTGCAAGTTTAACCAACTTTTTATCCTCGAATCATGTCTTAAAATACGCAGAAATCGGCTTAATGGGCGCACTTACCGACATTAAACCTAATTTAACATATATATACTAACATTTTTCAAGTAAAATCGCAACAGCTCTCTTAATCCCTGAACTTATATCTACTTCAGCTTTCCAGCCCAGACTTTTAAGCTTTGTACTGTCTAAAATCTCAGGGCTCTGACTGCTGTAATCCTGTACAGGTTCCTTCTCATCCTCCGGATTTGCAAAGGACAGGGTCAAATGTTTCTCAGGGAATGCATTTACCGCCTCTTTAGCAAAATCGCGAATGGTAATATTGCCTATATCATCGGCTATATTATATGGGGTCATGTTCTCCCCTTTAAGAAGAACCGTGTATATAGCTCTTGCAGTATCGGATACATAACAGAAGGATCTGTATGGTGCACCGTTACTCTTCAGGAGAATATTCTCTCCACGGATTACATTTGCTATAAACTGAGCCCATACTCTGTCATCATCCAGAGAAGCTGCGCCGTATATATATGATGGTCTTACCAGTTTTATATCCATGCCATACTGTTTGCTGTAGCAGGCTGCCAGATTCTCAGCAGCTCTCTTGCCTACTGCATAGCAGTTTTTATATAGATCAAAATCTACATCACCTCTGGTCTCTTCTGAAAGACTGCTGACTCCTGATGTCACACGGCCGTAAGTCTTGAGGCTCGATATGATAAGAGTCTTGGCATTACACTCTTTCGCAAGTGCCAGAATATTGTCTGTTCCTACCAGGTTCGCCCTGATGGTTCCTACGGGATCATTTTCAAAATGCCATGCCGATGCCTGGCTTGCAGCGTGGATTATATAATCACAGGAAACCTGATCGCTGCCGGAGCCTATGAACTCTTCAGCATATTCATTATCGTCAGTACATTTTACGAAAGGAGCACACACATCCTGCTCTATAAATATCAGATCGTCTCTGTCCATGAGAGCGCCGTATTTTGCCCTTGCTCTCTCGAGACTTCTGACAACTGCAAGAACTGTAGTGTTCTGGGCGTAGTCATCATTTCTGATGAGCAACGAAGCCACCAGATAGAAACCGATGAAACCACCTGCACCGGTGATCATAATGGTTTTATCCTTCAACTCCTCCCATGGGATATCAGCTTCAGCCACATGAAGCACATCCTTATATAAATGTTCCTTAAGTTCGTCTCTGACTGCTTTGTTCATGGCAATCCCTCTATCAATTAATTCTCTGCAAAGGCTGTGAGCCTCTGCCGAAACTATATTTACTAGATTTAATCTTCGTTGATTTCTTCTCTTGCAAGCTGCTTGAATTTCTCATAGAAATAAGTAGCTCTCAGCATATCCAGATCCTCAGGTGTTGTAACCTTGATATTTCGTCTCTCACCTATATAGAGCTTAACCGGATGTCCCAGCTCTATGAAAAGTTCACTTGATGAAACCGGATTAAGTATGCCTCTCTTCTCAGCTTCGCTGTGAGCCCACAGTATTTTCTCCATTGTGTAACCCTGCGGAGCCTGTGTGACATACATAGAACTTCTCTTGTAGCTCTTCTCGCACATGTCACCATCTTCACTGTATAAAAGTGAATCGATACTCGGTGTTACAGGAACTGCAGTACCATGGATCCTGGTAAGCTCGATACAGTCTGTAATGAGCTTTTCCGTGAGAATAGGTCTGACGCCGTCACATATAAGAATGATATCGTCAGGCTTTGTAGCAAAGGTTGCTGTCTCAACCACTCCGTTATGAATGGAATCAAATCCAGTTTCTCCACCCGGTACTATGGAATGAAGCTTCTGAACACCAAACTTTTCAACCAGGTCCTTCAGATAATCAATCCAATCCTCTTTGCAGGCCACTACGATCTTGTCTACATCCTTATGAGCCGCAAAATGTTCCATGGTATGTATAATTATCGGCTTGCCACCGACTTCCATAAACTGCTTAGGCTTGCCGGCTGCACTCATTCGACTGCCAACTCCGCCTGCAAAAAGCATAGCTGTTACCATGTAAAATGGTCCTCCTTAATATCTGGCCTGTTTATAATCAACAAGAAACTCTCTAAGTGCCTTAACCGAATCCTTCAATACTTCCATGTCCGGAAGATATACTATACGGAAATGATCCGGCTGCTCCCAATGGAATCCTCCACCGTGAGTAAATAGAATGTGTTTCTCTCTCAGCACATCCAGAGCAAACTTTTCATCATCTAATATTTCAAATTTCTTTATATCTAATTTAGGGAAGCAGTAGAATGCAGCTTCCGGCTTTACAACACTAAGTCCCGGTATATCATTTATAGCATCAACTATATAATTTCTCTGCTCATACACTCTTCCACCCGGAGCTACAAGAGCCTGTGTTTCCTCATTCATTTCAAGCGCAGGTGCAATCAGAGACTGAGCCGGTACATTTGAGCAAAGCCTCATACTTGATAAAAGCTTTATACCGTCTATATATCCCTTGGCATTGCTCTTGTCACCGGATATGGACATCCAGCCAACTCTATAGCCTGCCACCAGGTGGCTCTTTGAAAGCCCGTTAAATGTAATGCATAGGGATTCAGGTGCCAGACTGGCTATAGAAGTATGCTTCTTGCCATCCATTACAAGTCTGTCATATATTTCGTCCGCAAATATGATAAGGTCATGCCTCTCTGCAAGACGAACCACATCCTTAAGTAGTGATTCAGGATAGAGTGCACCTGTAGGATTGTTAGGATTTATGATAACTATTCCCTTAGTTCTAGGAGTTATCTTCTTTTCTATATCTTTGAGGTCAGGATACCATCCAGCCTCTTCGTCACATATGTAATGTACTGCTGTTCCGCCAGCAAGTGTTACAGACGCGGTCCACAGCGGATAATCCGGTGCAGGAACGAGTATCTCATCACCATAGTCAAGCAGTCCCTGCATGGAAAGTGTTATGAGCTCACTTACACCATTTCCTGTATATACATCATCCAGAGTAACATTTGGGATTCCCTTCTTCTTGTCATATTCAACAATAGCTTCTCTGGCTGATATGATTCCCTTTGAGTCCGAATAACCTTCAGTTTTCTCCAGGTTATTAGACATGATCTGTATCATTTTATCAGGCGCCCTAAAACCAAAAGGTGCTGGATTTCCTATGTTAAGCTTCAGTATAGGAATACCCTCACTGCTCATACGATTTGCCTCATCCATTACAGGACCTCTTATATCGTAACAAACATTATTCAGCTTTACGGATTTCTCAAATTTTCTCACCTTAAACCACCTCTTTTATCAACTTTCATGCGGCCCTGATCCACGCCCTGTAGTCAAGTCACGCAAATAAAATGTGCCTATGCATGCACACTTCAATATTGTACAACCCGGATAATATTATGTCAACTATATAAAGAGGGAAAATGAGTGAAATATATGATCATCAATCATTTGAAGGAGCCGGAGACATATTCAGCTTGGCATCCAGTATTCTATATACTGATTCATCTATTCGTTCTTCGCTTATGTCCCCATTTTTAACGGCCGAGATAATAGCATTATAAGCGCTATTATAGTCTGAAGGAAGATATATCATATCTACGCCCGCATTTACAGCCATTGTTGCTGCCTGAGCGGCGCTGTATTTTGATTTAACATTATTATCACTCAGAGAATCTGTTATAACTACACCCTTATAGTTCATATCTCTTCGAAGAACTATAGTCACTATCTCCTCAGTAAGGCACGCAGGTACTTCACCGGTATAGCCTTCTACAGGTTCATTAGTAACCATTATCATACCTTTGTTTTCCTTGATGGCTCTGTTGTATGAAGAAATCTCACCCTTACTCATTCCGCCCGGGAAATGCTTGAACACTCCTGACAGTTTGCTGTCAGTCAGCTTCTCAGCAGTAATGATAGCTCCAAATTCAACATTAAAACCAAGTGACCACAGATAGTCACCAATCTCTGTCTTATTCTCTATATCTATCTCCTCGGTATCATAATTCTTGCTTTCCAGGATCATGTTCACTTCGTCGCCCTGCTCATCAATACATAAGAAAGCCGGCACTCCTGCTATATCCTCAGAATAATCAATGGTATTGAGAAGCATAGTCCTGGTCTGTGATTCAGACATAAGGTTCGGCTTATTATAAATGAGGCCACCTACAGGCTTCGATGCATAGGCCTGCTTCGTTACATTTTCCGCCTTGTAAACCGCAGAATAACCCGTGAGAGTTTCCGGCGTTATTATAAACATCTGCGCAACCTTCTGATTTAGTGACATATCTTCCATGATATCCTTGATCCTGATATCATACTTACTCTTAATATATGCCTCCTCCGTCACATCAGTCGGAGTCGCATCGGAAACCGTAGCTGTATCATTAGCTGCATCAGAAAGAGAAGCCATGTCCTCCTCCATTGCTTCCTGTAACATTTCCATATCGGCATTCAGTTCTGCCTGTGACTCAGATGCCACCTCAGCTTCTGTGGTCACTTCCTCTGAATAATCAGAAAGTGCTCTGTCATCCTGCTTTTTAGCCCTGCCGCCAAACACAAAAAGACATAGTACCAGAAGTACTATTGCCGCACCTATGACTATTAACTTTTTGTGCCTGCTATTCACTATAACAACCTCTATCTACATATTTCTTGTCAAATGTACTTCTACGGATTCATGTTCCTGAATCCATTATTACAAATGTGCTTCCTCCGCTGTCTGCATCAGCAGCCTCTTCTCTCCATCGGAAAGACACATCTCTCTTTCTAATAATTCAAATTCCTTCGCTACATTTGTATCCGCCAGAGTCATATTGTCGGAATTGATAGTACCCCTGATCCCATACTGAAGGAAGAATCTAAGTGGATAATGATCCAGATTTTCCACAACCCCGGATTTTATATTACTGGATGGGCATAATTCCAGAACCACGCCCTTATCTGCAAGTCTCTGCATAAGTCTGTCGTCTGACTGAGCTGCAAGACCGTGGCCTATACGTGATGCACCCATTTCCAGAGCTTCCCATATGCTTTCAGGACCAGCATTCTCTCCAGCATGTATGGTAAAAGGTATATGATGCTTCCTGGCAATACCGAAGAAATCCCCGTATTCACCTGTAGGATACTTCGCCTCATCTCCCATAAGATCCAGACCGGCTATCAGATAATTATTCTCATTCATATAATATCTGGCTATATCCACCGTTTCCATATTTCTGTCATATAAGTCGCTATTCATCTTACCTCTCATAAGACAGAGAATGAATCTAATATGAGGGAATTTCGGAAGTTCAATACTATGACCCTCTGACCTCAGATCATCATATACAGATCTGGAGAAATCCAGTCTCTTCAGATAACCATTCAGCACAGCTTCCACTACCTGATACTGACTGAGCCCTCTAGTCGTATGGAGCTGTGGAGTTATTCTGATCTCGGCATAGTCAACTCCGGCAGCTGTAAGCTCCTTCGCCAGCTCAACCGTTGCATACCCCAGATTTTCTTCAGTCTGAAGCAGCTGCATGGTGATATCCTCACCAGGTCTTCCTTCCTGAACTGCATTATCCATAAACTTAAGAGCCCTCTCTGTCTCAGAAGAAACAGAACCCTCAAGATGCAGATGTAAATCCGTGTAACCCATATAAACACCCCTTGGCATCCGCCATATATCCTGTAACAACCTTCTGATAAATGTCATAAGACATATACTTCTATAAATATACCACTACAGATTAATCTGTACAATGTAATGAGTACATTTATCTATTTGTGTTTAAATTTATCTTTTTTCAGAAAAGGATTTGCAATCTCAGTTAAAAAATGCTAACATATGTTAGGAAATTTTTATTTTTATAACATCTATAAGATTTATTTAAATAATATCAAAAATATATAACAGGAGTAATTAAAATGGAGATTCGCCAGTCAGCAGAAGATTATCTTGAAGCAATACTAATGATCAAGGAGAAGAAGGGGTATGTCAGATCTATAGACGTAGCCAATCAGTTAGGTGTTTCCAAGCCTAGCGTCAGCTATGCTACAAAGCGCCTCAGAGAAAATGGATATATTGCTTTCAACGAAGACGGCATGATCACTCTGACTGAATCCGGAATGGAGATTGCTTCCAAAATATATACAAGGCACAAGGTTCTCACAAGCGTATTCAAGCATCTTGGAGTGTCTGAAGAGACAGCTGCCGAAGATGCTTGTAAGATCGAACATGATTTAAGTGAAGAAACATTTGATGCCCTCTGCAAATATCTTGAGGACCACAATGTACTTGATGACTGATATAAGCTATGCAGTAGCTCCAGTATAAAGCTGGTAGTACTTGCCCTTTTGCTCAAGCAGTTCATCATGGGTTCCGCTTTCTATAATGCTTCCCTTTTCAAGAACCATTATACAATCGCTATTCTTAACAGTGGACAGTCTATGGGCTATGACAAATGTAGTCCTGCCGGCCATTAGTTTATCCATGCCTTCCTGAACCTCCCGTTCAGTTCTGGTATCTATGGAGCTTGTAGCTTCATCCAGGATAAGTGCCGGTGGATCAGCAACTGCTGCTCTTGCGATGGCAAGAAGCTGTCTCTGACCCTGGCTCAGATTTCCACCATCTCCTGTAAGTACAGTATTATAACCATCAGGAAGCTGCTTTATAAAATGATCTGCATTAGCCAGCTTCGCTGCATTTATACATTCTTCATCTGTTGCATCAAGTCTTCCATACCTGATGTTCTCCATAACCGTAGTTGTGAAGAGATGTGTATCCTGAAGAACCAGACCCAGTGACCTTCTAAGGTCACCTTTTTTTATCTTATTTACATTTATTCCATCGAACCTGATCTTACCATCCTGAATATCATAGAATCTGTTGATAAGATTAGTGATTGTGGTCTTACCTGCACCAGTGGAACCTACAAAGGCTATCTTCTGTCCAGGTTTTGCATCGATGGTTATATTGTGAAGCACCATCTTGTCAGGATCATAACCAAAGTCAACATCATCCATATAGATGGCACCCTGAAGTCTCTTATATTCCACCTCATGGGTTTCTCTATGTTCATGCTTCCATGCCCAGAGTCCGGTCCTCTCATTAGTCTCGGTGAGATTACCATTTTCATCCTCTTTTGCATTAACAAGCATTACATATCCTTCATCAGTTTCAGATGTCTGATCCAGAAGCTTATAAACTCTGTCAGCGCCTGCAAGTGCCATGATGATAGAATTAAACTGCATTGACACCTGATTTATAGGCATATTAAAGCTCTTGTTAAATGTAAGGAATGTCACAAGTCCACCAACAGTAAGTGGTGCAAGTCCAGGGAAAACACTACCGGTTATAGGCGTTCTAACTATGAATCCAAACTTAGTAAGGATAAGTATCGCACCAATAACTGTACATATAACGTAACTTAAGTTTCCTATCTGAGCCATGGATGGCATAAGGATATTGGCATATTTGTTTGCATTGTATGCGCTGTTGAAGAGATTCTCATTCAGTGCGTTGAACTCATCTATACTTTCCTGTTCGTGATTGAATACCTTTACCACCTTCTGTCCGGTGATCATCTCCTCAATAAATCCATTCTCTTTACCCAGATTCTTCTGCTGTTCTACGAAGTAAACTCCACTCTTCTGTGAGATCTTCATTGTAACACTGAGCATGAAACCAACCATGATAAAAGTAACCAGCGTGAGTGGTATATTGCAGACTATCATACAGACAACTACACCTATAATAGTTACAGTACTGCTGAAGAGAGATGGTATACTCTGACTGATCATCTGTCTCATGGTGTCTATATCATTGGTATATACAGACATGATATCTCCATGAGTATTGGTGTCGAAATATTTGATAGGTAATGTCTGCATATGTTCAAACAGTTCATCTCTGAGACGACGAAGTGTTCCCTGCGATACATTTACCATGATGCGGTTATAAGCATAGGTAGATACAACTCCTACAGCATAAAATGCCGCTACCTGAAGTATTGCATGAAGCAGAGGAGTCATATCCGTGCTTCCGCTCTTTACCATTGGAGTTATATAATCATCAATAAGAACCTGCATGAACATGGTTCCCCGCAGATTTGCAAGAATGCTTATGATGATAAATATAAATACCAAAACCATCTGTAATCCATAATGATGGAACAGTGATTTAAATATTCTTTTGAGTATCTGTCCCGGATTTTCCACTGAAGGTTTCATTCCCCGGGGCGTTCTTCCTTTTGGAGCTGGCATATATTATCTCCTCATTTATACATCGAAGTCCTTTGAACCACCCTGTTGTGATTCATAGACATCTCTATAGATTTCATTACTATTCATAAGTTCGTCATGTGTTCCGAAGCCATCTACACGGCCTTCATTCATGACTATGATCTTATCAGCATCCATAACACTGGATATACGCTGAGCTATGATTATCTTGGTTGTATCAGGAATATACTTCTTGAAGGATTCCCTGATACGTGCATCCGTTGCTGTATCAACGGCACTTGTGGAATCATCCAGGATAAGTATCTTCGGTTTCTTAAGAAGCGCACGCGCGATACACAGTCTCTGCCTCTGACCACCTGACACATTAGTTCCACCCTGCTCCAGATGTGTGTTGTATTTATCTGGGAAATTTTCGATGAACTCATCTGCACAGGCAAGTTGGGCTGCTTCTCTGCATTCCTCTTCTGTGGCATCCTTTTTGCCCCAGCGAAGATTCTCAAGAATAGTTCCCGAAAAGAGTACATTTTTCTGAAGTACTACTGATACGGCCTCTCTAAGAGCTTCCATATCATAGTCTTTTACATCAATTCCACCAACCTTGACTGATCCTTCTGAAGCATCGTACAGTCTGCTGATAAGATTTACCAGACTCGATTTGGAACTACCAGTTCCACCGATTATTCCTATTGTCTGACCAGAATCTATATGAAGATTAATATCATCCAGAACCGGACGTTCTGCTGAATCATCATAACGGAATACTACCGACTCAAAATCTATGCTTCCGTCATTTATAGACATAATAGGATTCTCCGGATTCTTGAGTGTGCTCTCCTCTTCAAGAACCTCTGCTATACGTTTTGCACTGGCAGTAGACATGGTGATCATAATGATAACCATTGAAAGCATCATCAGACTTATAAGTATCTGCATGCAATATGCAAGAAGCGTTGACAGATTACCGGTTGTGATCTTTTCATCTCCAACACCCAGTACTATAAGCTGTGCTCCTATCCAGCTGACCATGAGAATACAGAAGTATATAGTCGACTGCATGATCGGCATAACGAGAGCCATAAGACCTTCAGCCTTAACAAAAAGCTTATAGATCATTCCACTGGATTTCTTGAATCTGTTCACTTCGTAATCTTCACGTACAAAGCCTTTAACCACACGGATAGCCGAAACATTTTCCTGCACGCTCTCATTCATTTCATCGTACTTAGGAAATGCAGCTGTGAAATATTTAGTTACTTTGGACATCATTATGACTGCAACGATAGACAGGAATATTACTGCGTAGAGATATACCTTCGCAACATCCGGACTGATCAGGAACGCTGCGATCATTGCAACTATAAGATTGATAGGTGCTCTGACCATCAGCCTGAGTACCATCTGATAGGCATTCTGAATATTTGTGACATCTGTTGTAAGTCTGGTTACAAGACTTGCAGATGAGAACTTATCTATATTTGCAAAGGAAAATCCCTGAATCTTCTTGTACATGTCACGACGGAGATTCTTGGCAAGACCTGCTGATGCAAGGGCTCCATACTTTCCTCCCATAACACCTGCAAAAAGAGCGCCAACGGCTAGAACTATCATGATCGCACCATTAATAAGAATGTGCTTCATATCGATATTATCACCTCTGGATATATCGATGATCTGGCCCATAACTACAGGGATAATAGTTTCGAATATAACTTCAAGGATCATAAATGCCGGCGTAAGTAATGATGCCGTATTGAATTCCTGAACTTCTTTAAGAATTACTTTTAAAACTTTCAAACTGAATTCCTCCATTCCAATGTAAGAATTCTATCACTCATTATTGAATCAGTAAAGGTTTATGTGCTATATTATGGATAGGGTTAAATTTCAGCTTGTGCTGAATGGATCATTTTTCAGGAGACAGGGGTATGGAGCAGGTAGTAGTTAAAAACATCCATTTCGGTGATGGCACGCCTAAGATATGTGTGCCTATTGTTTGTCGTTCTGATGAAGAGATCCTGAAGCAGGCTGATTTTATTATGTCCGAAGCAAGGCGTCTGGAGGAACAGTATCCTGAACAACGTCTGGACATGATCGAATTCAGAGCTGATTACTATGACCATATAACCAACAGCACCATGCTGGACGAGCTTCTCGAAAAGCTTCGCGAGGTTCTGGATGACCGGATCCTTCTCTTTACATACAGAAGTGAGGAAGAAGGCGGCGAGCTTCGCCATGACCGTGCTGAGAATATGGTTGATGATATCTATGATAATGTTATGGCCAGCCGGCTGGTTGATATGGTGGATGTGGAACTCCTCTCCGGTAACTACAGAGTTGCAAGAACAACCACTAAGGCTCATGACAGTGGTATGAAATGTGTCGTATCCTGTCACGATTTCTCCATCACACCTCGTGATGATAAGCTTCTGGAAATGCTTCGTAACATGGAGATTCTGGGTGGAGATATCCTGAAGATAGCTACAACACCTAAAAATGCATTTGATACCAGACGTATCATAGAGCTGACAGAGAATATAAATACTCACAAGCTTGCAGCATATGATATTAATAAACCTATAGTCATGATATCTATGGGTACTATAGGACAGCCTACAAGAATTGCCAGAGGAGATGCCGGTTCAGCATTTACATTTGCCAGTGTTGGGCAGGGCTCGGCACCTGGACAATTCTCTCTCGAAGAAATGTTCAAAGAATTCTCAAGAAAAAATGGGTAGCATTGATATAGATCATGCTACCCATTTATTATCTCTGTTTCAATTATTACTGTTTATTTGGATTCTCCATAGGTCTTGCATCCGGGAGATCCTCAAGCTTTGGTTCACCTGGAAGTGGATATACGTTCTTCCATGCAGCCCTGAGCTGATCAGTAAACTTATACATATCCATAATGTATTTTCTTGGTACTTCCGGAGTTTCAAGCTTACCAACAATGATTGCTTCTCTTGCAGCAAGGAACTCATACTCATAACCTGAAATGAAATTGTCAGGTCTTGTGAAGGTCTCTACAAGTTCTCCCTTTACTCCATACGTTTTAATCTCTGAAGGATTATTTACATTATCTATCTCAATTCTTCCAGTAGCCTGATATATCTTACAGGTATTATCTGAGTTATACATCATAGTAGAGAATACATTTGCAAATCTTCCTCTTGAGAAGTTCATCTGTATAGCCTGCTGACAGTCAACGCCTGTTGAAAGCTTGAGATTAGATGTACCAATTGATATAGGAAGTCCGCCCATTACAAGGAAAGTAAGTGATAATGGATATATTCCCAGATCAAGAAGGGAACCACCTGCAAGCTTTGGATCCAGAAGTCTTGGTCTGTCCATCAGGTTATAACCCAGATTGGCAGTCATGTACCTTACTTCACCATATTTATCCTGCTTCAGATAATCCTGAAGATTCTTTATAAGCGGGTGGTATCTGGTCCACATAGCTTCTCCACAGAACAGATTCTTCTCTTCTGCAAGCTTAAGTGTTTCATAAGCAGTCTTAGCATTATAAGAAAATGGCTTCTCAACCAGACAAGGCTTTCCGGCATTCAGACACATCTGAGCCAGTTCAGCATGATTTGAGTTGACTGTTGCTATATAGATCATTTCAACTTCATCATCATTAGCCAGATCTTCATAAGAAGTATAGTACTTCTCAAATCCATACTTTTCTTTATATTCCTTAGCTCTCTCTTCTGATGTGGATGCAATTGCATAATTCTCAAATCCATCCAGCTTCATCAATGTATCAGCCACCACACCAGTTATATAGCCGGCACCCATGATACCTACTTTAAATCCTACCATTTTACCGTCTCCTTTTTATATACCTCAATACGTTATATTTAATAAACCTTAGCTTCTTCTTCGCCACTTAATACTCTGAGTGCGCCCTGTGCAAGAGCAAGTAATTCATCCTCGCCCGGATATATAGTAACCGGAGCTATAAACTCAACTCTTTCCTTAATATCATTTGTTACCTGCTCGCCATGTGCAATACCGCCGGTAAGGATTATCTGATCAACCTTGCCCTTCAGCACTGCTGCCTGTGCACCGATGTCCTTGCTTACCTGATATGAGAATGACTTAAATATCAGATTAGCCTCTTCATCCTCCAGACTTCTTCTATATACTTCCTGCGCATTATTTGTTCCAAGATATGCGTTGTATCCGCCATTACCGATAAGCTTCTTCATAACTTCAGCTTCAGTATACTTTCCGGAGAAGCACATTTTAACAAGAGATGCTGGTGGAACTGCACCTGATCTCTCAGGAGAAAATGCGCCATCACCTGACAGAGCATTGAATACATCTATAACTCTTCCGCCTGTATGAGCACCCACAGAAACGCCGCCGCCCATATGAACTACGATAAGATTCAGATCCTCATAATTCTTGCCTACTTCCTTAGCATAACGCTTTGCAACTGCCTTCTGATTAAGTGCATGGAATACAGAAGTACGTGGAAGTTCAGGAACACCTGATATTCTGGCAACATCCTCAAGCTCATCAACAACTACAGGATCTACTATGAAAGAAGGCTTGCCGATGCCGTCAGCGATTTCCTTTGCCAGGATTCCGCCAAGGTTGGAAGCATGCTCGCCGCCAACTGCATTCTTCAGATCTTCTACCAGCTTGTCTGTAACTGTATAAGTTCCGCTTGGGATAGGCTTTAAGAGTCCGCCTCTTCCGACTATTACGTCAAATGTGCTGACGTCGATTCCATTATTCTTAAG
>JAEEGL010682296.1_pt1 | contig 14867 bp, 12 predicted proteins | sample 9134231 | NCBI WGS metagenome assembly JAEEGL01 (sample SAMN16246548, study PRJNA631951) | gut metagenome | biome: gut microbiome; feature: rumen; material: fiber-attached | host: Bos | place: Iran: Karaj | collected 2018-10
AGAAGAAGCCTCTTTCCGATAGCCAGCTGGACAAGATTCTGGAGAATGAGGGGATTCAGGTGGCACGAAGAAACATAGCTAAGTATCGAGAATCACTGAATATCCCTCCTTCAAGTCAGAGAAAGGTCATGTAGTACCTTTATGTACTATGTACTGCAGATTTCCACAAAACGTAAAGCCGGCCTTACGGCCGGCAACAGATATTATATGTTTTCTGAAACATATGTCTTCACATAACAGGCAACATATACCGCATTGGTACATGGAACCTGCTTCCAGATGTATGAAGTTAAGTTCTGAGACAAAAAATATCAGATGGAGAAGTCGTTACCCAGATATACCTTCTTTACAAGTTCATTGCTAAGAATGTCTTCAGGCTTGCCGTAGGCGATCATGTTCCCCTGATTAACAATGTAAGCTCTTTCGCAGACATCGAGAGTTTCTCTTACGTTATGGTCTGTGATGAGAACACCGATCCCACGATTGCGTAACTGCTCAATGATTCCTTTGATTTCACCGACGCTTATCGGATCCACACCTGCAAACGGTTCGTCCAGCAGGATAAATTGAGGATCTGAAGCCAGAGCTCTTGCTATTTCAACGCGTCTGCGTTCACCACCGGAGAGACTCATTCCCGTATTTCCCGCTATGTGTTCGATTCTGAACTCACTCAGAAGCTGTTGCATTCGGTTGTATCTGTCAGTTTTTGAGTGAATCTTTTTATTCAGTTCAAGAGCTCCCATAAGGTTTTCCCTTACGGTCAGCCTTCGCCAGATTGACGCTTCCTGAGGCAGGTACCCCAGACCGAATGAAGCTCGCTGATCCATCGGTTTATGAGTGATTTCCTGATCGTCAATGAACACATGACCGTTATCTGCTTTAATGATGCCGACAATCATATAAAATGAAGTGGTCTTACCTGCACCGTTAGGTCCCAGAAGTCCGACGATTTCTCCGTTATTGATTGTCAGGGATACGTCATTAACCACAACTCTCGACTTAAACTGTTTAAAGAGATGCTCTGCTCTTAATATACTCATTTGGGTTACTCTTTTCTGGTATCTTCATTCTTGGATTCATTTTGTTTTTCTGAGTCCGTTTCTTTCTGAATTTCTGCCTTGTTTTCGTCAATCTGGGCTTTCAGCTCTTCCGGAATGAAGACCGTTGTAACTCGATTTCCCTTTTTGCCAGATGTTTCGTTTGAGGATGCTTCAATCCTCTCTTTAGCAATATTGTAGACGATGTTGTCGCTGGTTATTTTGGATGAACCCTGCTCGATGGACGCATTGTTTTTAAGTTCAACGGTCTGTTTTGTCGGATAGTATGCAATAGTGTGGCTTTTTGCCGTTACCGGTTTGCCATTATCCAGAAGCTGTGAAAACACGGCAGGCTTGCCAAAGGCGGTGGCACTTTTTATCTGGCCTTTTTCATTGCGAACTATTTCAACCCTGTCAGCCCTGATTTTAATGGAGCCCTGGGTTATTTCGACCTCATCGGTAAATGTAATTTTATTTGAACCGAGATCAGCTATCTGTTTGCCTGAATTGATGCTGATTGTTTCCTTAAAGTCATTTTGTTTTGCTTCGGCGACGTTAAGCAGACCGATAAAGCAGAATGACAGGCAGACTGCCGTAAACTTATTTATTTTGAGTAAATCCGGTGTATGTTGCATGACAATCCTCTGATAGTTCAAAGTATTTTGAGGCTAACTGGCCTTTAAATTTCTTACCGTGATTAGTAAAATGGTTACCGATGATATGCACTTCTTCAGGAGTTCTGACCTCATCAGTTCCCAGATCTATTTCCAGGTATGAAGTGCGAATTTCCCTTATGATGCTGTTTTTCCCTGAGGAACTTGCAATAACGTTTCCCCTCAGAAAAATAGTGTCTGCCGAACCTGTCATTGAGCCTGTTTCCGCCTCTATTTTCCAGGTTCCGTTACTTTCCGAACTGAGTTTTTCAATGTCCCTGTTATTTTTATCAAGGGCCGGAGAATAAGTAACAATTGGGTGCGTAAAGTTCGTTTGATCCAGACTATCAAAATATTCGGCTTCCTCAGCCTTAATGCTGCCGTAAAGCATTCCGTCGGAATTATACTGCCTGGTTGAGATGTTGCGCGCTGAAAAAACCGGCTGAACCTCAAGAAGCTTGTCTCTTTCCGTCTGTTCCTGTACGCTTACCCAATCGTAGAAATAGTAGGAACATACTAACAGAACAATGAATGGGGTGATTTTCAGAATTCTGCGCATATCAGATACTGGCTCCAATGATATTCATGGCTCCTCTGGCAGTGAGAATCAGGTCGCATACTTCCCTCACTGCACCGTTTCCGCCATCCAGGTGACATACGTAATCAGCTGCTGCCAGTACAACCGGATGTGCGTCTCTTGGACAGAATGACATACCGCAACCGTTGAATACCGTAATATCAACAATGTCATCTCCGATGTACGCAACTTCTTCAGCCGTAATTCCTGCTGCTTTTATGATTTCCTGAAGAATTGCCGTCTTATCACCGATTCCCTGATAAACGTATTTTGCCCCAAGGGATTTCATTCTTATGTTTACTATCTCTGATTCTCTGCCTGTAATAACTCCGAAGTCCACACCCAGCTTTTGTATGGCCACAATGCCGAATCCGTCCTTAGTGTTGAAGCTTTTGATTTCATCGCCGGAATTTGAGATATAAATTTTGCCGTCTGACAGTACGCCGTCGACATCGCTGAGTAGAATTCTGATTTTTTTGATTCGTTCCATTAATGCTTCGGAAATAGTACCGTAAGGGGTTAATCTTGTAAGCGACATGGTAAACATCCGTATTCAGTGTCGGTAAAACAGATTTGAGCTGCGTAAACAACAATAGTAAGTTAGGAATGCCGCAGAAGGCATTCCTAACTTACTATTCTATCAAAAACTGCACCGATATTGGAAAAATAAACAGGAGACCGATAAGATCTCCCGTTTAACATTTCAAATTTAGCAGGAACGGCTTTCTGGAATGTCTTCTAGCTGTTTCAATACCTGCTGAAGAACAGTTTCAGGATTCCTGTACCATTCACAGCTCCAGATACGGATTATTTTCCAGCCGAGACCTGCAAGAACTGACGGCTGACCGCAACATTTATCAGCCACGGCATAATCAGCGGAGAAGCCGTAACCGTCGCTCATTATGCAGGCTATGTATCTGGCCGGATTCTTAGGATCTTTGATCGCCAAATCAATTTTAAAGCTGGAGGTACCCAGACTTGGAGTACTTTCATATCCGTGTTCCCTGAGTCTGGCTGCGAGAACCTCTATAAGTCTGTCGTTTTTAAAGGAGTGCATTGTATTACGGTTCGGAAGGTACCTGTAGCCTTTCTTTGCATAGGTAAGGAATGACTTTAAGCCTCTGACTCCTTCTGAGGACAGATTCGTAAGGTGCATTGAATCAGGGTCAAGTGAAGAAAATACGACCATTTCTTTCTTCGCTCTGGTAATTGCCACATTGAGACGTCTTTCGCCACCGGCTCTGTTTAAAGGACCAAAGTTCATGGTTATTCGTCCACCAGAGTCTTTCCCGAAACCAATTGAGAACACGATAATGTCTCTTTCGTCACCCTGAACGTTTTCAAGGTTCTTTATAAAGATAGGTTCAGGAAGCTTTAATGCCCTGTCCTCGAGTTCAGGCCTTCTTCTGTACAGTTTTTCAAGGTCATCCTCAAGCTGAGCCTGCTGGCGACTGTTGAAGGTAAGGAGACCTATGGATGTATTAAGATTTTCATCATTACTCAGGAAGTTTTCCAGATATTCTATTGTTTGTTTACTTTCTTCTTTGTTTCTTCCTGAACCTCCGCGATCGTACAGACCGTTTACCTCAATGTAGGTTATTTTGGACTGCTGGTCGTCTGGGGATGGGAACGTGCACAGTCTGTTCTCGTAGTACATTATGTTACTGAAGGCAATCAGACTTTCATGAGTGCTGCGGTAATGCCAGTTCAGGGTTGTTACCGGCATTCCGAGAGCCATACAGTCATCAAGCACGCTTTCCAGATCCTCTAGCTCATCAGGCACGTCTGTCTGTTTTGCCGAGAAGAAGTCTGTAGGCGGCATCTGTTTCGGATCTCCGACAACAATAAGCTGGTGACCTCTTGCAATGGCACCGACAGCCTCCGACGTAGGCAACTGAGATGCTTCATCAAAAATGATAAGATCGAATTCATATTTGTCAGGTGACAGATACTGTGCAACGGACAGAGGGCTCATCAGCATGCATGGGCACAGCTTCGGAAGCAGGTGTTCTATATTGTCGAAGATGGAGCGTATGCTCTGTTTTCTTCCGTGGTTTTTGATGGCTTTTGTCAGGAATGTTCTTTCCTGATTAAGGGTTTCATCATTTTCAGCCGTTCTGCGGTAGTGTTGCATAGCGGTAAGAAGTGTGTTTTTGCATCCATCCCTGAATTTTGAAGAGTTTTCTCCAAGCTGGGTCATCTTGTCAGTGAACAGTATTCCCCTGAAGCCCGCAAGACTGCTGTCATGGTTAAGGTAGTAGTTGCAGATGGTTTTTGCAAGAACAAGATCCGCATAGTGATCCCCGACGGATGATTTTATTTTGCCGTGTCTTATGCTTTCTGACAGTTGTCCGAATCCGGCTACTGCTATTTTTTCGAGGCGGGAGTTAAGCTCCGTCCACTCTCCGATATTATTCCTGTTTTCGAGAAGTCCGCAGGAGATATTTGTTACGTCGTTAATATTTGTCGGCAGGTCATTTTCGTTAACTGAGAAATACCCGGTGATTTTATGTACGGCGGCAACCATTGCATCAAGAGCTAAACTGATTTCATTGATCCCGGCAATAACCGAATCCGGTGAATTTGCAGCATGATTAAGGGCTGAAGTTATGTTTGAAAGCACCGGAATTCCGTTGATGTCTTTCTCTATGTTTTTAATTTCTTCAGCGACTTTCAGAGTGTTTTCAGCATATGTGCATGCTCTTTCAGAATCTGTGCTAAACAGGGATGCAAGTTTAGGACATGAAGAGCTTAAGGCTGATAAGCCGATGTCAGCAGCCTTGCATATCTCAGAATATTCTTCAGCCTTTTGAGCCGTTTCCAGAAAATTGTCTGATGTGATTTTTATGTCTGCACCCAGAGCCTTCTGCAGTATGGAAACACTGTTTCTGTGTGACAGGAACCTGCCTATGAAAAATTTCTGTTCGTCAAGTTCCCACTCTTTTATAAGCCCGTGAACATCAACGGAAAGTACATCATCGGCATTTTTACCCAGGAGGGCAGCCAGTTCCTTCTTTCTTTGGAATTTCTTTAAGGTATCACCGATGTCGGATGAAAGCACTGAAAGATTTGCCGAACTGAGAATTTCCGTACTGATGTCAGGTTTCTGCATCAGTTTGTTTATTCTGCCTGCTGCGGTTGCCGTTTCGAATATGCTCAAAGTATTCTTAGGAATGCCAAGAATGCTTTCTGCTCTGTCCTCGGCCTCGCCAGCCTTAGTGCCGGCAGTAACCATGTCTTCGGTACTGATATCCGGAGCTCCGTCAGGAACCTTGGAGAGATGGGACAGATGAAGCGGATTTTCGGACAGGTCATCGTTGTTCTGAGTCAGCAGTGCAAGCTCTCTCAGTGCGGTATTTACCTGCTGAAGAATCTCTGCAGTTGTGTTTTTAAGGAAATTCTCGTCCACGTCAAGTGCAGGCACGTCCGCTGCTTTGGCCGATATGCACATGGCGTCATAAACACTGAGGTTTGCGCACTTCTTTTCATGCAGTGCGGAAATTTCCTCTTTGATTTCGTTCTTCTGGCCGTTGAGGGTTTTACAGAGAAGGGAGAAGTCATTGATATTACTCTTCGGAATGTCTGGGATACTTTCAGCCAGTCTGTTAAGAACCACGCTTTTTCTCTGGGTATTTGAATGCAGTTCCAGACAGTAAGGTGCAAGTCCGAGTTTGGACAGCCGACGGAAGACCACGCTGAGGGCTGCCATTTTTTCTGCCACAAACAGTACTTTCTTTCTTTTCGACAGAGCGTCGGCGATTATGTTTGTAATTGTTTGGGATTTGCCGGTACCCGGAGGACCCTGAAGTACAAAACTACGTCCGGAAGAGGCCTGCCACAGAGCGTCGAGCTGACTGGTGTCTGCCATGATCGGCTGACAGAGCTCACCATAATTGAACCGTTCATCGACTGGTTTGCCCATGTTTTCCGGAGCTGAGAATTTTTCTCCGGTGACAGTACCGTTACACAGCGCATTAAACAGTTCGTTTCTTCTGAAGTATTCTTCATTGGCAACAAGATCCTGCCACATTACGAATTTTCTGAAGGAGAAATTACCAATGCCGGCTTTTTCCTCAACGTCCCATCTTGGCATTTGCATGATGGACTTGCGGAAAATAGCCAGAATTTTCTTAACGTCAACTCCGTTTTCGTCTTTCGGCAAATCATCAAGTCCAGGTATTTCTATCTCAAATGACTGTCGCAGCATTTCAAGCAGAGTATGATTGATGATGGTTTCTTCGTCACGACCGGAGAGCTCAAACGGTGAGCGTGAATTTTTACGGCTGATGTCTACCGGGATCATCAGTATAGGAGCATATTTAGGATTTGAAGAGGTATCGGATTCATACCATTTCAGAAGCCCCATTGTGAGGAAGAATGAATTGGCTCCGTTTTCCTCCATTGATGTCTGAGATTCTTTGTATATTTTCTGAAGAGTTTTTGTCAGAGTGTCTTCATCGGAAATTGGAACGTGAAGATTACAGGTCTTTTCGTCCTCCCTGACAAGATTCTCAAGATTGTCCGTAAGAGTTCCGTTGTTATTTTCATATTCCGTAACGGCAGCCTCAGGCAGAGTGTTGAGTGTGTATTTTTTCCCCTGTGAAATATTATCTTCAAAATCCGCTAGGGTGCTTATGAGGATCTGGCAGGCTCCTTTGTCGAACCTCAGGTTCAGCAGACGGTTTCTAAGACTGAGATCAAGAAGTTTGTTTTTCCATATCTGCAGATGTGTCATTTTACCCTGATTGTTTTCGGAAATACGTATTTCCAGCGGGTCAAGATTCTGCGGCTTTACGATTTGGGTAAACTTGCTGTCCTGAACAAGCTCTATTGAACCGTTGTCTTTCTGAACTTTCTGAGGTAATGGCTTGTAACCGTTGAGACGGCTGCGATAGATGTCCAGTGCCAATTCAAAATTCTTAATCTTCAGATTTTTGTCAGCTTCATTTACGGCCGTGTCAAAAGATTCTGAAGAGCAGAGCATGGTACTTTCCGCAAGAATGATGTCATGAATGTTTATTGCTGAATGCTTGAGAACCGTTTCCCTGTCTTCTATGAGACTGTTTGGATAAGGATCGGCACATGTCCATACACCAACATAGGCATGATCATCAAAAAGCACAAGCAGAGGGTGCAGTCCCACGTTTTCAAGAAGAGATGCCAGAAGACATGACAAATCAAGACAGTTTCCCGTTTTATCATGAAGAATGCTTTCGCAACTTCTTATGCGCTGTCCTCCGCGGATGTGGGCTGATGCTGAAGCTACCTGATAGCGGATGTGCTGGTCCTGTACGGCTTGATAGATTGCGGAAAACTGCTGGTTAACATAGTTGATGTTATTGCTTTGATAGGCATTAAAGCTGAGTGACGGGTTTATTTTTTTTAATTTCGTTTCCGCAAGTGTAAGCAGATTCGAAAGAACAGGTGAGTTAGGTGTCACGAAAGATGCCAGCATTTCTGTTTTGGATATGTTCCAGAAATCATGAGCCTGGATTTCTATATTTTTAGAATATTTGGTCAGTTCGTTACCTGAAGCGTCTTTTACGGTAATGTAAATGACATCTTTGAAACTGTCAGTGTATGAAGACAGTACCAAAGGTTTGAAAACAATTTTCGGATTCTCGATGACGTAAGACTCAGATGCCTGCAGTTCTGTTATGTTTTCCGTGTATATTTCAGCTATGTCCGAAGCAAAAGCTATTTCAACGGTAGGGGCGTCAATATGAGTGTTAGAGGTTATGTAGATGCTGTTGATAAAATTCTCGTTATTGTGGAAAGAGACATAATTAAGGTTCTCGTTTATGTCTGCCAGAATATTGATTTTCTGGTCTGCTGTCTGATTATTTTCATCCTGTGAACTGTTTTGGGTAGTCATACATCAGCCTCGTGAGCTTCAGGCGTTTTGCGGTATGCTCCTAAGTATTCCGCAAAACGTCATTAGGGAATATTAATCAAAAAGGGTAAGGATACCCGTGCGGTATATCTACAAAATTTTATTCCAACGATAGTATGTTTGCACAATTTTTTTGTCCGTTATGTCGGCTGTGCGGTAAATAAAGTAAATGTCCTGTGAAAGGTTATGATGCGGGCCGGAGTGGAGATTTATGTTTTTAAATTACGTAGGAGGACAAATAATCATGAAACTAAATGACAAATTTTTTGACTAATAAACGTAATCTAAAGTAAATTAATCAGATACGCGGTAATACGGGTTCTTTCAGCTCGGCGGAAAGGAATGTCTGTTTTAAGAAAATACCCGACTGTTTTTTTCAGATAATGATACTGGAAAATTATGAATAATCTAGTAGAAATAAAAGATCTTTCGTTTTCGTACGGAAAGAGAAACATTTACGAAAATGTAAGTCTTGAAATTCCCAAGGGCAAAATAACCGCCTTCATGGGACCTAGTGGTACAGGTAAAACAACCATGCTTCGTCTTATAGGCGGACAGCTGGCGCCTGATGCCGGTTCCGTAATGTTTGACGGTATAAACGTCCACAAGCTCAGCAGACCGGAATTATACAGCCTTCGCAGAAGGATGAGCATGCTTTTCCAAAGTGGCGCTCTGTTTACCGATTTGAATGTTTTTGACAATGTTGCCTATCCGATAAGGGAACATACAAAACTTCCCGAAGAAGTTATCAGGGACATGGTTCTGATGAAACTTGAAGCCGTTGGACTTCGCGGTGCGGCCGGTCTTATGCCTCACGAGCTGTCAGGCGGCATGGCAAGAAGGGCTGCTTTGGCACGTTCCATTGCTCTGGATCCTGAGCTGATCATGTATGACGAACCGTTTACCGGGCAGGATCCGATAACCATGGCCGTTCTTCTCAGACTTATTAAGACTCTTAACCGGACACTTGGACTTACATCGGTTGTGGTTACTCATGATGTATCGGAAATTCTGACGATTGCCGATTATGCATATATTCTCGCAGGTACCAAGGTTGTGGCCGGTGGTACTCCGGAAGAACTGAAAAAATCTGAGGATCCAAGGGTCAGACAGTTCATAAAAGGCGAGTACGACGGTCCAGTTCCCTTTAATTATCCGACGGAAGTCAGTTATCTCAAGGATTTGTAATGTTTATATTAAATCTGATTTTAAAACTGGGGAGCTGGGGACAGCGCCGATTGTCGGCCATAGGCAGGGCGACAATCATGCTTTTTTATTCCCTGGTGGGCAGACCCCAGTTCCGTAAGAATTTTCCTCAGCTGATCAGGCAGATTTACGTGGTCGGTGTGCAGTCCATAAGCATTATAGTTGTTTCAGGTCTGTTCATAGGTATGGTACTTGGTCTGCAGGGCTTCCACGTTCTGGTCGATTTCATGGCTGAGGGGGCTCTCGGACAGATGGTGGCTCTTGCTATCATAAGGGAGTTGGGACCTGTTGTTGCGGCCCTGCTGTTTGCCGGGCGTGCCGGTTCGGCTCTGACTGCGGAAATCGGTCTGAAGAAGGCTACCGAACAGCTTCTGTCCATGGAAATGATGGCGGTGGATCCCCTGAGACGGGTTATAGCACCGCGTTTCTGGGCCGGTGTCATATCACTGCCACTGCTTACGGTTATCTTTACGCTGGTAGGTATCTTCGGCGGCAAGCTTGTGGGTGTCGACTGGCTGGGGGTTGATGACGGCATATTCTGGAGCGGTATGCAGAGTTCCATTGATTTCTGGGATGATCTGATGATGTGTGCCGTTAAAAGTGTGGTGTTTGCAATAACCGTCATCTGGATCGCCCTTTTCAACGGTTACGATCTTGTTCCTACTTCCGTGGGGATAAGCAAGGCAACGACAAATACCGTGGTTCAGTCATCTCTGGCTGTTCTTGGACTTGATTTCGTATTAACTGCCGTAATGTTTTGAGGAATGAAAAAGTGAAATTTAGCAAGATTGAATTTACAGTAGGTTGTTTTATTGTGGCAGCCATCATATGCGGCGTAATGCTGGCACTGAAGGTTGCCGGTCTGACTTTTGATTTTAAGAATGATTGTTATACGGTTCATGGTTATTTTGATAATGTCGGATCTCTGAAGCTTCGTTCACCTGTCAAGATCGGTGGCGTGGTTGTAGGCAGGGTTTCCAATATCTATGTGGATCCTGAAAAACTAGTGCCGGTTGTGGAAATGGAGATTCAGCGGAAATACAATATGCTGTCCAGTGAAAGTAAGGCTTCCATTATGACTGCGGGACTTATCGGAGAGCAGTATATCGGTATTACCCCGGGGTTCTATGATGAGGATATGGGAACCACCTATCTTAAGGATGGTGACAGAATTAATGATACCGGGTCGGCTATAGTACTTGAGGATCTTATCGGTAAATTCCTTTATTCCGTTAATAAGTCAGACAGTTCCTCAGGATCCTCTCCTTCCGGAGATGCGGAGAATGTGCAGTAGTTGACGGGAATTCGTCTTAGCCTAAGCATGTTCTTACGGTAATTCTGAAGCAGCGGTTAGGCTGTCTTCCGAAAATTTTTTGAATTATTATAAAGAATACTTATCTAATAACATGGCGGCCTGAAGGTCAGGCCTGTTGACAATAACCGGTGTCATTCCATATAGGGACTGATGTCCGTAATTGCGAGGAAAATAAATGCTGAACAGATTTTTTAAAGCCCTGATGGCTGTGGTGTTTTTTTGCTTTTCAGTGAATTCTTTTGCTTCTGCAGAAGTGAATTCCGCGGATCCTTATGAACTTATTAAAACACTGGCTGACAATACCTTTTCGGCAATAAGGGCTAATAAGGATAAACTTGGTGACACCAGTGTTTCCAGAAGGATAATTCGTACGGAACTGTTGCCTTATATTGACAATAAGTATGCGGCACTGAAGGTAATAAATCAGAATCTGAAGCAGACTAACGAAGAGCAGCGAAACAGGTTTGTGTCTGCTTTTACGGATTATATCATTGCGACATATGCCGATGCCCTGAAGAAGTACACTTCTCAGACTGCTGAAGTTCAGAAGCCAAACAAGGTCGATGCCGATGACGGATTTACTTCAGTTAAGGTGTTTGTGAAGGAAGCTGGAGCTCCTGACATTGAGGTTATTTTTAAGCTTCGTAAGAATAAGAAGACCGGACAGTGGAAAATATATGACATGGTTGCTGAAGGCATCAGCCTTCTCAGTGCAAAGCAGTCTGAGTTAAGCGGTTTAATCAGAGACAAGGGCATTGATGCCGTAAGTCGTCAGCTGAATGAACATGTTGCCGCCACGGCCACTAAATAGGACGGGAATATGAAACTTAGCGGTTCACTTGATTTCAACAGCGTTGAAAAGCTCTGGAATGAGCGGAAGAGTTTTTTTGCCGATGACGTTGCCGATCTTAGTTCCGTCGATAAGATTGATTCGGCAGGAATATCGTTTTTGGTTCTCTGGTCTAAGGAGCATGAGCACAGACTGAAGGTTATCAATCCTCCGGTTGAAGCAATTAACCTCATAAAGCTTTTTAAAGTAAGTGAACTGTTTGAGATCAGTGAACGTCCGCAACAGGTAAAGGCTGAGGAATAAGCTGAATTCATAATGGGCAGAAAGGGATCGAATGTTTGTTTCGATCCCTTTCTAGATCTGTGGTGGTAAGGGGAAGCACCACATGGCATGACAGTGAGGTATGAAAGGAGAACTTTAAGGCAGACTGTACCCTGCAGCCAGATAGAGTCCGTACCATTCCTCTCTGGTGAGGTTAATGTTGGCTGCTTTTAAAAAGTCTTCATAATGCTCTTTGTTTACTGTTCCGGAGATCACCTGAACATTCCTGCCAAGACGGAGATTCCATGCTGCGGCTATACTGGCTTTGGAAACCCCGTATTTCTGACAAAGTTCCCACAGCTTTCCGTTCAGAGACCCGTATCCTGGATTATCTATAAAAGTACCCTGAAATGTACCGAACTGCAGAGGACTCCATGTCTGCATCTCTATTCCGTGAAGACGGCAGTAATCAAGAAGCCCAAGTGTTCTGCTAAGACCATTCTGGGAGTATGTGTTTGTTTCCAGTCCCTCGGAGATCATAGGGGCAAAAGCCAGACTTAATTGAACCTGGTTAAAGGCTATTTTGTGAGTCGTGTTTTTCTGAAGATATTCAATCTGGGCAGGATTACAGTTAGATACGCCAAAGGCTCTTACTTTGCCACTTTCATACAGTCTGTCAAAAGCTTTTCCGATTTCCTCCGGTTCCCATAGAACATCCGGGCGGTGAATCAGGAATACGTCCAGATAATCGCATTCAAGTCGGGATAGAATTCCATCGACGGATTTCATTATGTAATCAGCTGAATTGTCATAGCAGATGCCGGGTTTGATTCCGCATTTTGACTGAATTATAAGATTTTCACGCTGAATATTGCGTGTTTTTATCCAGGATCCGAATGTACGTTCACAGTCACCGTTACCGTAAATATCGGCATGGTCAAACCATGCGGTTCCTCTTTCCCTGGCGAAGTCCAAAAAGGAAAATGCCTCATCAGGTCCCCGCCCCATGAGTCTCATCATGCCCGAGATTATTCGATGGGATTCTGCCTTTTGCAGAATTATTTCAGGTATGTTCATCTAATCATCCTTAAATGTGGTTAAGTATGGTGGGTTGCGGATTTATTATGGCATTAATCCGTGCATGTTAAACGTTTTTTGTTCAGCTGAGCTCATGGTTTTGGATGGTAATAAGGCCGATGGACAATGTGTTATTAGTTGAGTTTTACGTTAAACATTTGTAAAATTCCGTTGGTTTTATTTGATTTTTATACCTTTTGCAGGTTGCAATTATGCATAAATTTAAAATTGAAGGCGGAAAGGCCTTAATCGGTGATGTTGTTATTTCCGGAGCCAAAAATGCGGCACTGCCAATTATTCTGGCAACCATTCTTACTGATGAACCTGTTGTTTTGCACAATGTTCCGGACTTAAGGGACGTAAAAACCTCCTTTAAGTTGCTGGAGACAGCAGGAAAAACTGTCAGACAACTGGGCGAAGGCAGTTACGAAATAACCGGAACCGTTAAGAACTCTCAGGCACCTTATGATCTGGTTAAGACTATGAGAGCTTCAATTTTGACGCTCGGACCGCTTGCTGCCAAAACCGGTATGGCTGACGTGTCGCTGCCTGGAGGGTGTGCCATTGGTGCCAGACCTGTTAATCTGCATATTCATGGTCTCGAACAGATGGGTGCGCATGTGGAAATTGAGTCAGGGTACATTAAGGCACGCGTGAATAACAGACTCGTTGGTACTCATATATACATGGACATGATTTCTGTTACCGGCACTGAAAATCTGGTTTCTGCCGCAACTCTTGCATATGGTGAAACACTTCTTCAGAACGTTGCAAGGGAACCTGAAGTCGTGGACCTCGTAAATTTTCTAAAGACCTTAGGGGCTGACATCAGCGGTGAGGGTACAAATGAAATAACCGTAAAAGGTGTTGAAAAGCTTCATGGCGGTGAATATACCGTACAGCCTGATAGAATTGAAACCGGAACATTTCTGGTGGCTGCTGCGGTAAGTGGCGGATGTATCACTTGTCACAGAACAGATCCTAAGAATATGATGGCCGTTATCGCAAAGCTGGAGGAAGCCGGAGCTCTTGTTGAATGCGGTGATGATTATATTAAGCTTGATATGCGTAACCGCGAGCTGAAACCTGTTAACATAACTACGGCACCGTATCCTGCCTTTCCAACTGACATGCAGGCTCAGTTTACTCTGCTTAACGCTATTGCAAAGGGAACCGGTGTTGTAACTGAAACCATCTTTGAGAACAGATTCATGCACGTTCCTGAATTGAATCGTATGGGCGCCAATATTGAGCTACAGGGTAACAGTGCAATCTGCCGTGACTGCAACGGCTTAAGCGGTGCTCAGGTGATGGCAACAGATCTGCGCGCAAGTGCTTCATTGGTAATCGCCGGTTTCATAGCCAAGGGGACAACCATTGTGGATCGTATTTATCACATGGATCGAGGCTATGAGAAAATCGAGGAGAAATTCAGGGCTCTTGGTGGTTCAATTGAACGTATTCCTGAATGATTGTTCCATAATTTTTACGGAGAATCGGTATGCCGTTTAATTTAAAATCCTACAATACTTTTGGACTTGACGTAGATGCGGCATACGGATACGTCATCCGTGATTTTGCCATGTTCGGCATGGCTTTCAAAAAAATAAAGGATACCGGCCTGCCGTTTATCGTGCTCGGTGAGGGGTCTGATGTCCTTTTTACCGAAAATTTTAATGGTATTGTGCTGATAAACAGACTCTTAGGCTACGAATTTGCCGAAGACGCTAATTTTCACTTTGTGAAGCTTCAGGCAGGGGAAAATTTTGACCGCGCCATAAGAACATGCCTTTCCAGGGGAATCTACGGACTGGAGAATTTGGCTTTAATCCCCGGGACGGCAGGAGCGGCACCGGTTCAGAATATAGGGGCTTATGGCTCTTCATTCTCTGATTTCTGCAGGTATGTTGAGGTTCTGGATCTCGAAAATAATAAACTGTCCAGAATTAAGGCCGAGGATTGTGAATTCGGGTATCGTACAAGTATTTTCAAAAAAACGGAGAATATCGGTAAATACATTATTACCGCCGTGGAACTTAAAATACCGAAAAAATGGAA
>JAEEGL013888596.1_pt1 | contig 14867 bp, 15 predicted proteins | sample 9134231 | NCBI WGS metagenome assembly JAEEGL01 (sample SAMN16246548, study PRJNA631951) | gut metagenome | biome: gut microbiome; feature: rumen; material: fiber-attached | host: Bos | place: Iran: Karaj | collected 2018-10
CGCCCTCCTTGAGCTTGATCACGCCCAGATTCTCCAGCAGGAGCAGGGCTCTGGCCTCGTTGGTCGTGTCGTTGGGCACGGCGATGGTGACGGCCGCCTTCTTGTTCCCGCAGGCGCCGAGCGCGAGCGCGAACGCGAGCGTCAGAACGACGACGACCGCAAGCGTAAGTTTCTTTTTCATACTGATCCTCTCCCAATATAGAATGACTGCTTCTCCGCGCCGCGGCCCGTCAGGGGATCTCCCTGTACATGGCGGCGGCATCGGCCTTTTGCGCATGCTCGTTGATCGCAACGACCTCCACGCGCAGCAGGCGCTGTCCGAACGGGATCTCGATGCGATCCCCGACCTTCACGTCATAGGACGCCTTGGCCGGCTTCCCGTTGACCTGGATGCGCCCCGCGTCGCAGACCTCGTTGGCGACAGTCCGCCTCTTGATCAGGCGGGATATCTTCAAATACTTATCCAGTCTCATCCGTATTCTTCCCCAAAAGCATTGCCGCCGTCATAATAACGGCGGCAAGCATATCACAGCATGAGCTCTTACTTGGCGATGGTGTCCTTCAGAGCCTTGCCGGCCTTGAACTGCGGCACGCGGGAAGCGGGAATCTCGATCTCTTCCTTGGTCTTGGGATTGCGGCCGACGCGGGCGCCGCGGGTCTTGACGTCAAAGACGCCGAAGCCGACGAGCTGGACCTTCTCGCCCGCCTCCAGAGAAGCGGTGATGGTCTCGAGCACGGCGTTGACGGCCTTCTCGCTGTCCTTCTTGGACAGAGCGGTCTTCTCCGCAACCGTTGCGATCAATTCTGCCTTATTCATTGGTGAAACCTCCTGTTATTCTTCGGCGCATGCTGCGCCGTTATCTTGAACCAGTTCCTAATTTCTGGTTTCAAACAAATGGAATTATGTGCCCTGCGTTCGCTCTGCCTCTTCCTCCGCGTCGCGGCAGCGGCGAATGAAGCGCTCGCAGGCGCCGTGCAGCGCCGTCTCCGGATCCGTTTCCGCGCATCGGGCAAGCCTTACAAGGGCGAACAGCGCGTCTCCCAGCGCCTCTTCGGCGTTCTCCCGGCGGCAGAGCGCTTCCTTCAGCGCGTCAAGCTGTCCGCGCAGCGTTTCCAGCGTTGCTTCGGCGTCCGGTTCCCCGAGGCCCGCCTTCTGCGCCTTGCTCTGGATCTTCTCCGCGCGCCACAGCGCCGGCAGCGAGCGCGCCACGCCGTCCATGGCATCGCCGGTCGATTTCTGGTGCTTTTCCCGGCGCTTGATGGCGTCCCAGTTCTCCAGGACCTCCGCCGAGGAGGAGACCTGCGTGCTGCCAAAGACGTGCGGATGGCGCAGGATCAGCTTTTTGCAGGCGGTGTCCGCTACGTCGTCCAAATCGAAACGCCCGGCATCCGCCTCGATATCCGCATGAAAAAGCACCTGCATCAGCAGATCTCCGAGCTCCTCGCGCAGATGCTCCGGATCCCGCTCGTCGATCGCCTCGCAGACCTCATAGGCCTCCTCCAGCAGATTCCTGCGGATGCTCTCATGGGTCTGTTCCCGATCCCATGGGCAGCCGCCCTCGCCGCGCAGAATACGAATGATTCTGCGGTAATCCTGGACGTCATAGCGTTCTTTGTATTCAAAATCTACCATAGTTCCCAGTCCTTCGCAAGAGCAACTTTCGAAAAAATGCCCGAAAATCCGAACAAATTTCTTATGTTCACCGAATTCGGAGCAGTTTTGCGATCCGCTCTCCCTTCGGGATGAGCTTCATATCCTCGCTCGTCACGGCGCGCGTTGCGACCACCATCACGAGATATACGACAACGGCAACGGCGATGGCCGCGCCCATCTCCGCGATCAGCAGCATCCGGGAGCCGCCTTCGCTCGCGTGGAGCACCTTGTCCGCCAGGCCGTAAACGGCCCATGCCGCCGCGCCCATCACGACGGCGCTCACGAGCGGGCGCAGGAACACGCTCCCGTAGCGGGGCTTGAAGCGCTGCGTTTTGCTGATGAAGAAGCAATTCATCACGCAGATCGCGGCGTAGCAGAGGATCGTACCGATCGGCGCGCCGAGGATGTTGACCGCCGGACGCCGCACGAGCAGAAGATTCGCGGCGATCTTCACGGCGCCGCCGACGATCATGGAGAGGATGGGCAGCTTTTCGTTGCCGCCTGCCTGCAGAATGGCGTTGGTGACCAGCGTGATGCACACGAATACGGAAGCGACGGCGAGATATATGAGGATCGTCGGGCCCATCTCGTTGGTGCCCGCGTAAAGCACGCGGACGATCGGCTCGGAGAGCACCGCAAGTCCCATCCCCATGGGCATGGCAAGCACGGCGGAAATACGCATGCCGCTCTCCGCGATCGTGCAGGCCTCGCGGTGCTCCCGGTGCGCCACTGCCGCGGAAATCGCGGGTACGACCGCGATCGACATGGGCGTGATGAATGCCGCGGGGAGATTATAGAGCGTCTGCATGGCGGAGTAGGAGCCGTACAGCTCGTCCGCCAGCGCCTTGCCGATGCCCGGCACGTTCGGCAGCTGCTCCTGAATGAGCTTCGTGTCGATCAGGGAGATGACGCTCATGACCGAGGCGCCGATCGTGATCACGACGCCAATCTTCACAAAGCTCTTGAACGTCTTGCCGACGCTGTCCTCCCTGTCCTGACTCTCGCGGATCGCTTCGAGACTTCTCTTCCTGTAATCGCGCAGATAGCAGAAGAGCATATACAGCAGGGCGGCCAGCGCGCCCGCAGTGACGCCGAAAATGGCTCCGGCGGACGAGACCGGCAGGCTCTTGCCGCTGCGGGTGAACAGGATCGCCAGCGCGAGCCCGACGATCACCTTCACAAGCACCTCGAGCACCTGTCCGACCGTCGTCGGCTTCATATTGCCGTGTCCCTGGATATAGCCGCGGAAGGCGCTCGTCACACAGACGAGCAGGACTGCCGGCGACAGCGCGTAGACGCACTGCGTGATCTCCGGCTTCGATACGAGCAGGATCGCCATCTCCGTCGGGAACAGGAACATGAGCGCGGAGAAGAGAAAGCCCAGCACGAACAGCGTCGCCGTGGCGACGTTGAAAATGCGTTTTGCCTGGCGCGGGCGGCCGAGGGTGTTCGCCTCCGAGATCATCCTCGAGAGCGCCACGGGAAGTCCCGCAGTCGCGATCGTCAGGAGCACGTTGTAGATGACGTAGGCCGCGTTGAAATAGCCGTAGCCCGTGTCGCCGAGGATATTCCGAAGCGGGATCTTGTAGATCGCGCCGAGAATCTTCATGATCACGACGCCGAAGGCGAGGATCGCCGCGCCGTGCAGAAAATTCTGTTTTTGCGGTTGAGACATGTCTGCGCCCCCCTTCGGTGAGATCCTATGCACGCACTGCCGCGTTCATCCGAAAACACGCCGCGTCCGATGTCCGGTCAATCCATGCTACTGTACAACAACAGCCTCGAAAATGCAAGCGCAACCGTTCAGACCGCCGCATCCAGCAGAAGACCCGCCGCGGCGTCGAGCTGGGCGTCCCCCTCGCCCGCGTCGTCCACGGGGATATCCGGCGGCAGGCCGCCCTGCTCCGCGAGATCGACGCCGTTCGGGGTCAGATAGCTCTCCGTGGAGAGGTGGATCACGCCGCCGTCGGACAGCGTGATGTTGATCTGGCTCCTCGACTTGCCGGTCGTCCGGTGCCCGACCGTCTCTGCCCAGTCGTACTCCGACAGCGCCGCCGCGAAGAACTCCGCAGCGGAGTAAGTGTTTTCGTCGATCAGCACCGCCATCGGGATTTCCACACAGTCCGGCCCCGAAGAGATCGAGCGCTGCGCGCCGTGTTTGTCCCGCGAGGTAAACAGGATCCCCTCCGGCAGCAGATAATCCAGCACCTCGATCAGCTCGTTCAGCTTTCCGCCCGGATTGCCGCGCACGTCAAAAATGATGCCCGTCGCGCCCTCCTCGATCAGTCGGTCGACAGCCGCGATCGCGCCTGCGGCCGCGCCGCTGTCGAAGTTGCGGATGCGGATATAGCCGAGGCCGTCCTCCCGAAGCTCTTCCGTGATCACGCGAACCTGAATCTTTTCCGCCCGCAGCGAAACGCTCAGATCGCCTCCCGCCGCCGTCCCGAGCACGAACAGCATATTCTGCCCGTTCGACGCGCTGATGATTCGCTTCGCGTCGTCCGCGGTCTTCCCGGCGAGGCTCTCCCCGTTGATCGACAGAAGGACCATCCCCTCCAGTATGCCCGCTCTCTCCGCGGGGGAATCCTCCTGCACGCCCGCAATATACAAGCCCCGTCCATCGTCGGACGCGCGCACCGTGATGCCGACGCCTGTGTACTGATTCGCCGAGGCGTCCAGATAGGATTGAAATTCCTCTTCGTTCATATAGTAGCTCCAGCGGTCGCCCGTCGAGTCCACCAGTCCGGCAAGCGCGCCGTAGGTGAGCGTTTCCTCGTCCACGCTGCCAACATAGTAATCCTCGATCACGCGCCGCGCCTCCACGATGCGAAGCGCGTCGCGCAGGCCGGCGAAGCCGCCGAAGCGCAGCGAAAAGACGCTGACGCAGAACACCAGCGTCGCCGCGATCGACGCCAGACATATGCACACGGATGCCAGAACAGGATGCTTTCGCACAGGACACCCTCCCGAATGCCGCTGTCGGCAAACGCCTTCCTGCGTTTGCCGACAGCGGATATGATGATTATACGCCGAAATACTGCATCGGATCCACGGCCACGCCGTTTTCCCGCACCTCGAAGTGCAGATGCGGGCCGGTGGATTTTCCGGTCGATCCGACGTAGCCGACCGTGTCGCCCTGCCTGATCGAGCTGCCCGCCGTCACGGCGATGGAGCTCATGTGCGCGTAGAGCGTGGCGCGGCCGTTGCCGTGATTGATGATGACATAGTTTCCGTAGCCGCCGTTCCAGCCGTAGGACGCCGTGGAAACGGTCCCGCCGTCCGCCGCGATGATCCGCGTGCCGGCAGGCGCGCCGATATCCTGTCCGGAATGGGTCTTCCAAACGTGGTCGATCGGGTGGAACTGTCTGCCGAAGGTACGGCTTCCGGCGCTGTAGCCGGGCAGCGGCCAGATGTAATAGCCTGTGCCGACCGTCTTCTGCAGCTCAAAGGCCTGGATCATTTCGGTGATCTTCGCGTCCATATCGGCCATCTCGGCCTCCATGGCCTCGTACTCCTCCATGTGCGCCTCGATGTCCGCTTCCAGATCGGCGATCAGGCGGCAGGCGGCTTCGATATCCGTCTCCAGCTGGGCCTTCTTCTCGAGCAGCTCGACCTTGGCGGCCTGAAACTCCGTCTGCGCGGCCTCATAGTCCGCCTTGACCCGCTGCACCCGCTCCCGTGCGGCGATGCACTCGTCCTCCAGACGCTTGTCTGCGGACATGATGTCGGAAATGTCTCCCAGTCTCGAGAGCAGATCCGCGAAGCTCCGGGCCTGAAACAGGATCTCCAGATAGCTGATGGCGCCGCTCTCCTCCATGGCGCGCAGGTGCTTGCGGTAGGCCTGCAGCTGCGCCGCCTCGACTGCGGCGGCCTCGTCGAGCTCGATCTCCTTTTCGGCGATCAGCTGCTCATACAGGGCGATCTGCTCGTTGATGAGCTCGATCTCCTGGCGCGTCAGCTCGTTCTGCTCGTCCAGCGCGGCCTTTTGCGCCGTGACGCCCGCCTGCTCGTCCTGCAGGAGCTTGATCTCCACGCTCTTGGCATTCTTCTCGGCGGCCAGTTCCGAACGCTTCGTCTTGAGCGCGTCGATCTCCGCCTGCGTCACCGCCTCGGCTTGCACAGAAAGCCCAATCAGATCGAATGCAGAGAGGAGCATCGCGAGCGCCGCCAGCAGGCAGAGCGCGCGGACGATGTGTTTTTTTGCCTGTGTCATAGGCAGCCCTCTAAAAGATGCGCATCAGAAGCCCTTGATATACGTCCCTGCGCTGTAATAGGCCAGCGGATCCGTCGTGGCGCCGTTGACGCGGATCTCAAAATGCAGATGCGGCCCGGTCGCCCAGCCCGTCGAGCCGCACAGGCCGACGGTCTGCCCCTGCTTGACCGTCTGACCGACGGAGACCTTCAGCTCGCTCATGTGCGCGTAGAGGCTCGCCGTACCGTCGCCGTGGTTGATCATGACGTAATTGCCGTAAGAGGCGTTGTTCGTGGCGACGGAGACCGTTCCGGCCGCGATGGCCACGATCTCCTGCCCCGCCGTGCCGCCGACGTCGATGCCGTAGTGCATGCGCTCCTCCTGGAAGATGGGGTGCATGCGCATGCCGTAGCCGGAGCTGACATAGTTGTTCATCGGATAAGGCCAGATGAAGTTGCCTACCGCCGCGGTCACGACCGTCGGCGCCGCGGGCACCGTCACGTTCGAGCTGCCGGTCGACTGCTGCTGTTGCTGCTGCAGCCGCAGCGCCTCCTCCCTGCGCTTGCGCTCGGCCTCCTCCTGCTGACGCAGCTGCTCCATGAGCTTGTCGATCTCCGCCTGGAACTCCGCCTCCGCCAGCTCGTTGGCCGTGTATTCCTCGTATGCGGCTTCGATATCCGCATCCAGATCCGCAATGCGCTTGTAGGCCGCTTCAATGTCCGCCTCCAGCTGCCGCTTGGTCTCCAGCAGCTCCACCTTGGTCGCCTCGAACTCGGCCTGCGTGGCCTCATAGTCCGCCTTGGCCTCCTCCACACGCTGTCTCGCGGCGATGCACTCCTCCTCCAGCCGCTTGTCCGCGGACATGATATCGGAGATATCGCCCAGACGGGAGAGCAGATCCGCGAAGCTCTTGGACTGGAAAAGAATCTCTATGTAGCTGATGAGCCCGTTCTCCTCCATGGCGCGCATATGCCTGCGATAGGCCTGCATCTGCGCCTCCTCGACCTCCAGCGCTCGCGCAAGCTCCACTTCCTTGGTCTCGATCATGCGCTCGTAGAGATCGATCTGCTGGTTGATGACGTCGATCTCCTGCCGGGTAAGCTCGTTCTGTTCGTCGAGCGCCGCCTTCTGCTCCAGCACCGAAGCCTGCTTCTGCTGCAGCTCGGCAATATGGACGGAGATCTCGTTTTTCTGCTGCGTGATCTCCGCCTTCTGATCCTTGAGCGACTGGATCTGCTGCTGCGTAACGGCGTGCACGCGCGAGGAGATCACATAGGTCAGCACGGACAGGATCATGAGAAGCGCAAGGATGAAGCAAACGATTTTTACAAACCGTCTTTGTTTCTTGGACATTGCCTTTCCCTCTTTTGTGCGATCAGACTTTCAGATAGTTGCGAATGGCGATGCCGCTGCCGAACACGCCGACGACGACGCCGACGCCCAGGAAAATGAGGAGCACCGGGAGCATGAGCGTCGGGAACGGGATGATGCTCACCAGATTGCCGATCATGCCGTTCATGATCCGCTCGGTGAGAAGCCTGTAAATACCCCACTGCGCAAAGAACGCGATACCGCCGCCGATCAGGCCGAGGATGATGCCCTCGACGATGAACGGAAAGCGGATGAACGCGTTGCTCGCGCCGACCATTTTCATGATCATGATCTCCTCCCGCCTGCCGAAGGTCGTCAGCTTGATCGTGTTCGTCATGATGAAGATGCTGACGATGATCAGGATGACCACCAGCACGAGCGAGAGCGCGCTGACGACGTTCCGCACGGTGATGAAGCCGCGCGCGATCTCCAGATGCACGGGGACGTCCGCAATGCCGTAAATCTTATACAGGTTGCGCTGCGTCTGCTCCATCAGGCTGATGTCGTCAAGAGAGATGATATACCGGTCGCGGAACCAGGTCTCGTCGACGTCCTCAAACAGCGCGGAGTCCTCGAACTGCGAGGTGTAGTTCTGCATGGCCTCCCCGCGGGTCATGAATTCGACCTCCCGCACGTTCGGCACGGCGCGGATCTGGCTCTCCAGCGCGCGGGCCTCATCCTCCGGAAGATTCTCGTCCACGAAGGCCATGATCTGGTTTTCCTGCTCCAGATCCTGAATGATGGAGTCGATATTCACGGCGAGCAGCGAAAAGCTGCCCATGATGACGAGGCAGGCGATGATCACGCAGACGGACGCGAACGACATGAAGCCGTGGGTGAAGATGCTCAGAAAGCCCTCTTTGATCAGATAGAAGAATTTACTCATAATCGTAATACCCGTCCATTCCGTCGCTGATGACCTTGCCATCCTCGATGGAGATCACGCGCTTGGAGAAAGCGTTGACCAGCTCTTTCTCATGCGTGACGACGAGGATCGTGTTGCCCATCTCATTGATCTTCTCCAGGAGAAGCATGATCTCCAGGCTGCGCACCGGGTCAAGGTTGCCCGTCGGCTCGTCCGCGATGATCGTGTGCGGATTGTTCACGATCGCGCGCGCGATGGCCACGCGCTGCTGCTCTCCGCCGGAGAGCTCCTGCGGATAGCGCTTCTCGCGCCCCTCGAGCCCGACGAGCTCCAGCACGTAGGGCACGCGCTTTTTGATCTCTCTCGGCTTTGCGCCGACGATGCGCATGGCGAACGCCACATTTTCATACACGGTCTTTTTGTCGATCAGCCGGAAATCCTGGAAGATGACGCCCATCGTTCGGCGCAGCTTCGGCAGCTTGCGCCTGCGCATGCGGCGCAGGTCGAAGCCGTTGACCTCCATTTCGCCGTCCACGGCAGCGACCTCGCCGGTGAGTAGCTTGATAATCGTGGTCTTGCCGCTGCCGGAGGGGCCGACGAGAAAGGCGAATTCCCCGTCCTCGATCGTCATGGAAACGCCGTCCAGAGCCTTGACGTCGCCGTTTTCATAGATCATGGTCACGTTGTTCATTTGAATCATGGATCATTATCCTCCCGGGCTCTCATTAAGCCCGCGCCGGGGCGCTCAATAACCGGTGTTCTGAGAATTGAGATATTTCTTGACCATCAGCGCGACCTTGAAGACGATCGCGTGGTCGAATTCCCGCAGATCCAGCCCGGTCAGCTTTTTGATCTTCTCCAGACGGTACACGAGCGTGTTGCGGTGGACGAAGAGCTTGCGGCTGGTCTCCGAGACGTTGAGGTTGTTCTCAAAGAACTTGTTGATCGTGTAGAGCGTCTCCTGATCGAGCGACTCGATCGGGTTCTTCTTGAACACCTCGCTGAGGAACATCTCGCAGAGCGTCGTCGGCAGTTGGTAGATGATGCGGCCGATGCCGAGATTGTCATAGTGGATGATGGACTTCTCCGTGTCGAAGACTTTGCCCACCTCGATGGCGACCTGGGCTTCCTTGTAGCGGTCGGCCAGCTCGCGGAGGTGTCCGGCCACGCTGCCGATGCCGATGACGGTCTTGATGAGCAGCTCGCTGCTGACCGTGCTCTCGATCGAGGCGGCGAGCTCCTCCAGATACTTCGGCGCGTCGCAGTCGGGCGAGAGCTCCTTGATCACGACGATGTCCGTCTCGTTCAGGCTCAGGACAAAATCCTTCTGCCGGTCCGGGAACATGTTCTGGATCACTTCCACCGTCGTGACGTCGGACTTGTCCACCTGCCGAATCAGCAGGACGCCGCGCGGCGCGTCGGTGACGAAATGCAGCTCCTTCGCGCGTACGTACACGTCGCCCGGCAGGATGTTGTCCGAGATGATGTTCTTGACGAAGGTGCCCTTGTTGAACTTCTCCTCGTAGTGCGTCTTCGCCTCGTTGAAGGCGACCGCGGCGAGGATACACACACAGCGCGCCACATTGTCGCGGCCCTCTGTGAAGACGGCATATTCAAACTGGGAATTGACGCCGCCCAGCAGCTTGAAGGTCCTGTTGCCGTAGGTGAAAAGCTGCTCCGGCACGTCCCCGGCCACGCCCTGTATGTTTTCCAGCCTGGAGCCGATCATGGACAGATCTCTGCATGCGACGACAAAGCCCTCGGAGTCGATCACGCCGATGTTGCGGTCGGTCGCGTCCTTCATCTGAACGATCACACTCTGGAAGATTCTGCTCGACATCTCAATTCCCCTTTTCCGCGCGAGGCCGACCGCTGCGTGCGGCAGGACAGGCGCTATAGCGTATTTGTAAACAATGTCAATTTACATAATAGCGCAACTTCCATCAAATTTCAATATTTTTCTTCGTCAGTTTTTGTGATATTTTTGAAATCCTTTGTAAATTGCGCAACTACAAAGGGGCGATCATTTGAACTTTACGGCAATACGGCCGGAATTCGGCAAGCCGCATTATTTAATCTTTTAACAGTTGTTTATGCATAAACACGAATCTAAACCGTCAGCGTTTTCTCGCTCTCCGGGTCGAACAGATAGGCCATCTCCATGTTGAAGCGCACGCGGATCGTTTCCGGAACGTCGGCGATCTCCCGGTTGGAGACCTGTGTCATGAACTCGGCGCCGCCCGCGCGCAGATACAGATTTCGCTCCACGCCCTGATTCTCCGTCATCTCCACGCGGCAGGAAAAACCGTCTGCGTCGGGCAGCACGTCGTTCGGCCGGACGCCGAGCAGAACTTCCTTTCCCGCGAACTCCCGCACGGCGGGAATCTGCGCCCTGCTCTCGGGGAGCGGGATGCAGACCGCCTCTCCCCCGTCTCCGAAGCGCAGGCACAGCCCATCGCCGTCCGCCTCCAGGCGGCAGCGGATGATATTCATCTGCGGCGTGCCGATAAAGGTCGCCACGAAGAGATTGCAGGGCTTGTCGAACAGCTCCTGCGGCGGAGAGATCTGCTGTACGACGCCGTCGCGCATGACCACGATCCGCGTGCCCATCGTCATGGCCTCCGTCTGATCGTGGGTCACGTAGACGAAGGTCGTCCCGAGCTGTCTGTGGAGCTTTGCGAGCTCGGCGCGCATGGCAGTGCGCAGCTTCGCGTCGAGATTGGAAAGCGGCTCGTCGAAGAGGAACACCTTCGGATTGCGGACGATCGCGCGGCCGAGCGCGACGCGCTGGCGCTGTCCGCCGGAGAGCGCGCCCGGCTTGCGGTCGAGCAGCTCGCTCAGCTCCAGGATCTTCGCCGCCTGATCCACGCGCTTTTTGATCTCCGCCCGCGGCATATGGCGCATGCGCAGGCCGAAGGAGATATTCTCAAACACGGTCATGTGCGGATACAGCGCGTAGTTCTGGAATACCATGGCGATGTCCCTGTCGCGCGGCTGCACCTCGTTCATGCGCTTGCCGTCGATCAGGAGCTCGCCCTCTGTGATCTCCTCCAGCCCCGCGATCATGCGCAGCATCGTGGATTTTCCGCAGCCGGAGGGCCCGACCAGCACGATGAACTCCTTGTCCTCGATCTCCATGGAAAAGTCGCTCACGGCTTTTACGCCCTGCGGATAGACCTTTGTGACGTTTTTCAGCGTTACGCTCGACATAGGACTGCATTCCCCTTCATTCCGGCGCGAGCGCGGATTTCCGCGCTTTTGCGTCTTATTCTAAGGCTTTTTGTATCTCTTTGGCATCAAGCTCCGTCCAGCCGCCCGGCGGAAGCTCCTCCGGCAGCGCCAGTGCACCGACGCTGAGCCGGTGGAGCCGCACGACGGGCGCACCCACGCAGGCGAGCATGCGCTTGACCTGGTGGTACTTTCCCTCGTACACCGTTACGAGCACCTCCCCGCCGCTGCGTCTTTCCAGACGCGCGGGGAGGCATTTTGTTCCGTCTCCCAGCGTGAGCCCCGCCTCAAACGCCGCCTCCGCCCCCGCTTCCGGCGAGCGTTCGACCTGCGCGAGATAGCGCTTCGGCACGCGCTTCTTCGGAGAGATGATCCGGTGCAGAAGCTCCCCGTCGTTGGTCAGCAGGAGCAGGCCGGTCGTGTCCTTGTCCAACCGCCCGGCGGGAGAGAGCCCGATCCGCCGCAGCTCCTGCGGCAGCAGATCGAGGACGGTCTCCTGCGCGGCATCCTCGGTCGCCGAGAGCACGCCCGCCGGCTTGTTCATAAGAAAGTATCTGAATTTTGCACAGCAGATCCGCTCGCCGTCGAGGCGGACGTCCGCCGAATCCGGGTCGATCCTTTCGTCCGGGGCGCGCGCCGCGCGCCCGTCCACGGTAATCCTGCCCAGCCGCACGAGCGCCGCGGTCTCCCGCCGGGAGGCGAGCCCCGAGGCCGATATCAGCTTATCCAGTCGCGTTCCTGCCATAGACTGCCCCTTCGATGGTTCTAATCCGTCCCGCCGCGGAATAGCGTGTACAAACGCTGTCTCGGGAGGAAGGGAAATGTTTGTGTTTGCTTTGAAATGGAATAAGCGCACGGCGGTGCTGGTGATCGCCGCCGCGGCCGTGCTTCTGATCGCGCTGGTGCTGTTTGTCGGCGGAGGCGGCAAAAGCGCCCCTGATCCGGCGGCCGGCGTGCGCCTCGACAGCACGGAGGCGCGCGTGGCCTATCTCGCCGCGCTGGGCTGGTCGGCGGACCCTGCGAGCGAGACCGAAAAACAGATTCTGATCCCGAAGGAATTCGGCCCGGTCTATGAGAAGTACAACGAGCTCCAGCTCCGGCAGGGCTTTGATCTGCGCGAATACCGGGGCATGGACGCGACGCTCTACGCCTACACGGTGACGAACCACCCCGGAGGCGAGGAGGTCCTGGCCAACCTGATCGTGTTTGCGGGCGAGGTGATCGGCGGCGACATCCACAGCTGCGCGCTGGACGGCTTCATGCACGGGCTGAAGCCCGCAGCCGACTGACGCTCCTATTCTTTCACAAGAACACGGAATTGTCAACGCGGCGGGCGTTCTGCGCATTCTGCACAATTTGACGCAGGCCGCGCCTACAATCTCCATAAAAATACAATTCTGCCGCACTGTATATTGTATTACGCGCGCGATTGCGTTACTATTATGTCGGATCATGCCGCAGGGCATGCAAACGATACGTACGGAGGATGAAAGATATGGCTATCAGAGCGGGAATCAACGGCTTCGGCAGGATCGGCAGGCTCGTTTTCCGCGCCGGCATGGAGCGCTGCGACGTAGAGTTCGTCGCAATCAACGCCCCGGACAAGACGCCGGATCAGATCGCTTACTATGTGAAATACGATACGGTACACGGCCGCTTCAACGGCACGGTCGAGTACGACGAGAAGCACCTCATCGTCAACGGGAAGAAGATCCTGCTGCTTGACAGCCGCGATCCCAACGGCCTCGACTGGGCGGCGATCGGCGTGGATTACGTTCTGGAGTGCACCGGCAAGTTCCTCACGAAGGAAGCGGCGAAGGTGCATCTGGAGCGCGGCGCGAAGCAGGTCATCATCTCCGCGCCCGGCAAGGACGACATGCCCACCTTCGTGTTCGGCGTCAATCAGGACAAGTACACGCCGGATATGACGATCATCTCCAACGCCTCCTGCACGACGAACTGCCTGGCGCCCCTCGCGAAGGTCGTCAACGACAGATTCGGCATCGTCGAAGGCCTGATGACCACCGTACACGCGGCGACCGCCTCGCAGTCCATCGTCGATGAGTACAGCAAGAAGAACTGGCGACTCGGCCGCAGCGCCTTCTCGAACATCATCCCGACCACTACGGGCGCCGCCAGCGCCGTCGGAAAGGTCATTCCGGAGCTCAACGGCGTGCTGACCGGCATGGCGATGCGCGTGCCGCTGCCCGACGTCTCCGTCGTCGACCTGACCGTGCGCCTGCGCGAGGCCGCGTCCTACAAGGATATCTGCAGGGCCATGAAGGAGGCCTCCGAGGGCGAGCTGAAGGGCGTCGTTGAATACGTGGACGAGCAGGTCGTCTCCAGCGACTTCACCACGGATGCGCACACCTGCATCTTCGACGCGAAGGCCGGCGTCGCGCTCAACGACAACTTCGTCAAGCTGATCGCCTGGTACGACAACGAATGGGGCTATTCCAGCAAGATGCTCGATCTGCTCGCGCACGTCGCGAAGGTCCGCGGCTGATCCCGAAATCCCGCATTCCTCGCCCCGCTTTCCCGACCGGAAGGCGGGGCGTTTCCCTGCCGCCACTTGAAAACGCACCCGTTTCGTGCTACAGTGGTTTTGCCGATTCGGCAGGAGGTTAAGAAATGAACATCAACAGAGCCGCGATCAAGGCCAACGCAAAGCTGCAGATGCGCGCCGCAAAGCCGCACGTCTGCGTCGTCGGTCTTGTGTACTACGTCATCAGCTGGGTGCTGAACTATCTCGGCGAGCGCGTATCCGGCGCGGATGTGCTCCAGGATCTGTACAGCACCAACGGATTTTTCCGGGTCTTTCCGCTTTACCCGTACAGCGAGCAGGCCACGCAGTCCCTGCAGCGATACTGGGATCAGCTCAGTTTCGGCGGCAGTCTGCTGGCGATCGCCCTGCAGATCGTCGCCGCGACGATCGCCGTCGGCTTTGTGATCTACGCGCTGAACGTCAGCCGCATGCGCCCGGCGGGGATCGGCACGCTGTTCGACGGCTTTACGATCTTCCTTCGCGCGCTGGTGCTTCGCATTCTGATGGGCGTATTCATCTTCCTGTGGAGCCTGCTGTTCATCATTCCGGGCATCGTCGCCGCCTACCGCTACCGAATGGCTACGTATCTGCTGATCGACCATCCGGAGATGTCGCCGCTCGACTGCATCCGGGCGAGCAAGGAGATGATGCGCGGGCGCAAGGGCGAGCTCTTCGTTCTGGATCTCTCCTTTATCGGCTGGGCGATCCTCTGCGTCATCCCCTTCGTCACCGTATGGGTTGCGCCTTATATGGAGGTCACCTACTGCAACTATTATCAGGCGCTCTGCGGTCTGGCGGGCGCCGGCGGCAGCGTGAATCAGAGCGCGCCCTGGGAACTTTGATCCGACGGATATAAGAGAAGGCGGTCGACGATTCGACCGCCTTTTCTTATACGTAAAACCGCTCCGGCTGTTTCTGCGTCCGCGAAAGGCGCACGTCCAGCTCCGGAAAGCCCTCCAGCAGCATTTGCCGAAGCCGCGGAACGACGATGTTCTCCGTGCTGAAATGTCCG
>JAEEGL014228214.1_pt1 | contig 14867 bp, 10 predicted proteins | sample 9134231 | NCBI WGS metagenome assembly JAEEGL01 (sample SAMN16246548, study PRJNA631951) | gut metagenome | biome: gut microbiome; feature: rumen; material: fiber-attached | host: Bos | place: Iran: Karaj | collected 2018-10
GCAGAATTCAGCTTGTGTGAACCGGAAGTATTGTTGCCTTCGAATTTATAATATATGTGAGCAGGCGTTCCAAGTGCCTTTTCGAGGCAGTAAGCTCTGACGAGCGGCGAAGGTCTGTACATCTTATAGAAATCAAGAACTTCACCGGGAATGTCAATATAAGCATCAGTATTGTTCATCTCCTGATTGGAAAGTTCTTCGCAGAAAATAGGATAAAGATCTTCAGCCTTAAGAGGCTCGCCTGTACCGGGATTAAGGAGCGGTGCGGGCTTATTCTTCATATCAGCACGAACGTTGTACCATGCTGAAGGAATCTCGTTCTCAGACAGATAGATCTTGTAAGGAATTTCGGACATAAATAGTCTCCCTTCAAAAAAACTAATTAATTTTACATCAAAACTTTATTTTTTGCACAAATATATATTGAATTGATAGAATTAATTTAATACTCTGCCTTTGCGGCTTCCAGAATATCGATCACCTTATCGCACCACTTATCGAAATCATGATCCTCCACCCTGCATTCCATATGGTCCAGGATATAAGAAAGAGCTATCCTGACGCCCTTATGGAAAGGTACAGTAGTCTTCATATCAGGTGCCAGTCTTTTTAATTTGGAATTATCAAAAACAACACTAACGGCCTTATCTCCTGTCAGGCTTCCCTCAAAATCATACCCGGGCTTCTCCCCGCATGCCGTAAGGAACTCTGAGGATACGTGATAAGCATTTAATTCCACACCCAAAGCATCAGCTATGGTCTGATATATCTGATTCCATGTGAGGACCTCATCACCCGTGATCTGAAAGGCTTCGCCAATGGCATGGCGGTTACCCATGAGTGCCGTGTAACCAACGGCAAAATCCTCATTAAATGTAAGATGCCATAAAGACTCGCCGTCACCATGAATGATTACGGGCTTACCCTCCATCATCCGCTTAATTACCTGCCAGGAGCCGTTCTTACCGTGAACACCCAAAGGAATGCTGCGTTCGTCATAAGTATGGCTTGGTCTCACGATCGTAACAGGGAACTTATCCTTTCTGTATCTTTCCATCAGGTATTCCTCGCACGCGATCTTATTCCTGGAATATTCCCAATAGGGATTTGCAAGTGAAGTGCCTTCAGTGATCACGTAGTTTGCAGAAGGCTTATGATAAGCTGACGCTGAACTTATGTAGATATACTGCCTTGTCTTATCCTTGAAGAGCCTGTAATCTCTTTCAACCTGATCAACGGTAAAACCTATGAATTCACCAACGCAGTCGAATTTCATATCACCTACGGCCTTTAACACAGCTTCTTCATCATTGATATCAACCGTTATCTGATGAACATTCTCAGGCACGGTATCTGCCCTGTTTCCTCTGTTTATGAGCCAGACCTCCCAGGAACTGTCACGTGAAAGTCTTCTTACGACAGCGCTGCTGATGGTGCCTGTTCCGCCGATGAATAATGCTTTCATGGAATCCTCCTTTACTGACAAGGGTGATTTTCGAGATGTTGCATAAAGATTTTAACAAAGAAGACTAACAGGTAATATCAAATACCTATAGTTCCATCAGCATTTTCGAGTTAAATTGTGATAAACTTTCTGTCGATATAATTAATTAATAAGAGGTAAAATGAAGACTTCTGATTTCTACTATGATCTTCCGGAAAGACTGATCGCTCAGACTCCTACAAAGGACCGTCTTGCGTCACGACTATTGGTGCTGGACAAAAAGACCGGAAGGACTATTGACGGGCACTTTCCCGATATAAGGAATTACCTTCACAAAGGTGATGTCCTTGTCATCAACAATACAAGGGTAATTCCGGCAAGGCTTTTGGGCGTCCGTTCTGACACTCAAAGTCCGGTCGAGCTGCTTCTGTTAAAGAGGATAGACGATAACCACTGGGAGACTCTCGCTCGTCCCGGCAAAAAGGTCAGAGAAGGCAAACGCATGACTTTCATCCCCGGCGAACTTGAAGCAGAGTGCGAAGAAGTGCTTGAAAGCGGAAACAGGATCATCCGGTTTGATTTCAACGGTGTCTGGGAAGAAGTACTTGATAAAGCAGGAACCATTCCCCTTCCGCCCTATATTCACGAGAAGCTTGACGATCCTGAAAGATATCAGACTGTTTATTCAAAGGATGCCGGCTCTGCAGCTGCTCCTACGGCAGGCCTTCATTTTACAAAGGAATTTCTTGCCGAGCTCGAAAATATGGGCATCGAGATAGCAGAACTCACTCTTCACGTCGGTCTTGGAACATTCAGACCAGTTAAGGCTGAAACCATTGAAGATCACGAGATGCATTCTGAATGGTATGACTTCCCCAAGGAAGCTTCTGACATTATAAGAAAAGCCAGATCAGAAGGCAGAAGGATCATATCCGTCGGAACAACTTCTACAAGGACGTTGGAAGCCGTTGCGAATAAAGATCCTGAGATGATGCCTCAGTCAGGCTATACAAATATCTTCATATATCCCGGTTATGAGTTTAAATGTGTTGATTCGCTCATAACCAACTTCCACCTCCCCGAATCCACGCTTATCATGCTGGTTTCGGCATTGGCAGGAAGAGAGAATGTATTAAATGCCTATAAGCATGCCGTCGAGGAGGAATACAGATTCTTCTCGTTCGGTGACGCAATGTTCATTACAGATCTGGAGAACTGATATGTCTAACTTTCCCGTTTGGTACGAACACATTCACACATGCGCTCAAACAGGAGCAAGACTCGGCAAGGTCCATACTCCCCACGGGACATTCATGACACCGGCTTTCATGCCTGTCGGAACCCAGGCATCAGTTAAGGGTATGAGCCCTGAAGAGGTCTACGGAATGGGCGCCGGTATCATGCTCTCCAACACTTATCACCTCTGGCTCAGACCCGGAAGTGATATTGTGGCTAAAGCAGGCGGCCTTCATAAATTCATGAACTGGAAAGGCGCAATCCTTACTGACAGCGGCGGATTCCAGGTGTTCTCACTCGCAAAACCCAAGGACATAAATGAAGACGGCGTTAAGTTCAGCTCGCATATCGACGGCAGAAAGCTCTTCCTTACACCTGAGATCTCAATGCAGGTTCAAAACGACCTTGGCGCAGACATCATAATGGCATTTGACGAGTGCTGCCCCTACCCTTCTGAGTTTAATTATGCTGACAGATCACAGGCCAGGACAACCAGATGGCTTGAGCGTTGTATCGAGGCTCACAAAAGGCCTGATGAACAGGCATTATTCGGCATTATCCAGGGATCCATGTATCCCGAACTACGCAAAAAGAGCGCTGATTCGATAACATCATTTGATCTTCCCGGCTTTGCTATCGGAGGCATCTCCGTCGGTGAGCCTAAGAACCTTTTCATTGACATGATCGACTGCACAGTACCTTTTATGCCTGAAGACAAGCCAAGATATCTTATGGGAGTCGGAACCCCTGATTATCTGATCGAAGGCTCCTGCAGAGGCGTTGATATGTTCGACTGCGTGCTTCCTACAAGAATGGGGCGCCACGGAACCATCCTTACAGATTACGGCAAGAAGATCATTAGAGACAAAAAGTTCGCAGAAGACTTCGGCCCCATGGATCCCGAGTGCGACTGCTATGCGTGCACGAACTTTTCGAGCGCATATGTAAGACATCTTATAAAGGCAAACGAGATGTTCGGTTTAAGACTCTGCACATATCACAACATCTACTTCCTCTTAACTCTCATGGAGAGGATCCGCCAGGCAATCGCAGAAGACAGACTCGGTGATTTCAGAAAAGAATTCTACGAGCGTCTTGGCTAATTGGAGATGATCTTTTGAAACCTGTCCTTTATGCATCCAGAAGTTCAAAAAGGCTTGAACGCGAGATCAAACATTGTGAGCTCGCCAGAAGGATCTGCGCAGAAGGGATCGTCCTTCTTGAGAACAACGGCGTTCTCCCTCTTAAGTCATCGAGAATAGCTCTTTACGGTGCAGGCGCCCGTCATACGGCATTTGGCGGTACAGGTTCAGGCGAGAACAATCCGAGATATAACATAACGCCCGAAGAAGGTTTAAGATATGCCGGACTTGAGATCACGACCGGCAAGTGGCTTGATGAATACGACAGGATCTTTGATACTGAATTTTTCAGATACCGGACTGCACTCGCAAAGGCCATGAGGAAAGTTCCTCTGATGGAACATATGGATTATGCATGTGCCAACCCTTTCTATCTTCCTGCAGGAAGAGTCCTTAATGACGAAGATACCATTGAATGTGATACTGCTTTATTTATTCTCACAAGACAATCAGGCGAAGGCGCGGACCGCAAAGATATCAAAGGAGACTACTACATTACCGATGACGAGAAAGCTCTGCTTAATTCCGTTACAAGTAAATACAAAGATACAGTTCTTGTACTTAATGTCGGTTCTGTCATAGATCTTTCTTTTTTGGATGAGATAAAATTCTCCGCTGTCGTCCTTCTCATGCAGGGCGGAATGGAAACGGGTAACGCTTTGGCGGATATCCTTACAGGTAAAGTCAATCCATCAGGCAGACTTGCGGATACATGGGGAAATGCATATAGTGATTACCCTTCATATGATACCTTTTCCGAAAGAAATCCCGATGAATATCAGGAAGACTATAAGGAAGGGATCTTCGCAGGTTACAGATGGTTTGATAAAAAGAACATCAAGCCCAGATATGCGTTCGGATACGGCTTAAGTTACACAACGTTTAGAATCAGATATCTGAATACTGAAGTTACCGGAACCACCATTTCCGTTACTGCTTCTGTTACCAACACCGGCACAGTCTCAGGCCGTGAAGTCCTGATGCTCTATATCACCTGCCCTGAGAAAAAGCTCATTAGAGAAGTTAGAAGCCTTGCGGCATTTGCCAAGACATCATTACTTGCTCCAAATACAACTGAAAATGTCACGCTGTCATTCGATCTTATAGATTTTGCAGGCTACGATAACGATACTTCAGATTTCATTCTAGAAGAAGGCGGCTACTATTTGTCTTTAAATGGCGAACCTGTATCTATTATCGGACTGGATAATGATGCGGTCACTGAGAAAGTTACTCCCCTGTTCAGATCAGAACGCAAAATTGAATTCATTATGTTCGATAAGAATCCGTCATCGAAAACCGATCTTCCAAGGTATCAGATAAAAGCATCAGACATAGTCACGGTCACACACGATTATGAAGTTCCGGCATTCGAGACGAGCGGGAAGATCGATGAGATCGTATCAAGACTGTCTGTAAAGGAAATGTGCAGGCTGATCGTCGGAAGGACATATCTGGGGCCTTACCGTCACAGAGTTTTCGGCGCCGTAGGATATACAACATCCAAATTATTCTATAAAGGCATAGACGGAATGGCTATGGCTGACGGTCCGCAGGGACTTAATCTCACACGGATATCCACAAAGCCGCTGCATAATCTGTTTGCGATTCCTACACTACCTTCAGCATTAAGATGGATCCACAAGGTATCCAGGATAGGCACTTCAGATGAGAAAACCAAGAAGATTCTCTACTACCAGTTCTGCACGTCATGGCCTAATGAGACACTGGTTGCACAGACATGGGACGTTGAACTCGCAAGAATGCAGGGAGACGCGATCGGCAAGGAAATGCTTGAATACGGCGTTGTATTCTGGCTTGCTCCTGCTCTGAACATCCACAGGAATCCGCTGTGCGGCAGAAATTACGAATACTATTCCGAAGATCCTGTTCTTACAGGAAAAATGGCAGCATATGTTTCCAAGGGCGTAGAGGCACACAAGGGCTGCTTTGTTACCTTGAAACACTTTGCTGCTAACAACCTGGAAACAAAGCGTAACAGATCTTCTTCAAATGTCGATGAAAGAACATTAAGAGAAATCTATCTGAAGGCATTCAGGATAGCTGTGAAAGAATCAGATCCGGGCAGCGTCATGTGCAGCTATAACAAGATAAACGGTGTCTACACGGCATTAGACTATAATCTTCAGACTGCAGTGCTTCGTAATGAATGGGGATTTACAGGCCTTGTTATGACTGACTGGTTTGCAACAGGTCACGATGAAAGCCTTGATGAACTCTGCTGCAAGGCAGGAACTGATCTTATAATGCCCGGCAGACCGTTCATATCCTCTAAGATCATGAAGGCTTACAAGAAGGGGCTTATATCAAGAGACGATATTGAAAGAAGCGCCAGAAGGATCATAAAAGCAGCTTTGGAAAGCCACACGCACAAGACTTATTTACACAGCTTAAGCGTAACAGCAGACAGATTACCGCACTTAAGCTGAGTCTGGTCAGATATTCGTCTGACCATCATATTCATCCATTCGCTGCACGAATCGGCAACAAGCGCATCAGCAAGTATTCCCTCTTCACTGATATGTTTAAAGAAATTGTCAGTCGCGCATATTACCCTGTCATCTGAATCCAAACAATAAAAGCCGTTTGGGAGAAGAGTTATCTGTCCTTTGCTCACGATCTTGGCACAGGCGCCGCCTTTTCTTATACATTCGATGCCGTTATTTACGACTCTCAGAATGAAATACTCGGACTTCTCATCAAGGCACTCTTCGAAGATATCATTAAGATCAGTAAGATTCTTTCTTCCTTCCTCACTGCTTAGGATCTCAGAGAACAGCAAAGACTGGCTCTTCGGAGCAGATTCAAGCTTATTGCCGTCAAAAAGGGCAACAGTTATGCTTGGGACAAGTCTCAGAAAAACTTCATCACGATACTCTAACGAATATCCCCTGTGCTTGAATGTGTAATACTCTATCAAACGTAACTCCTTTTCATCTTAATGACAACGGCCGAGTAATTATCCTGCCGGGGATTCTTCCTTGCCTTAACGCCATATTTGATCGCTCTGGCTATTCCAGTCGCGTTCTGATCCGGATGAATGTGATTTGTAAGCCTGTTAAGCGGAACCGAATCAGTGACACCGTCAGAACTTACTATAACGATATCATTTTCCAAAAGCCTGAGCGGGCGCGACGTCTTTAAAACATTGCAGTTAAGATTCCCTACAAAATCGATCAAACCTTTTGACCTGCCGTCCTTATATGCGTCTGTCGTATCAATCCCGCCTTCTGCATATTTCTTGATCATGAGCGTAATGTAATTCTGCTTATAATTCAGAAGTGTCGCGCGGTTATTGCGTATGAGGATAATATTACTGTCACCCAGGCTGTAAAAGTTCATGTATTCATCGAAAATATGGACCATTACAAGCGTCGCACCGGCACTTAAATGATATTGCTCATAAATCCTATTGGATATATCACATATGATCTTACTGTTCTCTTCCTGATCATCGAATTTATATGGAAAGCCCTCACTCAGTGAATCAGTTACATATTTGGATACGACCTCACCGTTCAAGAGACCGCCCATACCGTCAGAACAAGCAGCAATTATGCCGTTCTCCTCAGCTTTATCCATCGGTGATATATAAACTGAATCCTCTTGATTCTCGCGTTTTCCTCGCTCGTGGAAATAGGCGACGTCACAAATAAGACGGAGCTTATCCTTATGCTTCTTACTGTAGATAGTAGTCTTTATCAATGTATATACGGCGACGATCGAGAAAGAAACGAACGCAACCGAAAATAGCACCAATGCAATAAAAAGTGCTAACAATGAATCGTCTGGCAAAAGACTAAAGTCATACATATCTTAAAAAGCCTTAGAAATACTTATTCCCTTAAACTATATTAATTCTAACGCAATTAGTATAAGAATTTACCAGCGATTTTATTTTCGCTCACGAAGCCTCATTATCAACTGCAACATATTTGTCTATAAGACCTGCCGCAAAGTAAGAAAGAAAATACTGAACCCAGGCAATAACAAGGAATGAGTAAAGGAAAATAAAGATGCCCAAAGTAAGATAAGATGCAGACATCAAAAGGACAAAAGGGATCAGATAGTAAAACAGAAAGACAATAACGCCTGCTCCAAGGCACGGGATAAATCTTATGAGAACAAACAACACAGCATTCTTATAGATCTTAAAGAGCTTAAGATCTGTCGATATGATAAGCTGATAAACAAAATTCTGAACAAGTATAAAAGCAAAAAGCAGGACTATGAATACTGCTCCGATAACGGTTCCAACAGTCGTATGCATGTTCATGTAAAAACTTACGGCAAGCAAAAGGATTGCTGAAATGATCATGCCTATGAACATTGCAGCGATGGATTTCTTCCATCCCGCCTTAAGTCCTGTCTTAAAACTCCCGAACAGCGAGAATGATGTGCCATTCCTCATGTCCTTATAAACCTGTGCAAATCCGGCCTGAAACGGGCCGACACACACAAGGAGTCCGGACAAAAGAAAGGTAATAAATCCAACTGCCAAAAGAAGGATCAGATCAGTAGCTATGACAAACGAGCCGTCAGCTTCCGTGACCGTAGTAAATGCAGGGATAAGTACCGGAAGAAAGAGGATCGATAATAAAAAAGAAAACACAATTGCGGGAATATTAAAAATGATGAAAAGAGCGTTAGCTCCCATCAGTCTTACGATATTATTCCATCCTGAAATAAAAAAACGCGCAACGGGGCCTCTTGCTTTATAATCCTTATCCAAATCCAATTCCCTGTTATCCTCTGACATTTTCCTTATCCCGATGTAAGTGCTGCGACACTATCCTCAAATAGCTTCAGGTGTTCCAACGCCCTGTCTGCTATCGCATTGTTCTTATCCTTCTTGCCCGTCTTACCCTTAAACCGGCCCTCGATCGGGCTTACGATTCCGAAGTTGGCATTCATGGGCTGGAACTTTTTGATATTAGGATCAGATACATACAAAGCCATGGAACCAATTACGGTGCAGGCATCCGGCTCATACGAAGGCTCAATGCCAAGCGCTCTCTGAGCTGCATAAAATCCCGCCATAAAACCTGACGCAGTGGATTCGATATATCCCTCAACACCCGTAATCTGACCAGCAAAGAATATATCCGGCTTAGCTCTTAAGCTGTAGTGCGACGAAAGATACAACGGCGAATTAAGGAATGTGTTGCGGTGCATTACGCCATATCTGGTATATTCAGCATTCTCAAGGCCGGGTATCATGCCAAACACGCGCTTTTGCTCCGGCCACTTAAGCCTTGTCTGGAAACCGACCAGGTTATACATGGTCTTCGCCCTGTCATCCTGTCTTAGCTGGAGATTAGCATAAGGCTCTTTGCCGGTCGCAGGATCAATAAGTCCTACACCCTTCAAAGGTCCGAATCTCATTGTATCTACGCCTCTTTGAGCCATGACTTCTATAGGCATGCAGCCCTCGAAAACTATCTCTCTGTCAAAATTTTTGACCTCTGCCCTCTCGGCATTTACAAGCTCTTCCCTGAAAGCAAGATACTGTTCCCTGGTCATCGGGCAGTTAATATAATCGTCTCCGCCCTTGCCATATCTTGAAGCTCTGAACGCCTTGGTCATATCTATTGAATCACCGGTGACGATAGGAGCCGCGCTGTCAAAGAAATGAAGACCTGAAGTATCTCCGGTAACCTTAAGGATATCCTCATAGAGCTCGCCTTCAGTAAGAGGACCGGTCGCAACAATGACGATACCTTCTTCAGGTATCTTGGTGACCTCACCGGGAATGACTTCGATAAGAGGATTGTTTCTGATAGATTCAGTTATATATCCGGAGAATTCATCCCTGTCTACAGCCAGTGCGCCTCCTGCGGGAATCGCACTCTTATCAGCTGCTTCCATTATAAGAGAACCGAGATGCCTTAATTCCTCTTTAAGAAGACCGATGGCATTTTCTCTGGCTGCTGCTCTTAAAGAATTGCTGCAGACGAGTTCGGCAAAATTCTCAGAATGATGAGCAGGACTGAATTTGACCGGCTTCATCTCATAAAGCTTTACATGAACACCGGCTCTTGCACAGATATTTGCAGCCTCTGAGCCCGCAAGACCTGCACCTATTATGGTAACAACAGGATCATTCTTCATCTTCGTTATTCTTACTGTCAGAGGACTTTCTGCCCTTTCTGGCATTTGTTGGACAGTCCTTATTGGAACATCTGGGATAAGCCTTCTTGCCGAAGTGCTTCAAGACCATATAGCTTCCGCACTCAGGACAGAACTTTCCGTCAATAGGAAGATCCCAGGAGATAAAGTCGCAATTAGGATCCGAACCTTGCTTGTCACAAGTATAGAAGGACTTGTTCCTGTACTTCTTGGACTTATGTACAAGAAGACCTGATCCGCACTTGGGACAAGTACCCTTAGCGTAAACAACTATATTCTTCGTATAATTGCACTCCGGGAAATTAGAGCATGCAATAAACTTACCGTATCTGCCCTCTTTATAAACGAGTTCAGCACCGCACTGAGGACAGACTTCTCCGGTCTTCTCAGGCTCAAAGGTAATCTTGTCGATAGATTCCTGTGCAGCCTTTATCTGTGTATTGAATTCAGGATAGAAACCGTCAAGAACGTGTTCCCACTCTTCCTTACCTTCTTCAACTTCATCCAGCTTGGTCTCCATGTCCGCTGTAAAAGACAGGTCAACGATCTCGCTGAAGTTCTCTGAAAGCATATTTGTAACTATCTTACCGAGATCAGTGATCTGAAGAAGTCTTCCGTTCTTCTCTATATATTTCCGGTCAAGGATCGTGGAGATCGTAGGAGCATATGTGGAAGGTCTTCCGATACCGTACTCTTCAAGAGCCTTGATAAGCGTAGCTTCAGTATAGTGCGGCGGCGGAGTCGTAAACTTCTGTAATGACTTAAGATCCAGAAGTTCAAGCTTCATGCCGTCTTCAAGAGGCGGGATTGCAGCCTTGCCATCCTGATCATCGGCCTTGGCAGTATCTTCAGCGATATCATCGTAAAGAACGAGGAAGCCCTTGAAAGTAACTGTCTCACCGGTCGCCCTGAACACTCTGTTATTGCAGGAAGCCTGGCATGTAACCGTATCAAGCTTGCATGCAGTCATCTGGGTTGCAAGGAATCTGTCCCAGATAAGCTGATAGAGCTTATACTGATCATTTGAAAGAGATGATCTGATCGCACGAGGATCAAGGTCAAAATGAGTAGGTCTGATTGCTTCGTGAGCATCCTGTGCGGAATTCTTATTTTTATACTGTCTCTTATGAGAAGCGCAATATTCAGAACCGAACCTTTCCTTGATAAGACTCTTTGCAGCTGCAACTGCTTCGTCGGAAATACGGACAGAGTCAGTTCTTATGTAAGATACAAGAGCTGTCTGACCTGCTCCTTCGATCTCGACGCCTTCATAAAGCTGCTGGGCAATGGACATTGTCTTCTTTGATGAGAATCCGAGTCTCTTTGAAGCTTCCTGCTGCAGTGTGGAAGTCGTGAACGGCGGATAAGGATTGCGTTCCTTGCTGCCCTTCTTGATAGAATCTACAACAAGAGGTCCTGAAGCAACGTCTTCAAGCACTGCCTGCGCGTCTTCCATACACTTAAGATCGTCTTTCCTGACTTTGCCGTCAGATTCAGCTACTCCGTAATAGCCAAGAAGGAACTTGTCTGAATTCTTACCGGGCGTAACGAGAGCCTTTACAAGCCAGTATTCCTCAGGCTTAAATGATTCGATCTCGGCATCCCTGTCCATAACGATCCTTGTTGCTACAGACTGAACTCTTCCTGCGGAAAGACCCTTGCGGATCTTCTTCCAGAGGAGCGGACTTAATTCATATCCGACAAGTCTGTCAAGGATACGTCTTGCCTGCTGTGCATTCGCAAGATTCATATTTATGGTCCTTGGACTCTTAATGGCATCCTGAACCGCCGATTTTGTGATCTCGTTAAAAGTGATCCTGCACTTGGAATCCGGATCGATCTTAAGGACCTTGGCAAGGTGCCATGCAATAGCTTCTCCCTCGCGGTCAGGGTCGGTTGCGAGCAGGATCTCATCAGCATCCTGCGCCATGAGCTTAAGATCTCTTACGACCTTCTCCTTGCCCTTCATCGTTATATATAACGGTTTGTAATTATTCTTAACATCAACACCGAGATTACCTGAAGGAAGATCCCTGATATGACCCAAAGATGCAGTGATCACATAATCGCTTCCAAGATATCTGCCAATAGTCTTAGACTTGGCAGGAGACTCAACAATAACTAATTTCTTGCCCATAAGTGCTCCCTATATTTTTAATTAAAAATATATCATCATTATACAAATGTCAACGAATACTTCCCCTTCTCCTGACATACTGTCCCATTAAGTTCAAGTTCTGTCAACAATTTTGATACTTTGTAAAAAGGAAGCGATGTCATGACGCACAGATCATCTGCGCAAAGCGGCTTAAGCGTAAGAGCATCCTTAATAAGGATCTTCCAGTTATCGTCAGTCAGAGCCTCTGGTTTGAGCTTGGCAAGTTCCCTCAAAACGCCTATATTTGCTTCATCTTCGAATACATTTTCATCATTATCGCGAAAACATAATTCGGCAGAGCATCCCATGCCGATGCGCTTATACATCACAGAACGTGCCACACCGTCTATGACACTCTCGGAATTAAGAAGCACATTTCCGCCGTCTTCCAACAGCTTTAATCCGCCCATAGCATTCTCATAGTAAATATTATTCGGGAGCACGAAAACCTCTTTACCCTGAGCGGCAGCAAATGAAGCGGTATGAAGTGTGCCGGATACGGCACCGGCTTCCATGATCAGCGTACAGTCTGAAAGCCCGGCAATAAGCCTGTTACGTGACGGAAAATAATTACGCAGCGGCGTTTGACCCGGAGGCATCTCGGAAATGACGACACCTTCAGCACAGATCGCATCGTAAACATCCCTGTTTGCAGGAGGATAGATATTATCGGCGCCTCCCGCAAGCACGGCAACTGTTGACCCTGGTGTCTTTACTGAAGCAATATGCGCATGCCTGTCGATTCCATAAGCCATGCCTGAAACTACTGTAATGCCTTTAGTTCCAAGTTCATTACATATCTGCTCAGTCGCATAAAGCGCGTATTTACTCGCATTTCTGGATCCCACCACAGCCACCGAACCGCTTAAGGTCATTGAATCGATAACGCTGTAATTGCCACGGTAGTAAAACACCTTCGGCATTCCGCTTAAGACTTTCCAGTTATAAGGGTATCTGCTCTCAAGACATGAAACGACTTTTATATTATTTTCTTCGGCTATTTTCTTATATTTTTGCGTTATCTTCATGATCCTGCCGTAGGAATCTTTTAGTTTCTTGATCTTATTTACAGTCTCAGGCTTAAGGTCGTAATCTCCGCTTATTATCCTGTCAAGAATATGCTCATCAGAAAGATCCCTATAGTTCTGAATAGCCTTATTCTCTTTTAAGTCCGCATACGTTCTGTAATTCATGTCCGTATTCAGCATCATTGCCGAATAGAAAAAGTCACTTAGCTTAGTATCCTGTCCATACATGTCAAAACCCTCTCAGTCTGTATTGTGAAGCTTCAGATACATCATCTTCAGATACATCCTCAGCACCATTGATGTCAGCAATTGTTCTTGCAACTCTTAATATCCTTGTAAATCCGCGCGCGGAAAAGAAACCCTTCTCAGACAGTTCCGACGCGTATCTGGTGACTTTATCCGGTATCCTCATGGAATCCTTTATGTTATCCTCAGGAAATGTGGCATTAAGAAGGCCTGCTCCATATCTGCTGTATTGCTTATCCCAGCAATCCTGAACTATTTCCCTGTACTTTAAACTCTCGCATTCATCTTTATCAGTGTAGATAGAAGCCATATCCTTACCAGATATTGTCCTCATCTCGCTAAAAAGGTCGATCCTCTCAAGAAACGGACCATTGATCTTTGAAAGATACCTTTTGATCTCGGATGCCGAACACCTGCATTTACTTCCCTTTTCATATAAAAGCCCGCATTTACAGGGGTTGCCTGTACCTAAGAAGATAAAATTACTATCAAAGGAATAAAGGGTGCCGCGCTTTACAAGATTGACCTTACGTTCTTCAAGAGGTTTTCTCAAAAAATCGATAACCTCCGTCTTATACAAAGGAAGTTCATCAGCAAACAGGATTCCGTGATTTGCCAGAGCAAGTTCACCCGGAGTAACGGATACTGAATCACCAAGCAGCTTGCTTACGGTAATTCCAGGTCCGACTATCCTTACAGGTCTGTTATCACTGATCTTTTCTGCTTCACCGCCGATAAGCTCATTTAAAGAATAAACATCAGACAATTCGCCCGGACTCAGCTTCGGCATTATGCCGGAAAGGATCTTGCCCGCCATAGTCTTTCCCGACCCCGGACTCCCCATTAGAAGGATATTATGAAATCCCGAAGCACATATCAGCAAAGCTCTCTTGGCCTTCTCCTGCCCTTTTAGCATGGATATGTCAATAAAATCATCCCCGCATGTGTCATTAGTAAAGCTGAAATCCTGCTCACAATAACTGTTGTTATCGAAAATATCTGTTAGTTCGGAAAGACTGCTTACCGTCTGACCCTTAAAACCGGCCAGACCCGCACTTGACGCTTCTCCCGCAGGAATAAGCCTGTAATCGAAATCCATATCACGGACCGTCTTAAGCCTGATACATGAACCGGGTGTCCCTTTAAGATCGCCGCTCAAAGTCAATTCGCCTTCAGCAAATATCTTAGCTCCTTCAGGCAGATATAATTGCCCGGATGCGAAAAGTATGCCAAGAGCCATCGGCAGGTCAAATCCTGATCCGGCCTTACGCATATAAGCAGGACTGATACCGACCGTAATATGACCCTTTGGCATGTTAAAGCCGGTGGATTTAAAAGCCGATCTTAAACGTCCTTGTGATTCTCTTATCGATGAGTCACAAAGACCAATGACCGAGAAAGTCGGTATGCCCGGCGAGATGGAAACTTCAATCAAAGAAACCGTGGATTCAGTTCCGGTGGTA
>JAEEGL015388628.1_pt1 | contig 14867 bp, 24 predicted proteins | sample 9134231 | NCBI WGS metagenome assembly JAEEGL01 (sample SAMN16246548, study PRJNA631951) | gut metagenome | biome: gut microbiome; feature: rumen; material: fiber-attached | host: Bos | place: Iran: Karaj | collected 2018-10
AGCATCTAATTTAATACCATTAGATTTCAAAAATTTATCGAAAGCTTCAGCTTGAGCAATTGTTCTTGGGAAACCATCAAGTAGGAATCCGTTAGCACAATCTGGCTCTTGAAGTCTTTCTTCTACGATGCCTATAGTTACTTCATCAGGAACTAAGTCACCTTTTTCCATGTAGCTCTTAGCTAACATGCCTAATTTTGTTTGATTCTTCATCCGGGCTCTAAACATATCGCCTGTAGAAATATGAGGAATATTGTAATATTCTTTAATATTTACAGCCTGAGTACCTTTACCAGCACCAGGTCTTCCCATAATTAATAACTTCATTATGAATATCTCCCTAGTCTAAGAAACCCTTATAATCCTTTGTTTCAGATTGAGTTTCAATTTGTCTAAATGTTTCTACAGCTACACCAACAATGATGATAAGTGATGTACCACCAATTGTGATAGCTTTTGCTTCTTGTGAAGAGAAACCGAAAGATAATGATACAATAATTGGAACAAGAGCTAAGATAACTAAGTATAATGAACCAATTAATGTAATTCTAAATAACATCTTAGATAATTGAACCTTTGTTTCTTCTCCTGGTCTATAACCTGGAATGAATGCACCTGACTTTTCAAGATTGTCAGCAATCTTGTCTGGGTCAACTTGCATGAATGAATAGAAGAAACTAAAGAATACAATTAAGAAAATATATACAACCATACCGATAGGTTGGTCATTTGAGAATATTTGATCAATCCAGAAAGCACCACTTGATGATTCAGCCTTAAGACCCATAACACCAATGATAGTTAGTGGAATTGACATTAAAGTTGATGCAAAAATAACAGGAATTACGTTTGCACTATTTAGCTTAACTGGAATTTCAGAACCCTTTTGTCCAATTGAAGCTTGACGATTAGCATATTGTACTGGAATATTTCTAACAGCACCTTCAAAGAATACAACTCCAACAATCATAGCAATATATAATACTACTATTAAGATGAAGAAGAATACATTTAAAGCTGTAGCTTCTACTAAATATTTATTATATAAAGTAATAAACATTGTAGGAATAGATGAAATGATACCAGCGGCGATGATCATAGATGAACCATTACCAATACCATGTCTAGTAATTAAGTCAGCTAACCACATAGTGAATGCAGAACCAGCTGTAATTACTATAGCTAAATAAATATAGAACAACCATGCCATACTCTTATATTGAATTAATTCATCATTAAGAATATTGATTGGGTTTGAACCTAAACTAAATATAATAAGTAAAGCTTGAATCATAGCTACTACTACTGTTGTGTATCTAGTAACTCTGTTAAGCTTTTGCTTACCTACTTCACCAGACTCGCCCCATTCCTTAAACTTAGGAATAATCATTTGAAGCATTTGGATAACGATTGATGAAGTAATGTATGGTGAAATACCTAATGCTAAAATAGAGAAATTAGATAAACCACCACCAGAAAAAGCATTTAAAATAGTTAAAAAGCTATTTCCTTCAAGTATTTGTTGAATACTTTTTGTTGATACTAAAGGAAGAGGAATATAAGTTCCAATCTTAAATACCAACAAAAGTCCAAATGTGATTAAAATCTTTAATAAAATCTCACGATTACTTAAGATTTGCTTCGCCTTTGTAAACAAATTAAATCACCTCTACAGAACCACCGGCAGCTTCAATAGCTTGTTTTGCTGATTCTGAGAACTTGTTAGCCTTTACTGTAAGTTTCTTTTCAAGCTTGCCGTTTCCTAAAATTTTAACGCCATTTACTGCATCTTTTACTAAACCAGCTTCAATAAGCTTTTCAACATCAACAACAGATCCAGCTCTGAATTGATTTAATTGTTCAACATTAACGATTGAATATTCAACACGATTAAGACTCTTAAATCCTCTCTTTGGAAGTCTTTGGAATAAAGGTAATTGTCCACCTTCAAATCCAGGACGAACTCCTCCGCCAGAACGAGCATTTTGACCCTTAGTACCCTTACCAGCAGTCTTACCTAGACCACTACCGATACCACGACCAAGACGCTTCTTAGCATGTCTTGCACCTTCAACAGGCTTTAATTGATTTAACATTTTGGTACCTCCTTAATTATTCTTGGACAACCTTTACCATATGAGCTATGGTAATAAGCATACCTTTTATTGCTTCATTTTCCTCTTTTGTTACTGTTTTTCCAATCTTAGTCAAGCCTAATGCCTTAGCTGTAGCTACTTGATTAGGTCTTTGACCAATTAAACTTTTTACCAAAGTAATCTTATACATAATATTATCCTAAAAGCTGTTCAACTGTTAGACCACGTCTTTGAGCAACTTGTTCAACAGTTTCTAAGCTCTTTAACCCTTCTACTGTAGCTCTAACTACATTAATTGGTGTAGCAGAACCCAATGATTTTGATAAAATATCTGAAATACCAGCAAGTTCAACAACAGCACGAACTGGACCACCAGCGATAACACCAGTACCAGGAGCAGCAGGCTTTAAAATTACTCTACCAGCACCATAAACACCTGTAACTGAGTGAGGAATTGTACTATTAACAACAGAAACTGAAATCATGTTCTTCTTAGCAGCTTCAACAGCCTTCTTAATAGCATCAGGTACTTCTGAAGCTTTACCAGTTCCGAAACCTACATTTCCCTTTCTATCGCCAATTACAACTAGTGCAGCAAAACGCATGTGCTTACCACCCTTAACAACCTTTGTTACACGGTTAATGGCAACAACACGCTCTTCAAATTCTTCTTGTTGTTCAACAACTTTTTCTTCTTGACGCATATAGTTATTTCCTCCTTAGAATTTTAAGCCGGCAGCTCTTGCTGCTTCAGCTAAAGCTGCAACTCTACCATGATATAAATAACCACCACGGTCGAATACTACAGCTTCAATTTTTAAATCTAATGCTCTCTTAGCTACTAATGCACCAACTGCCTTAGCTGCTTCGATATTAGAACCATTCTTTAAGTTTAATTCTTTATCTAGTGAAGAAGCACTACATAAAGTATTTCCAGTTGTATCATCAATAACTTGAGCATAGATTTGCTTGTTAGATCTGAAAACATTTAATCTAGGTCTAGCAGCTGTACCAGCTAAATTTTGACGAATACGTAAATGTCTCTTTTGACGTGTTACGTTCTTTGACTCTTTATTAATCATATTTAGTACTCCTTCCTAACTACTTCTTAGCAGTTTTTCCTTCCTTACGACGGATATGTTCATAATCATACTTAATACCTTTTCCTTTGTATGGTTCAGGTTTTCTGATTTGACGGATTTCTGCCGCAAATTGTCCTACTTCTTGCTTATCAGCACCAGAAATAATAATTTGAGTATTCTTAGGTAATTCTACCTTAAGACTCTTTGGAATTTCTAAATCAACTGTATGTGAATAACCAGCAGATACAATTAACTTATTTCCTTGTAATTGAGCACGGTAACCTACACCGTTGATTTCTAAAGTCTTCTTGAAGCCTTCAGATACACCAACGATCATGTTGTGTAATAATGCACGAGTTGTACCGTGGAACATTTTATTTTCTTTTGAATCATCAGGTCTCTTAACAACTACTTCAGTTGCAGAAACTTCGATTGTTAGTGCGCTATGAAACTTAGCGCTTAGCTCGCCCTTGGCACCCTTAACAGTAACGTTGTTACCTTCGTTTACTGTAACTGTGACACCAGCAGGTAATGCGATAGCTTTATTACCAATACGAGACATAATTTTTTTCCTCCTAAATTTTTATATAAATATTACCAAACGTAAGCTAATACTTCTCCACCGATGTTTAACTTACGAGCTTCTTTATCAGTCATAATACCTTGAGATGTTGAAACAATTGCAACACCTAAACCATTTAAAACCTTTGGAAGGTCATCAGCCTTAGCATATACATGAAGACTAGGTTTAGAAATTCTCTTTAATCCTTTAATAACTCTTTGATTATTATCAGTGTATTTTAATGTAACAGTTGTAACGCTCTTAACACCTTCAGAAACCTTATAATCAGCTACGAAGCCTTCTTTCTTTAATACTTCTAAAATAGCAGTTTTAGTTTTTGAAGTAGGAATTTCAACTGTTTCATGACGCATTGCATTTGCATTTTTGATGCGGACTAACATATCCGCAATTGGATCTGACATCATTTTTATGATTCCTCCTTTATCCTCTTATTTTTACCAACTTGACTTTTTAACGCCAGGGATTTGTCCTTTATATGCTAATTCACGAAAACAAACACGGCAGATTTTAAACTTTGAAATAACAGCATGTGGACGACCACAAACTTCACATCTAGTGTAAGCACGTGCTTTATATTTAGGTTTTCTATGATTTTTAACAATTAAAGATGTTTTTGCCATATTATTATCCTTTCCTACTTTCTAAAAGGCATGCCTAATAATGTTAATAGTGCACGGCCTTCTTCGTCAGTATTAGCTGTTGTAACAATTACAATATCCATACCTCTTACGATTTTAATCTTATCGAAGTTGATTTCTGGGAATATTAATTGTTCCTTAACACCTAAAGTATAATTACCACGGCCATCGAAAGCATTACTATTAACACCATGGAAATCACGTACACGAGGTAAAGCGATAGATACTAGCTTATCTAAGAAATCATACATTCTTTCTCCTCTTAATGTAACCTTACAACCAATTGGCATACCTTCACGAAGTTTGAAGTTAGCAATTGACTTCTTTGCTTTAGTGATAATAGGCTTTTGACCTGTGATTGTTGCTAATTCTTCTACTGCATCGTCTAATACCTTAGCATTTGCTACAGCATCACCACAACCCATATTGATTACAATCTTTTCAACCTTTGGGATTTGCATAGAAGAAGTATAAGAGAATTGTTTTTGTAATTCTGCCTTAACAGAATTTTGATATTTTTCTTTTAAACGATTCATAATCTTCCTCCTCTCTTATATCCTACTTGAATTCATAACCAGATTTTTTAGAAACTCTGATTTTGTTACCATTTTCATCAATTTTAATTCCAACACGAGTAGGCTTGTTCTCCTTTGGATCTAATAACATTACATTAGATGCATCAATTGGAGCTTCCTTTTCAACGATGCTACCAGTTTGATTTTGTTGAGTTGGCTTTTGGTGCTTTTTAACCATGTTTACGCCCTCAACGATAACCTTATTTTCCTTAGGGAATACCTTTAAAACTTTACCAGTTGTAGGTACAAGATTACCTTTTTTATCCTTTGTAAATTTATCTTTTCCAGCGATAACAACTACTGTATCTCCAGTCTTAATTTGCATAAGTCTTGACCTCCTTATAATACTTCGGGTGCTAAAGATACAATTTTCATGTAACCTTTATCACGTAGCTCTCTAGCTACTGGTCCGAAAATACGACTTCCACGTGGAGTTTTATCTTCACGAATTAGAACTGCTGCATTCTCATCAAATTTGATATAAGAACCATCAGCTCTTCTTAAGCCAGCTTTAGTTCTAACTATAACTGCCTTAACAACGTCACCTTTTTTAACTTGTCCATTAGGTGCAGCATCCTTAATAGAGCATACAACTATATCGCCTACATTTGCATATCTATGTAATGCGCCACCTAATACTTTAATAATTAATAATTCACGAGCACCGCTATTATCAGCGACTGCCACTCTTGTTTCTTGTTGAACCATATCAGTACCTCCTTGGAACCATTATACAGTTTCCTTAGACTTAACCACTTCAACTAAAACATAACATACTGTTTTAGAAAGAGGTCTAGTCTCCATGAATTTAACAATATCGCCAACTTTAGCTGTATTGTTTTCATCATGTACGTGGAATTTTGTAGATTTTTTAACACGCTTTTTGTAAATTCTATGGACACCAAAAGTATCAACAGATACGACAATTGTCTTGTTCATTTTATCAGAAACTACTGTTCCTGTAAAAAACTTACGAGTATTACGTTCCATGCTGTCCTCCTATTCCTTATCGCTAGAAGCTTCAGCTTTCTTAGTTGAAGTTTTCTTTGCTGTAGTCTTCTTAGCAGCAGGCTTCTTTTCAGACTTTTCTTCAGTTGCTTCAGCTGTAGCTTCAGCAGCCTTCTTAGTTGTCTTCTTTGCAGCCTTCTTTTCTGCCTTTTCTTGAGCATAAGTGCCTTCAGTAAGAATTGTTTTCATTCTAGCAATTGTTCTCTTAATTTCAGTCATACGAGCTGGCTTTTCTAATGTACCTAAAGCAGCTTGGAACTTAAGGTTGAATAATTCTTCCTTTAATTCTAACATTTTTGCTTCGATTTCAGCTGCAGTTAATGCTCTAATATCTTTAGTTTTCATTATTGCTCGTCACCTACTTTTGCTACAATTTTAGTGCTGCATGGTAACTTATGAGATGCAAGTCTTAAAGCTTCTCTTGCGATATCTTCAGCTACACCAGCAACTTCGAAAAGTATTACACCTTGTTTAACTACTGCTACCCAAGTTTCAGGAGCACCTTTACCAGAACCCATACGTACTGCTAGAGGCTTCTTAGTCTTAGATAGATGAGGGAATACCTTAATCCATACTTGTCCTTGACGGTCCATCTTACGAGTAATAGCAACACGGGCAGCTTCTAATTGGTTATTAGTTAACCAACAACCTTCAGTAGCTACTAAACCGAATTCGCCGAATGCGATCTCAGTACCGCCTTTTGCTTTACCATGATAATATACTCTATGAGGACGACGATATTTTACTCTCTTTGGTAATAACATATTACTTTTCCTCCTTAGAGCTTGCTTCAGTCTTTTCAGACTTTGCTGCTTTATTTACAGGCTTCTTAACGAACTTCTTAGGAGCCTTCTTTTCTTCAAATGCTTTTGGTTGAAGTTCAAATACTTCACCCTTATAAATCCAAACTTTAACACCTAACTTACCATATGTAGTTTGTGCTTCAGCTACAGCATAATCTACATCAGCACGTAAAGTTTGTAGAGGAACTTGTCCCTCATTATAACCTTCGCTACGAGCGATTTCAGCGCCGCCTAAACGACCAGAAATTAATGTCTTAGCACCCTTAGCGCCAGCCTTTAATGCTCTTTGGATAGCAACCTTTTGAACTCTTCTGAATGAAGCACGAGCTTCTAATTGTTCAGCAATTGACTTAGCAACTAATGTTGCGTCAAGTTCAGGTCTTCTAACCTCAACAACATTTAAAATTATATCCTTCTTAGTCATATAAGCTAATTCTTTAACAACTTTGTTCTTAGTTTCAGCTTCATGACCGATAACTACACCAGGCTTTGCAGTGTTTAATGTAATTTTTACACGATCCTTATTTTGTGGACCTTTAACACGTTCGATAACTACACGTGAAATAGCAGCCTTAGCATAAACTTCATTAAGATACTTACGAATCTTTAAGTCTTCTAATAATAAGTCTGCTACTTGAGTCTTTTCTGCATACCATGCAGCATCCCATTCACGGTTGATACCAACACGTAATCCTACTGGACTAACTTTTTGACCCATGTAATAATTCCCCCTTACTTGCTTTCTTTCTCAGCTACGATAACTGTAATATTACAAGTTCTCTTTAAGATAACATCTCCGCGGCCTTTAGCTCTTGGTAACATTCTCTTCATTCTAATACCATCAGTTACATATGTTGATTTTACGTATAGATTGCTTGGATCCATACCATTATTGTTTTCTGCATTAGCACATGCAGAATTTAATACCTTTAAAACATCCTCTGTTGCTTGCTTGTTTGTTAATTTTAAGATAGCTCTTGCTTCAGCTACATCTTTGTTACGGATTAAATCTACAACAAGGCGAGCCTTACGAGGAGTAATTCTAACGGTTTTTGCAGTTGCTTTTACTTCCATTTTATTTATCTCCTTTTACTATCTTATGCTTTCTTGTCGTCATTACCATGTCCATGGTATGTTCTTGTTGGAGCGAATTCTCCTAACTTATGACCAACCATATCTTCTGTAATATATACAGGAACATGCTCACGACCATTATAAACTGCGATTGTCATTCCAACAAAAGCAGGGAATATTGTTGATCTACGAGACCAAGTTTGGATAACCTTCTTTTCCTTTGCAGAAGCTTGAGCTTCAACCTTCTTAAGTAAAGAAGCATCACAGAAAGGTCCTTTTTTAATTGAACGAGCCATTTTGTTCCTCCCTATTTATCATTTCTTCTACGAACTATTAGTTTGTTAGAAGCTTTCTTATGTTTACGAGTCTTTAAACCTAATGCTGGCTTACCCCAAGGAGTCATTGGAGAAGGACGACCAACTGGACACTTACCTTCACCACCACCATGTGGGTGATCATTAGGGTTCATAACTGAACCACGTACTTCTGGTCTTAAGCCCATATGACGAGCTCTACCAGCTTTACCGATTCTTACTAATTCATGAGATTCGTTTCCAACCTCACCAACAGTTGCCTTACAAGTAGCTAAGATCTTACGAACTTCACCACTTCCAAGTCTAACTAATACATATTTATCTTCACGACCTAAGATTTGAGCAGAAACACCAGCAGATCTTGCTAATTGTCCACCCTTACCAGGATGTAATTCAACATTGTGAATTAAAGTACCAACTGGGATATTTACGATTGGAAGTGAGTTACCAACCTTAATATCAGCTTCAGCACCTGATTCAACAACCATACCAACCGTTAATCCCTTAGGAGCTAAGATATATCTCTTTTCTCCATCCTTATAAAATAATAATGCAATGTTAGCACTTCTATTTGGATCATATTCGATTGTTTTTACAGTTGCAGGAATGCCATCCTTATTTCTCTTGAAATCGATGATTCTGTATTTTTGCTTAACGCCACCACCTTGATGACGTACAGTGATTTTTCCTGAATTGTTACGTCCGCCCTTACTGTTCTTTTGAGCTAATAATGATTTTTCAGGAGTGTCAGTTGTAATTTCTTCGAAAGTTAAAACTGACATGTTACGTCTACCATTAGACGTTGGCTTATATTTTCTAACTGCCATAGTTAATATTTCCTCCTAATTAAATTTCGAAAGCTTCGATTTTGTCGCCTTCAGCTAATTTGCAGATAGCTTTCTTGTAAGCTGGTGCAAATCCTTCATAACGACCTACTCTCTTACGCTTAGGTAATACATTAACAGTGTTAATGCTTAAAACTTTTACCTTAAAAATTTCTTCAACAGCGTTCTTAATTTCAACCTTATTAGCTGATTTTAAACACTTGAAAGTATATTTGTTTTCTTTTTCCTTTAAAGCCATTGTTTTTTCAGTAATGATTGGGCCTTGGATAATATCATAAATTTTTGTCATATTACTTTAATGCCTCCTCATAGTAAGCAATTGCTGCTTCTGTTAAAACTAAGTTCTTGCAGCTTAAGATTTCATAAACTGATGCGTTATCAGCTGGCTTTAACATAACTGTATCAATGTTATTTGCTGATAAGTAAGCATTCATTGCAAGTGGGTTCTTTTCTGTATTTAATTCATCAGGTGAGCAGATAACAACTGTCTTACCAGATACCTTAATATCATTTAAGAACTTAACGAAATTCTTAGTTTTGATTTCTTCGAACTTAATTGCATCAACTGCAACTAAAGTATTTTGCTTTACCATATATGATAAAGTGTTCTTTAAACCTAATTGTTTAACTTTCTTATTAAGCTTGAACGCATAGCTTCTTGGTGTTGGACCGAATACAACTCCACCACCGCGCCATTGTGGAGCACGGATTGAACCTTGACGAGCACGTCCTGTTCCTTTTTGTCTCCAAGGCTTCTTACCACCGCCAGATACTTCACTACGATTCTTTACATCATGTGTACCTTGTCTCATAGCTGCTCTTTGGCAGTTAACTACATCGTAAATTACTTGTTGATTAATTTGTTCAATACCAAATACTTCAGCACTTAATTCTACGTCTTTAATCTTTTCTCCAGATTGATTTAATAATGCAATAGTAGGCATAATAAATCTCCTTTCTAATTAGCCTTTACAGCTGACTTGATTACAACGAAGCCCTTCTTTGGTCCTGGTACATTACCACGAACTAAAATTAAGTTTCTTTCTGAATCAACAGCTGCAACAACTAAATTTTGTAATGTTACAGTTTCATTTCCCATATGACCAGGCATTTTCTTACCCTTCATATTTCCTTTAATAGCTCCCATAGAACCAACGATTCTATGACAAGCAGATGTACCATGGCTCATTCTTAAACGAGCATGTCCGTATCTCTTAATTGTACCAGCAAATCCTTTACCTTTTGAAGTACCAGTAACATCGATAACGTCACCTGCATTAAAAATATCTACTTTAATTTCTTGACCAACTGTATAAGATAACAACTCATTTCCTTGTGCTTCTGAGAAACGGAATTCTCTTACGAAGCGCTTAGGAGCAGTGTTAGCCTTTGCTACATGGCCTAGTTCAGGTTTGTTAGCTAAATTTTCTCTTTTATCAGCGCAACCAACTTGAACTGCTACATAACCATCGTTTTCAACTGTCTTTTGTTGTAATACAACGTTTGAAGAACAATCAACGATAGTAACTGGAACTAAATTTCCAGCTGCATCGAAAATTTGAGTCATGCCCAATTTTCTACCTAAGATTCCCTTAGCCATTTGAAATTTTCCTCTTTTCTAATAATTATTTTTTTTACTTCTTTAATACGATATCAACACCAGAAGGTAGGTCAATATGCATTAAAGCATCAACAGTTTGTGGAGTTGGATCCACAATTTCGATTAATCTCTTGTGTGTTCTTCTTTCGAATTGCTCACGTGAATCCTTGTTAACGTGAGGTGATCTTAAGATTGTGAATACTTCTTTTTCAGTAGGTAGTGGAATTGGACCATTAACTGCTGAACCAGTCTTCTTAACGCTATCAACAATCTTCTTTGCTGATAAGTCTAGTAATCTGTGATCATAAGATTTTAAACGAATTTTAATTTTGTCTTTTGCCATTTTTCTAAACTCCTTTCGCCTATAATCGCTGTATAGACTTGCTCCATGGGAAAACCCGACACGCTGTAATGACAACGGGTTTCGGTGTGTCGACAACCTCCCACTTCACAGCCAGTTCTGCTCGACATAGAGCGTTTCTATTATACCAAAAACCAAAAATGGATGCAACACTTTTTTTAATTATTTTATTTATTTTTTATAAAAATAAAAGAGGAGACTTTTTCTCCTCTTAGTACTTCCTTATTTTACCATCTAATCCATGTAAAATTACATAAGATCCATCAGCTTTATTTGTAGCTAAGTCTTTAGCATAATCTAAAGCTTCGGCTTGTGTATCAAAGATTTTTATTGGTTTTGTTGACTTTTCGATAAATACTTTCCACTCTCTACCATTGTTTTCTCTTTTAGAAACATGATAAACAGTCCCTTTAAAAGCATTCTTCTTTTCAACCTTTACTTTAGTTGGTGTTGTTTTAGTAGCTGGCTTTGTAGCTTTTGCACTACTAGCAGTCTTTGGTTTCTGCTTTGTTACCTTTGTTACCGTTGGCTTTGCTGTAGCCTTTGTTTCAGTCTTAGCTAGAGGCTTAGCCCGTGGTTTACTTGCTGGCTTAGCTGCCGCTTTTGTGGCAGGCTTAGCACTAGCCTTAGTCCGTGTTTTTGGTTTCTGCTTTGTTACCTTTGTTACTGTTGGTTTTGCTGTCTTGCTTGTAGTTGCCATATTTACACCTTCTTTTATTGTTATTTCTTAACTATTATTTTCTTAACAATTTTCTTTTTAACTGGTGAAGCTTGTTTTTCTTCACTAGGTGATGCTACTTCTTTTTTAACTGGTTCTTTTGCTGCTGGGGCAGAAGCCTTTGGTGCTTCTTGCTTTACAGGAGCCGCCTTTTTAACAGGAACCGGTTTTTTAACTACTTTCTTTACAACTTTTTTAATTACCTTTTTCTGCTCCATTGCCTTTTCAATTGGAATACCAAGTAATTCGGCAATTTGCTCGTCTGTCATATCAGAATCCTTAAGCATTTGAATATATGCATCAGCTGCATCATCTAGGATGCTTTGAGCTTCCTCATATTCTTCAACGGTCATTGAAGCTTCATCTTCGCCTTCTTCAACAACTTCCTCAGCCTCTTCGACAGGCTCTTCTACTTCGATAATATTACCATCATCATCAAAATAAGTTACTCTATTTGTCTTAACTCTTTGCTCTTCGGGAATAATACCTTCCTGCTTAGCTAGATTTTCTTTTATTTCTTCTTTTTCTGCTTCAGTTATCGTGTCTTCAGTTGGAGTTTCCTCAACTGGTTCATCAGGAGTTTCTTCAACGACCTCTTCAGTTGATTCTTCAGCCACAGGTTCTTGAACCTCTTCAACTGGAGCTTCTTCAATTTCAAGTTCATCGTTAGTTTCTTCAACTACTTCCTCTGAAACTGGTTCTTCAGCTAAAACTTCTTCTTGAGATTCCTCTTCTTTTGGTTCAACAATTTCTTCTAGAGCTGGCTCTTCAGTTTGAGGTTCAGGAGTTTGTTCTTCCTCAACTATAGCCTCTTGAGTTGGCTCTTCAGCTTGTTGCTCTTCAACAGCCTCTACTGTAGTTTCTTCTACAACTTCTTCAACCTTTTCTTCAACTACAGGTTCCTCAGTTTTAGTTTCTTCTACAACTTCTTCAACCTTTTCTTCAACTACAGGTTCCTCAGTTTTAATTTCTTCTACAACTGGTTCAGCCTTTGGAGTTTCTTTTATTTCCTCAACCTTTGGCTCTTCAACTTGAGGTTTTGTTTCCTCAACTACTGGTTTAACCTCCGGCTTTTTCTCTTCAACCTTAACTTCTTCGACTACTGGCTTAACTTCCTCTACAGGAGTTTCTTCAATCTTTGGCTCTGGCTTTTTAGCCATTGGCTTAACAGCCATAGGCTTTGCTAAAGTTGGTTTAGCAAGTGTTGGCTTTGCCAAAGTTGGCTTAGCTGGTTTATTAATTCCACTAGTTGGTGCTTGTCCTAAAATCTTAAGTGATGTTGGTCTTTCGATTTCCATCTCTTCAACTTTAGGTTCTTCTTCCTTTGGTTCTGGTTTTGGTGTAACTTTTGGAGCTTCTGGAGCCTTTGTTTTTTCTTCCTCTGATTTTGGTGCCTCCTTCGGCTTCATTACGACCTTCTTTATAACTTTAGTTGGTGCTTGTTTTGACTCTGCTTCTGCTTCTTTTTCTGTTTGAACAGTTTTAACTATATCTGCAACCTTTTGAGCTCTAACCTGTCTTGGATCTTCAGTTTGTTTTTTAGTTACCATAACTTTTTTAACAACTGTAGGCATATTAAGCACCTCCTTTACTGCATAAATTCCCATTATTGTTATATTATAACAAATTTAGTATGCTAATGCAAAGATTTTAAATATTGACTAAAATATGAACACATTAATTTGAATTGATTTAGCTTATCAATTCCTCTTGTATCTAGTATTAATCTAACCTCTTGATTTTTTTGAGTTATTTTAATTTCTCTAAAGTCTGCTGTAAGCATAAATAGTGATTCACCATTTAATTTAGCGCTAGCTTCCTTTGTGAAAAAGAATGTTTTAGCGATATTTTTATCATCAATTTTATAAATATCTAATTGCTCAACATAGTATTTCATTAGCTTTTCATACATGTATGAATATAAGTCATCATCTATTTGACCAAATCTATCAATTAATTCAGCTTCTAAATCATGTAATGATTCAATAGAAGCAATTTTATCTATTCTCTTATGAATATAAATTCTTGCATCATCATTATCAACGTAGCTGGTTTTAATAGTTCTACTAACCATTGGTACAGTAATAGATGGATCAATTTCTTTCTTTTCTTTTTCTTCTTTTTTATTGATTTCCTCATCTAAAATCTTCATATATACATCTATACCAACAGATTCAATAAAGCCTGATTGTTCTTCGCCTAAAATATCACCAGCGCCTCTTATTGATAAATCTCTCATAGCTATCTTGTAGCCACTACCTAATTCATTATATTCCTTGATAGTTTCTAATCTCTTTTCTGCTTCCTTTGTTAAAACCTTTCTAGGCTCATACATCAAATAAGCATAGGCAATCTTATCACTTCTTCCAACTCTACCTCTTATCTGATACATTTGTGATAAGCCTAATCTATCAGCATCATGAATAATTAGGGTATTGGTTTCAGGCATATCAATACCTGTTTCAATTATTGTTGTGCAAAGTAATACATTATATTCCTTATCGATGAATTTAGTTATTACTCTTTCTAATTCATCCTTTGATAGCTTACCATGACCAACACATATTCTAGCCTCTGGAACTAAACTTTCAAGTTTTAATTTAATGTCATAAATAGATTCGGTAAAATTATATAGATAAAATACTTGTCCACCACGAGCTAGCTCACGCTCTATCGCATCAGCAATAATTCTATCATTTCTTTCCAAAACATATGTTTGAATTGGATATCTATTTTTAGGTGGAGTTTCTATCATAGATAAATCTTTAATACCCATAACAGACATTTGAAGTGTTCTAGGTATTGGTGTTGCTGATAAGGTCATACAGTCAATATTAACCTTTAATTCCTTTATTTTTTCCTTATGAACAACTCCAAAGCGTTGTTCCTCATCTATGATTAAAAGACCTAAATCCTTATATTTGATTTCTTCTGATAAGCCTCTATGTGTGGCAACAACTATATCTACATTTCCTCTAGCTAAACCTTCTATAACCTCTTCTTGTTTTTTTCTTGAAACAAATCTAGACAAAAGCTCAACAGTAACACCATATTTTTCCATTCTATTTTTAAATGTTAAATAGTGCTGTCTTGCAAGTATTGTTGTTGGGGCAAGCATTAATACCTGCTTACCACCTGATAAAACCATCTTAAAGGCCGCTCTTAAAGCT
>JAEEGL010144964.1_pt1 | contig 14866 bp, 9 predicted proteins | sample 9134231 | NCBI WGS metagenome assembly JAEEGL01 (sample SAMN16246548, study PRJNA631951) | gut metagenome | biome: gut microbiome; feature: rumen; material: fiber-attached | host: Bos | place: Iran: Karaj | collected 2018-10
CGCGGGTTCCGACTGGCAGTACCTGCTTTTCAATGACGGCGTTCCCGTCGAAATCAATTTCGCCGACAGTTCCGTCACCGGCTCGGACCAGAATGTCAGACTGGCGGCGTGTGAAAAGCGGAACGCCGCGGTCTACGCCCGGCTGGACCGGCTCATCCGTGATTACCTCTCGCTGTCCAAGGAGGAGCAGAACGCCGCCGGGGATGCCTTTGCCGCCCGGTATGAGGACTTGCAACAGCAGCTTGTCGACACCAAAATAGCCATCATCGAGGAGAACCTGGACAACCTCATCCCGGTCGCTTTCATCGAGGATGTCCTCGAGCTGGCAGGCCCCGACAAGTTCAAAGAGCTTGTTTATAGGGATGCGCCCTTTGCCAGGCATCCGTACGTGGCGGATCTCAGGGAGGGCCTGGAAGCGATGGCCGAAGAACAGGAGGCAGATAAAGTCAAGAGCGCCGTCATCGGCCGGAAATTCCTGGACCTGGAAGAGGCCGATGCCGAAGGCAACCTGCATCAGCTGAGCGAGTATGTGGGGCAGGGAAAATGGGTGCTGGTGGACTTCTGGGCCTCCTGGTGCAGCCCCTGCAAGGCCGAGATGCCCAACGTGCGCGAAGCCTACAAACAGTACCACGACAAGGGCTTCGAGATTGTCGGGCTTTCCTTCGACAGCGAAAAGGAGCCCTGGGAAAGGGCGGTCATCGAGTGGCAGATGCCCTGGACCCACCTCTCCGACCTGAAGGGCTGGAAGAGCGTGGCGGCGGGCGTCTATGCTGTCAACTCCATTCCTGACAACCTGCTGATCGACCCCGAAGGCATCATCGTCGCCCGCGGCCTCCGCGGCGAAGCCCTGGCGAAAAAGCTCGCCGAGGTCTTTCAATGAATTGTAACGCGCGTTACTGTAACGCGCGTTACAATGCAATGTCCTGGGTCCCGGGATCAGATCCGGGGCTTGTGGATGATCCGGAGGATCAGGGAGACGAAGTAGACGATGAGGCCGTAGAGGACGGGAATCAGGCTGACTTTGATGCCGCCGGCAATGATGTTGGATGCAACGTCATCGTGGCCGGCAAGGAAGTTCACCATCTGGAGCCAGCCGAGGACGGTCCAGAAGATGCCGACGACGAGGGCGGCGATGCCGATTTCCTTGACCCAGGCGGGCGCTTTCCACGCGGCGAAGAACAGCGCGATGAAAAGGAGGGTGATCACAATCATCCCGACCGGGCCGCCGGAGATGAAAAGGGTGAACAGGTTCGTTTTTAACAGTAACATGGCAAAACACTTTTTTGTTTGACTTTCGGGTTCGGAATTCCTTGTTGCAAAGGTACGAAGGAACAGCCGTTCCGCGGAAAAAAGAATCCCTCCGACCCTCGGTCAAATCCCCCTGACTTTCGCCGCGTGCCGGTCATCTGCCGTTTTTTTGCGGAAGAATGCGTATTATTGTATCCGCAATGAAGAAGACAAGCATCATCATCGCCTACTGGCTGGCCGCCATTTTCCTGACCGCCATCCTGCTCCGGAGCCTGGACTACGATCTGTGGGCGGCGGCGCTGATGAGCCTCTCGTTCCTGCCGGCGGCCCTGGCCCTCTCGTTCTTCCTCCCCAAAGTGGAACGGGCCGGGGACCGGAAGCGGCGCGTCCTGGATACCGTCTACATTGTCCTGGGCGTCATGATGATGACTTTCCTGCTCATCTATCTGTGGCAGTATTTCTTCATCGCGGTTGTCTATGCGGACGATAACTCCCGATGGAGCCTGCCCGCCATGCTGGGCAATCCGGTCTTCGTCGCGGCCGTCCTTGCCATTCTGGCCTATGGGAACTATCTGCTGGTCAGGTGGCTGGACAAGAAGTACCCGGCGGAGCAAACCGTCACGTTCACCTCCGACTACAAGAAAGTGTCCCTGCGGAAAGGGGACATCCTTTTCGTGGAATCCCGTGATTCCGAGGTCTGGATTACCGCCAGGGACGGCCGGCAATACCGCAACAAGACCGGTATCGGCCAGTGGGAGAACCTCCTCGGCCCCGATTTCATCCGCATCCACCGCGCCTTCCTGGTCCGGATCGCCGACGCCGTCCTCGTAACGCCCGACGAAATCTCCGTCGCCGGCAAATCCATCCCCGTCTCCCGCAAGTACCGGGATTCCGTCACGGAAGTCTTCGGCCGTTGAGGAAGCTGTCCGGCGCGGGCGGGGTTACAGGGTGAAGGCGTTGAGGGAGGCGAGGGCGTGGCGGTAGTCGCGCTCGGCCTCGAGGGTGGCTTCGAGGGCTTCGTAGTAGAGGTCGGTCTCGACGAGGTAGTCAATCATCGAAATTTCCCCTTTGGATAGGGCTGAGAGCAGGAATTTTCGGCTGTCCGTCTCGCTCAGGGAGCGGCGCATCATCTCCGCGTTCTCCTTCATCGAGCGGGCTTTCGCGTACTGGTTCTGCAGGTCGGAGTAGAACTCCTGCTCGGCGGCGTCGCGCCGCTGCGCCGCGGCTGCGGCCCGGGCGCGGGACTGCCGCACCTTGTTCCCGGCGCCCCAGAGCGGGATGTTCACGCCCACGGTCAGGCCCCGGAACTGCTCGGCCGTCGCGATCTCGCTCATGTAGCCGACCGTCAGCGCGGGGAAGGCGGAGGCGCGGTCGATGGCGACCTGGCGCTCCTCGAGCTCAACCTGCTTGCGGACATAGCCGAGCATCGGGCTCTGCTCCGACGCCTCCGCGAACCAGCTGTCGAAGCGGTCCGGGAAGAACTCGTCGAGGTCGTAGGCGGTCGCGTCGAAGTCGATCTCCCGGCCGCCGTTCAGGGCCCGGAGGGTGGCGAGGAGCGTCTGGCGCTCCGCCTCCGCGCGGTTGACCTGGCCGTGGACGGAGGTCTGGTGGATCCGGGCCTTGTTGAGGTCGAGGACCGTGGACTCGCCGGCTTTCAGGCGCTTCTCGTAGGACTCGACGAGGGCGGTGGACTGTGCGAGGTGGCCCCGGAGCTCTTCCAGGATGGAATTCCAGTAGACCAGGTCGATACAGACCTGCTTCGCTTCGAGCAGGATCGCCTGGCGCTCGGCCTTGTAGCGGAGCGAGGCCAGCTCGCCGAGGTCCCCGGCCTTGCCGGCCTTCATGCCGGTGAGGGTCGGGAGGTCGAAGGACTGGGTCACGCGCAGGTCGTGGCGGCCGCCGATGCCTTCGGCGCCCCAGAGGTAGTTGAACTCGACTTCCGGGTTGTCGAGCAGGGTCTCGGCGCGCCCGGCGAGGCGCTCCGCCTCCATTTCCGCGGCGGCGGCCTTCAGGGCGGGGCTGTTCTGCCCGATTTCGAGGAGGACCTGCCGGACGGAGCCCTGGGCGCGGGCGCTGAGGGCGAGGGTCAGCAGCAGGAAGGATATGGCGATGCGTTTCATGATTTCTTCTTGTTTGTAATCAGATACATAACCGGGATGACGAAGCCGTTGAGGAGCGTCGAGGAGAGCAGGCCGCCGAGGATGACCTTGGCCATCGGGGACTGGATCTCGTTGCCGGGGAGGTCGCCGCCGAGCGCCAGCGGGAGCAGGGCGAGGGCGGAGGTCACGGCGGTCATCAGGATCGGGTTGAGTCGGTCGAGCGAGCCGGCCGTCACGGTTTCGGCGGGGGAGAGGCCGCGGGCGGACAGCGCGTTGTAGCGGTCGATGAGGAGCATGCCGTTGCGGGTCGCGATGCCGAAGAGGGAGATGAAGCCGATGATCGCCGGGATGCTGAGGATGCCGTGGCCGGCGTAGAGGGTGATTACGCCGCCGATCAGGGCGAGCGGGAGGTTGAGGAGCACGATCAAGCTCTGGCCGGCATTCCGGAATGCGCCGTAGAGGAGCATGAAGATGATCAGGAGGCTGAAGATGCTGACGGGGGCGATGGTCCGCGAGGCGCGCTCCTCGCTCTCGAACTGGCCGCCGAACTCGATGCGGTAGCCTTCGGGGAGGGTGACGTGCTCGGCGATCTCTTCGCGGATCGCGGCGACGGCGCGGGCAAGTTCGCCGCCGGTCGCGTTGCAGGAGACGACGAGCTTGCGGCTGAGGTTCTCGCGGTTGATGGTGTTCGGGCCGGCGGCGGAGACGACGTCAGCGACATAGCTCAGGGGGACTTTCTTCCCGTCCGGCGTGTCCAGCATCAGGTCCGCGATGGCTTCCATCGTCCCGCGCGCCTCGTCTTTCACCTTGAGCGTCAGATCGAAGGAGCGGTTGCCCTCGTAGACCGTGGAGACGGTCTCGCCTTCGAGGGCCACGCGGATGAACTCCGCGAACTCCGGGAGGGAGATCCCGTAGCGGGCCAGCATCTCCCGCCGGGGGACGATGTTGAGCTCCGGCCGCTCGACCTGCTGCTCGACGTTGATGTCGGCGATGCCCTCGACTTCGGAAATGGCCGCCTTGATCTCCTGGCCGAGCGTGTACATCCGGTTCAGGTCCGTGCCGAAGACCTTGATTGCGATGTTCGACTGGGTGCCCGAGAGCATCGCGTCGATGCGGTGGGAGATCGGGCCGCCGATCTCGAGGTTGACGCCGGGCAGGACGGAGAGCTTCTCCCGGACCTCGTCGGTCAGCTGCCGGCGGGTTTTCCCCTTCGTCAGGACGAAGGGACATTCGAACTCGGAGCAGTTGACGCCGAAGGCGTGCTCGTCGAGCTCGGCGCGGCCGGTCTTGCGGCCGACGGTGAGGATCTCGGGGATGCCCATCAGGATCTCTTCGGCCTGGCGGCCGAGCCGGTCGGACTCCTCCAGGGAGATGCCGGGGACCGAGCTCATTGCAATCGTAAAGGAGCCTTCGTTGAAGGCGGGCAGGAAGCTGCGGCCGAGGGAGAAGAACATCGCGAGCGCGACCGCCAGCAGGCAGGCGAAGGCGCCGAGGACCGTTTTCCGGTGGCCCAGGGCCCAGCGGAGCGCGACCGCGTAGCCTTTCTTCAGCCAGGCCGCCACGGGGGCCTCCTTCTGCTCCGCCGCGTCGCCGGCCTCCGGGTCCGCTTCACGGGCGAGGAGGTAGGAGCTGAGGACCGGCGTGACCGTCAGGGCGACGAGGGTCGAGGTGCAGAGGGAGATGATGAAGGCGATGCCGAGGGGCTTCAGCATCCGCCCTTCCATTCCGGAGAGGAAGAAGAGGGGCAGGAAGCTGGCGATGATGATGAGGGTCGAGTTGAGCATCGGCATCCGGACCTCCTTCGAGGCCTCGTAGACGGTCTGCAGGACGCTTTTTCCCCGGGATTGCCGGAGCCGTTTGAATACGTTCTCGACGTCGACGATTGAGTCGTCGACGAGGGAGCCGATCGCGATGGCGATGCCGCCGAGGCTCATCGTATTGATCGTCAGGCCCAGGAAGCGGAAGGCGAGGAGGGTGATGACGATGGAGAGGGGGATCGAGACCAGCGAGATCAGGGTCGTGCGCCAGTTCATCAGGAAGACGAAGAGGACGAGGACGACGAAGATGCCGCCTTCGAGGAGGGATTTCTTCACGTTGCCGATCGAGCCGTCGATGAAGCGCGCCTGGCGGAAAATTTCCGAGTTGACCTTCACGTCGGCGGGGAGTTCGGCGCGGATGCTGTCGAGGGACTGCTCGAGCCGCTCCGTCAGCGCGAGACTGCTGGCCCGCGGCTGCTTCGTCACGGTCAGGATTACGGCCGGCTTCCCGTCGTTCGAGGCGAGGCCGATGACGGGGGTCTTCGGGCCGGTCCGGACGTCGGCGACCGCCTCGAGCGTGATCGGCGAACCGGACGGGGAGGCCTTCACGACCGCTTTCTTGAGCTGTTCGATGTCATCGGAGGAGAGGATTCCCCGGACGATGTATTCGTTGCCGTACTGGTAGAGGGTGCCGCCCGCGGCGTTCTGGTTCATCCCTTTCACGGCGTAGATGACCTCGTCCAGCGAGACCCCGTAGTGGCGCATCCGGGCCGGGTCCATCAGGATCTGGTACTCCTTGATGTCGCCGCCGGTCACGGCCACCTGGGCCACGCCGCCCGTGGAAAGCAGCCGGGGGCGGATCGACCAGTCCGCCAGGGTGCGGAGGTCCTCCATCGAGGTCGTGTCGGCGGTCAGGCCGATGATCATCAGCTCCCCGAGGATCGAGGCCTGGGGGCCGAGGGTCGGGCGTCCGGCGTTCGAAGGTAGCTCGTCCCCGACCATCGCGATCTTCTCGCTGACAATCTGGCGCGCCTTGTAAATATCGGTGCCCCAGTCGAATTCTACGTTCACGATCGAGAAGCCCGCGCTCGAAGCGGAGCGGACGCGGCGGACGTTGGTCGCGCCGTTGATGGCGGTCTCGATCGGGAAGGTAATCAGCCGTTCGACCTCCTCCGGGGCCATCCCTTCGCCTTCGGTCATCACGACGACCGTCGGCGCGTTGAGGTCCGGGAAGACATCGACTTCCGTATGCATCGCGGAGTAAACCCCCGCGACCAGGCAGAGCGCGGCGATCACGAGGACCGCCATGCGGTTGTTGAGGGAGAAGCGGATGATTCCGTTCAGGAATCCGTTCTCATGCCGGATCTGTTCCATACGGCTAATGGTTGTGGGTATGACCGGCAGGCACGGCGGTGACGCCGGCCAGTTTCACGTGGACCGCTCCTTCCGTGACGATGACTTCGCCTTCGGAGAGGCCTTTCCGGACGCGGACGCGCTCCCCGTCGGAGCCGCCGAGGACGACTTCCCGCTTCCGGAAATCGCCGTCATCGTCCCGGACGAAGACATAGTGGACGCCCTGGTCCTCGACCACGGCGCCGACCGGCACGGAGATGGCGGACTCCGCTGCGGATGTAATCAGGAAGACGTCGACATAGGATCCCGGGACCAGTTCGCCCTTGTTGTCGAACTCGAAGGTGACCGGGATGAAGAAATCGCCGTCGGAGGCCCGGCCGTAGCTGGCCAGCCTGCCGCCGAGGTCCTTCAGCCGGAAGACGCGGTCGCTGTAGGACGTCTTGAAGTTGGCGTCCCGGATCTGCCCGAGCTGTCCGAAATACTTTTCCGAGAGGTCGGCGCGGAGCCGGAGCCGGCGGTTCTGGCTGACCGTCGCGACCGGGGCGCCGGCCGTGACGTAGTCGCCGTTCTTGACATTCAGCGCCTTGATGAAGCCGGCGAGCGGGGAGGTCACCGCGATGCCGCCGGCCGCGGTCGCCCCGGCGGACAGGGCCTCGTACTCCGCCTTTGCGTACTCATACGCGAGCCGGCTCTGGTCCAGGTGGGTTTCGCTCACGATGTTGTCCTCGCTGAGCAGCAGGTCGCGCTCGTACTCCTTCTTCGCGGTCTCATAGGCGATCCGGGCCTTGGCGAGCCGGTCCCCGGTGCCGATTTCCCGGGAGGAAACCGTGGCGATCCGGGCGCCCTTGCCGACGGCAGAGCCTTCGCTCAGGCCGCTCAGGGCGATGATTCCGTCGCTTTTCGCGACGACGGTCGTCTCGTCCCCGGCGGAGGAGACGATCTGTCCGCCCGTGCGGATGACTTCGTGGAATTCGCCGGCGGAGACGACGCCGGTCCGGACGCCGAGGGCTTCCTGGCGCTCGGGGCTGAGGACGATGCCGCCGTCGTGGGCGTGTCCTTCTTCGTGTTCGTGTTCGTGCTCGTGATCGTGGTCGTGGTGGCTATGGGCGCATCCGCCGAGCACGGCGCACAGGGTTATGATCAGGATGAGGGTCTTTTTCATACTGGGATGGTTCGTTGTTCTTTATCGGGAAAAAAGCACGGCCGGCCGCCCTGCTTGCCAGCAGGCGGCGTACCGGAAGAACAACGGGACATCAACAGTTGATCCGCCAGGTCAGGAGGGGAGGCGGGGAGAAAGCGGGGAGGGTCCGGCCGGGCGCAGGGAACGCGGGGACGGAGACCGCCACAGGGCAGGGGAGGACCGCGACGGGAACGGCGAGGGGCGCGGACGCCTCCAGGCGGAGGTTGTCCGACGGACAGTATTTCTCGTGGGCGACGCAGTGGGATTCCTGCTCTTCCTGGTCCGCATCCGGGTGGTTGGTATGGGCGTCGTTGCAGCAATGGTCGACGACGCATTCCTCGTGGACGAGGCATACCATCGCCTGGTGGTGGTGATGGGGCACGACGGAAACGAAGAGCACCATCAGCATCGCCAGCAGGTCGGATACGATTTCTATCTTTCTCAGCACGATGCTGCAAAGATAACATTTATTCGCTATTTTTGCATATCCCTACTTTCGGCGATTATGAAACGGACGCTCTTTACCCTCTTCGCGCTGCTCCTCGCGGCCTCCTGTACGGAACCTTTGACCAAGCCGCTGGCGCCGCCGGATTCCCCGACGTTCCACAGCGCATTCACCGAGGACTTCTCCGGTCCTTCCTCGCAGTATTTCGAATACAACTACCGCCCCTCCGGGGAGGATTTCCGGTATTCGTCCGGCGTCCCGTCGGCCTGGGAGGACGGCACGACCGTGATGCGGTACAACATGGATCCGGCGGACCCCGCCGGCGCCGGCCGCGGCCCGGAGATCATCTCCCGGGACTTTACCTTCTACGGCAGCTATTCCGCCCGCATCCGCGTCCCCGACGTGCGTGAAATCCAGCCCAACGTCGGCGCGGTCGTCGGCTACTTTACCTACAACATCGACCGGGAATACGGCCAGAGCGAAATCGACGTCGAGTGGCTGATGGCGGATCCCCGCATCATCTACGTCGGTACGTGGACCGGCAAGCGCGGCGCCCACAACCGCGTCGGCCGCATCATCAACCTCGCGACCGGCGAGATCCTCGAGACAATCTGGCGCAGCGAAGTGCGCCACGAGGACGGTACCGTGACCCGCGTCCCCAACACGCCCTTCACCGGCCGCCAGAACAAGCCCGCGAAGATCCAGCCCGTCGAGGGCTACGACGCCTCCGCCCGATTCTATGTCTATGGCTGGGACTGGTATCCCGACCGGATCGTCTGGTGGATGGAGAACCCGGACAACGGGAAGCGGATCGTGCTCTGGGACTACAAGGGCCTCGACGTGTTCGAAGACCAGCCCTCCACGACCGGCGTTCCCTGCCTCAAGAGCAAGTACCGCCTGAACTTCTGGCATACCAACAACTGGCCCGTCGAGACCAACCCCGACTCGATCGAGAAGCCGGAGCATCCTTTCCCGCTGGAAATCGACTGGATGAAATACGAACCCTTCGACAAATACAATCCTTACCTGTTATAAAATGAACGTAAAACTGATCGGCTCCCTGCTTGCCGTCTCCCTGATCGCCTGCCCGGCCCTGTACTTTTTCGTCGGCCCCGCGCTGGATCCCTACCAGCTCGAAACCCTGAAAATCATCGGAACCATCGCCGCCTGCAGCGCCCTCTTCTGCTTCGTCGTCGGCGAACTGACCGGCAACAACAGCCAGATGGACAAGGTCTGGAGCCTGCTCCCCATCGCCTATACCTGGATCATCGCCGCCCGGGGCGGAATGCCCGCCCGCCTGGTCGTGATGGCCTGCCTGGCCACGCTCTGGGGCGCCCGCCTGACCTTCAACTTCGCCCGCAAGGGCGCCTACCGGCTCAAGTTCTGGGAGGGCGAGGAAGACTACCGCTGGGCGGTCCTCCGCGCGAAAAAGGAATTCCAGCCCCACTGGAAGTGGATGTTCTTCAATCTCTTCTTCATCAGCATCTACCAGAATGCGCTGGTCCTGATGATCACGCTTCCGGCGCTGGTGCTGACGGGCGTGGATGTCCCCTTCGGTTGGGTGGACGCCGTCGCGGCCGCGCTGATGCTGGGCTTCATCGTCTATGAGACGGTGGCGGACGAACAGCAGTGGGCGTTCCAGTCCGCCAAGTGGCGGATGATCCGCGCCGGGCAGCCGCTCGCCGAACTGCCGGACCCCTACTGCAAGGGCTTCAACACCCGCGGGCTCTGGCGCGTCAGCCGGCATCCCAACTATTTCGCGGAACAGGGCATCTGGTGCGCCTTCTACCTCTTCAGCGTCGGCGGCGGCATCGGCCTCGTCAACTGGAGCATGATCGGCGCCCTCCTGCTGATCGTCCTCTTCCTCGGCAGCAGCGCCTTCGCGGAGGAAATCAGCGCCGGCAAGTATCCCGAGTATTCCCGCTACTGCGCGCAGGTCTCCCGCTTCTTCCCCGGCAAGTCCTACTGCTAGCCGGGCTCAGCGCCGCTGCCGCCGGTACTCCTTCGGCGTCTTGCCGAAGCGGGCGGCGAAGGTCCTGGAGAAGTAGGAGGAATTCGTGAATCCTACCATATACATGACCTCGGAAACGCTGAAGTTGTCGTTTTCGAGCAGGCGGGCCGCTTTCTTCAGGCGGATGGACCGGATATACTCGACGGTGGACAGGCCCGTGAGGCGTTTGATTTTCCGGTAGAGGTATTTTTCGTTGTGCCCGCTGAGTTCGCAGAGCGTGCTCACGGAAAAACCGGGATTCTCCATCCGGGCTTCGATGATGCGGGTGATCCGGTCCAGCAGCCGCTCGTCCGCGGACATCTCCCCCTCGTCCATCGGCGTGGAAATCAGTTCCACGCGCACTTCATCCCGGATCTGCGCCATCTCCTCCGCTTTCTGGCGCCGCTCCTCTTTCATCCTTTTGCGGACCTGGGAGAGCCGGACTGCCAGGAATACCAGCAGCGCGGCCAGGAGCGCATACAGGAGGAATGCGCCGGGGGAGGCGTACCAGGGCCGCAGGATGCGGATCGTGAGGAGGAGCTCGCCGGCGACATTGCCGCCCGCCGAAGCGAACAGCCGGTGGCGCCCCGGCGACAGGTCCGGCAGAAAAGCGCGGTTGCCTTCGCCGCCGGCCTCGAACCAGCGCTCCGGGCTGCCGTCCAGGTTGAACTGGAGCCGCCGTGTCCCGCCGTGGGCGTAGTCGAAGTCCGAAAACCAGACGTAGAGGTTGTTCTGGGAGGAGGGGAGGGAAAGGATTCCGTCGGCGTATTCCCGGGCCGGAATGACCTGCCCGTCCCCCAGGCCGACCCGGGTGACCCGGATGCCGGCGTCGCGCTGGTCGAGCAGCGCCGCGGCGTCGCGGACGCCGGCGACGTCGATCCGGTCCAGCCCTCCGAGGTAAACCTGGGCGGAAGGCCGGTCGTAATACATGCTGACGTATTGGGCTTCGGCGTGGATCAGGCGGATCTTGCCCGAAGCCTCATCCAGGATGGCAATTCCTTCCGGCGAGCAGGCCCAGAGCATATTCTCCACCTTGATGAGCGCGGAAACCTCCGTCCCCGCAAAGCCCGGGAGCAGGTATTCCGCATCGAAGGGCGCCCCTTCGCCCGTCCCGCGGATCTTGCAGAGGCGGTTGCCGGCGACGGCCCACAGGTCGCCGGACGGGTCGGCATAGATGAGGTCCCAGACGGCGGCCGCGCCCCCGTCCGGCAGGAACGGCGCCAGGTTCCGGTTCCCGGGGTCATAGCGGTACAGGTTCCTGTCCTGCGTCCGGAGCCAGATCCGCCCGCTCCGGTCCCCGGCGAGCTGGACGACCTGGTTGCTGGACAGGCCGTCGGCGGCCGTGACGGAGTCCACGAGCGAATCCCGCTGGAAGCAGTTCAGCCCGGTGAAGGAGGCGACCCAGAAACAGTCTTCCTGGAAAAGGATGTCGAATGCGTTGGCCAGCAGGAGGCTCTGCGCCGGAATCCGTTTGAACTGCCCGTCCGACGGGTCCAGCCGGACGGTGCCGGCGGCGGTCAGCGCCCAGACCGTGCCGTCGTAGGGATTCCGCTTGATCTGGCGGATCTTGTTGTGCGCGATCGGATGGACCGGGTCGGCCATGCGGTACCAGCGGGGAACTCCGGGCTCCGGGCTGTTCCCGAAGGCCAGCAGACCGTAGCTGCCGCCGGCGTAGATGGTCCCTTCGCCGTCGCCGGAGATCGCGCTGAGCAGGTTGCTTGCGCCGCGGGGGGCGACTTCCAGCGGACGGATGAGCCTTTCGCCGCCGGAGAGGAGGAGACCGGTGTCACTGCCGTACCAGCAGTTGCCGCCGGCGTCTTCGAAGATGGCCCAGACGACGTTGTTCATCCGGCGGGAGGCCTTGCCGTCCCGGATGTTGCAGGAGAAGAGGCCGTTGTCGGTCGCGACCAGCAGGCTGTCCTGCCGTGCGTAAAGGGCTTTGACCCAGTTGAAATCCGCGATCCTGCGGACGGAAGGAAGCTCCAGGCCCAGCTCGAAGAGGGCGCCGGAGGTCCCGGCCAGCAGCCTGTCCGCCCCGATGGGACGGAGTGCGTCCACGGAACCGATGTTCCCGTTGAAATCCTGGACCGTGTACACGAGCGCCGGCGCCAGGCTCTCCAGGGAATAGACCCGGACCTCCGCCGGACGCCGGGTCCCCAGGACCAGCCTGTCCCCGGCGACCGAAACCGAGCGGATATCCAGCCGCGTGTCCAGCGGGACGGCGCTGCAGGCGCCGTCAGCGGCCCCGTAGCGGTACAGTCCCGCCTCCGAGCCGATCCAGACCGTCTCTCCCTGCCGGAACAGGGCGAAGACTTCCTTTCCGGCCAGCACTTCCGGAATCGAGAAACGCCCTTCCATACAGTCGTATTCCACGAGCCCGTCGATGGTGCCGAGCAGCACCCGGTCTTCCAGGCAGACCATCCCGTTGATCTGGAAATGGTCCTTTCCGCCGTCCCGGTCCGAGCAGAACGTCGGCGCATAGCCGTCGAAGCGGTAGAGCCCCTTGTCCGTGCCGAACCAGACCTGGCGGTGGGAGTCCTGCGCGACGGCGCGGACGGAAAGCGACTCCGTCCCGCCGATGATTTCCGGCGCGGCGGGGCGCTCCGCGCGGGCGCCGGCGGCCAGGCCCGCGGAGAGGAACAGGACGAGGAGGGTTCTTACGAAAGGCATCATTCCGATTTTGTCGTGAATTTAAGCAAACTGCGGGGGACTTCCTATATTCCATGTCCGAAATGTATCCGAATCCGTCCGATTCGGACATGTCGGATTCCCGTCATTCCGTTATATTTGTAGTAGAAGATTGCGCATTACCTAAAACCAATAATCCGTATGAGAAAAGTTTTGTTTGCGGCGGCCCTCCTGGCCCTGTGCGCCACCTTTGCGGCGGCGAAAGACTACTCCCTGAAATCCCCCGACGGGCGGACCGTGGTGACGGTCAGCGCGGGAAGCGCGCTGTCCTGGCAGGTCAGCCGCGACGGACAGACCGTAATCCTGCCTTCGGAGATGGCGATGGTCCTCTCCGACGGGACCGTCCTCGGCAAGGCGCCGCGCGTGAGCTCGGCGAAGACGGCGACGGTCGACAAAACCATCCCGACCCCGATTTACCACAAATCGGAGATCCGCGACCACTACAACGCGCTGACGCTGAAGATGTCCGGCGGGTTCAGCGTGGAGTTCCGCGCCTATGACTCCGGCGTCGCCTACCGCTTCGCGACCGCGCGCAAGGGCGAACTGACCGTGAAGGACGAGCGCGTGAACTTCCGCTTCGACAAGGATTACGACACCTTTATCCCGTACGTCAACGACAACCGCGGCGGCGAGCGCTACTGCTACTCCTTCGAGTCCTACTATACCGAGGTCCCGATGTCGAAGATGGTCGACGACTCCCTTACGATCGTCCCCTACATCGTCGACCTGCGCGGCAAGAAGGTCGCCGTGATGGAGGCCGGTGCGGAGGATTATCCGGGCATGTTCCTGAAGGTCAACACCGCCGACCGGCAGAGCCTGGTCAGCGAGTTCGCCCCGTATCCGCTCGAGTACGGCCGCGTCGGCGGCTATACGATCCCCGTCAAGCGGGCGGACTATATCGCGAAGACGGCCGGCACGCGGACCTTCCCGTGGCGCGTCCTCGCAATCGCGGACCGCGACGGCGACTTCCTGGAGAACGACCTGGCGCAGCTCCTCGCGCCCGAGTGCCGCATCGCCGACACGTCCTGGATCAAGCCCGGCAAGACTTCCTGGGACTGGTGGAGCTCCAAGCACATCACCGGCGTGGACTTCCGCGTCGGCACCAATACGGAGACCTATAAATACTTCGTGGACTTCTCCGCCGCGAACGGCCTCGAGTATATCCTGATCGACGCCGGCTGGAGCGCCGGCTCCCTGATGCAGCTGCGCGAAGGCTTCGATCTCCAGGCCATCATCGACTACGCCTCCTCCAAGGGCGTCGGCGTCGTCCTCTGGAGCCACGCCACGATGACGGAGGCGGAAGCCGAAAAGGCGTTCCCGCACTACGCGAAGATGGGCGTCAAGGGCTTCAAGGTCGACTTCTTCGACGCCGACGACCAGCGGATCAACGGCGTGATGTACCGTCTCGCCGCCCTCGCCGCCGAGAACCACCTGATTCTCGACCTCCACGGCATGAAGGCCTTCGGCATCCAGCGCCCGTACCCGAACGTGCTGAACTTCGAAGGCGTGAAGGGCCTCGAGAACGCCCGCTGGACCGCCGTGGCGAACAACCAGCCGGTCGACGACATGCCGCGCTACGACGTGACCGCGCCGTTCGGGCGCATGCTGATCGGTCCGATGGACTATACCCCGGGCGCGATGGACAACGCGACCGCCCGCGGCTACCGCGCCGACGGCTCCAGCCCGATGAGCATGGGTACCCGCGTCCACCAGATGGCGATGTACCCCGTCTTCGACGCGCCCTACCAGATGCTGGCGGACAGCCCGTCGAAGTACATGCGCGAGCAGGAATGCACCGACTTCATCGCCAAGGTCCCGACCGTCTTCGACCGGACCGTCGCCCTCGACTGCAAGGTGGGCGCGTATGTCGCGGTCGCCCGCGAGAAGGACGGCGTCTGGTATGTCGGCGCGATGACCGACTGGGAGGCGCGTGACATCGAGATCGACTGCTCGTTCCTCGGCGCCGGCACCTGGAAGGCCGACATCTTCGCCGACGGCGTCAACGCCGACCGTGCGGCCGAAGACTATGCCCACACGACCCGCACCGTCCGCTCCGGCGAGAAGATCAAAGTCCACCTCGCCCCCGGCGGCGGCTGGGCGGCCATC
>JAEEGL011355468.1_pt1 | contig 14866 bp, 10 predicted proteins | sample 9134231 | NCBI WGS metagenome assembly JAEEGL01 (sample SAMN16246548, study PRJNA631951) | gut metagenome | biome: gut microbiome; feature: rumen; material: fiber-attached | host: Bos | place: Iran: Karaj | collected 2018-10
AAAAACCTGCGGCCTGCTGATGCGGGAAATGAGCTACGTGTCCTACAATACCTGGGTGGACGGGAATATGACCCCGGTTTCCGCGGAGGAGGACAGGGTCATTATCTGCATCAATATGGACAGCATGCGCCCCATGATCGTCAATAAATACGGCACGCTGCTGGACAAGTGCCTGACAGAGGCAGCCGGAAGGCCGATGAAGGCGGAACTGCTGACCAGGCGGGAAGTGGACGAACGCAGAAACTTCAACGGGACAGACGAAAAAGAAGACAATGATCCGCATCTGAATCCCAAATACACGTTCGAGAGCTTTGTGGTGGGAGGAGGGAACCGCTTTGCCCACGCGGCGGCACTGGCTGTCGCGGAAAGTCCCGCAGAGGCCTACAACCCTCTGTTTATTTACGGAGGAGTCGGCCTGGGCAAAACCCATCTGATGCAGGCGATCGGCCATTTTGTGCATCAGGAGGATCCCGGCAAAAAGATCCTTTATATGACCAGCGAGAGCTTTACAAACGAACTGATCAGTGCCATCCAGCAGAAAAAGACTTACGAGTTCAGGGAAAAAATCCGCAAGGTGGATATTCTGATGGTGGATGATATTCAGTTCATTGCCGGAAGAGAAAGCACACAGCAGGAATTTTTCAACACGTTTAATGAGCTCCATAATAACAATAAACAGATCATCCTGACGAGCGACAAGCCGCCGAAGGATATCCAGCGCCTGGAGGAACGTCTCTGCAGCAGATTTGAATGGGGACTTGTCGCCGATATACAGCGCCCGGACGTGGATACAAGAGTAGCTATCCTGAGGGAAAAGACCCAGCAGGAAAAGATAGAAGTACCGGACGACGTGCTTCAGCTGATCGCCGGAAAAATCGACAGCAATATCCGGGAACTGGAGGGGTGCCTGACACGGCTGACCGCATATGCCAATCTTGTTAAGGAGCCGATCACGGTCGAGCTGTGCGAGAACGCGCTGAAGGAAATCTTTGACCAGAGGAAAATCAAACAGATCACCGCAGAGCTGGTCATGAAGACCGTCAGCGACTATTACGGGCTGACACTGGGAGACCTGACCGGGCCGACGCGAAAACGCGAAATCACCGTGCCGAGACAGATCGCCATGTATCTGACCAGGGAGATGACAGGCATGAGCCTCCCTCAGATCGGGGCTGTATTCGGAGGCAGAGACCATACCACGGTCATGCACAGCTGCAAAACCATTGAAGCCAGCACAAAGACCAACGCCAACATGAAATCGGTCGTTGAGGATATCCAGCAGCTGGTCCGGAACGAACAGTAAGATCCTGCCGCTTGACAAGGGTTCGGCGGAGTGATATATTTTCCCTTGAATCGCAATGAAGGGGACAGTGCGCGTCATAACTGCCACAGGCATTGCACGCCGACAGAGAGAAGGTCCACCGGCTGGAAGACCTTCGGTAAGGATACGCGCAGATTCACCCCGGAGCAGACAAGGCGAAAGAGAACAAGTAGTTTTGTCCGGGTTCGCCCCGTTACAGGCGAGATGAGCGCAGCGCATTCGTGCGCATGGCGGAAAATGGGTGGTACCACGGAGTACGGCTTCGTCCCTGCGAAGCCGTACTTTTTATTTTTGGAGGTGTGTCAGATGGATCAAAAGATCAAGGCCCTGCGGGAACAGATGGAGCAGAGGCTGAACCTGGTGGACAGCCGTGAAAAGCTTTCCGCATTCTGGCAGGATTTTCTCGGGAAAAAAGGCAGCATTGCCGAACTGATGAAGGGTCTCGGTGCCGTCGCCAAGGAAGAAAGACCAGCTGTCGGCAAGCTGATCAACGAGTTTAAAACCTTTGCGGAACAGCGTTATCAGGAGCGCAGTGAAAAGATCGACGAGCTGGAGCTGCAGGAGAGAAACCGCAGGGAACAGGTGGATATCACGCTGCCTTCCAGCAGGCGGCAGCAGGGGACCATGCATCCCATCTCCATCGTCCGAAATGAAATGATCAATGTATTCGCAAACATGGGCTTCGAAGTCTTTGAGGGTCCCGAGATCGAAGATGACGACCATAACTTTACCCGCCTGAACGTACCGAAGGACCACCCCGCGCGGGATATGCAGGATACCTTCTATATCAGTGAGGATATTCTGCTGCGTACGCATACAAGCCCGGGGCAGATCCGCGTCATGGACCACGAAAAGCCTCCGATCAAGGTGCTGGTTCCCGGACGCGTTTTCCGCTCCGACAGCGATGCCACACACAGCCCCATGTTCCATCAGATGGAAGGGCTGGTCGTGGACAAGGGCATCACGCTGTGCGATCTGCAGGGTATGCTGGACCAGTTTGTGCGCCGTATGTTCGACGCAGAGGTGCGTACCCGCCTCCGCCCCAGTTATTTTCCCTTCACCGAACCGAGCGTGGAGGTGGACGTAAGCTGCTTTGAGTGCGGCGGAAAAGGCTGCGGACTCTGCAAGCATACCGGCTGGATCGAGGTGCTCGGCGGCGGCGTCGTTCATCCGAATGTGCTGAAAAACTGCGGGATCGATCCGGATGTGTATTCCGGCATCGCCTTCGGGATCGGCATTGAACGGATCACCATGCTCAAGTACGGCATCAACAATATGGGACTGCTTTTTGAAAACGATCTCCGTTTCCTGAAGCAGTTCAAGGATTAAGGAGGGCCGAAGAAAATGAAAGTGCCTTTCAGCTGGCTCAAAGAATATGTGGATATCGATATTACCGCGCAGGAATTGGAAACACGGCTTTTCGGCTGCGGCTTTGAGGTAGAGGAGCTGATCGATCTCGGCGCGGAAATCAGCCGCGTTGTCGTCGGTAAGGTCCTCAGCTGTGAAAAGGTGGAGGGAACGCATCTTTTCACCTGTCAGGTGAACTGCGGCGAGTACGGAACAAAACAGATCGTGACCGGAGCACCGAATGTATACGCCGGCATGCATACACCGGCCGCCCTCGACGGGTCCACACTGCCCGGCGGTATCACCATCAAAGCCAAGCCGCTGCACGGGATCCCCTCGGACGGAATGCTCTGCTCCGGCGACGAGCTGGGCATCAACGAGGATATGTATCCAGGCGCCGAAGTGAACGGCCTGCTGGATCTGCCGAAGGATACGGAGCCCGGCGCGGATATCCGCGAAATCGTCGGCCTGAACGATTATATTTTTGATATTTCCGTGACCGCGAACCGCCCGGACTGCCAGAGTGTTCTCGGCATTGCCAGAGAAGTGGCCGCGGTACTCGGCAAAGAGCTGAAAATGCCGGCGACCGATTTCCACCCCTGTGAATATACCTATCCGGGGCTGGAGGTCACCGTTGAGGCTCCCGATCTGTGTCCGAGATACCTGGCGCACGGCGTGAGAAACATCACACCGGGTGAGAGCCCCCGCTGGATGCGCAGGAATCTGGCACTTTGCGGGCTGCGCTCCATCAACAGCGTCGTCGATATCACCAACTACGTCATGCTGGAGATCGGCCAGCCGATGCATGCTTTTGATATGGAAACGCTGCAGAACAACCGGATCGTCGTCCGGCGCGCTGAAGACGGAGAAAGCATACAGACGCTTGACGAGAAGGAATTCAAGCTGACGCACGACAATCTGGTGATTTGCGACGGGAACCGTCCGGTTGCCCTGGCCGGTATCATGGGCGGACTGAACAGTGAAATCACCGCCGACACAAAACAGCTGCTGTTTGAAGCAGCCAAATTTGCCAGGGACAGCGTACGAAAGACCTCCCGCTCCCTGGGACAGAGTTCTGACTCCTCCGCGCGGTTTGAGAAGGGAATCAGTGAATACACTACCGAGCTGGGCATGGCAAGAGCCCTGCACCTGATCGAGGAGCTGGGCTGTGGAGAGGTGACATCCAGCGCCTTTGACGTCAGCGCGGGCGCATCCCGGGAAGGGAGGAAATTTGACGCCCGCCTGAGCAGGATCAACGGGATCCTCGGCATTGAAGTCCCGGCGGAGGATGTGCTGCGTATTCTGAAAAGCCTGTGCTTTGAAGTGGAGAGGGACGGAGACGTACTCCACGTGACCGCGCCGCGCTACCGGGAGGATATCGAGGTGGGCGAGCCGGATCTGGCGGAGGAGATCATCCGTGAATACGGCTATGAGCACGTGGTGCCCACTTTCCTGAAAAACGCCGCAGTCACGGGCGGAGGAAGAACCCCTGACCAGCTTCGCAGGGAAAAGGTCAAGCGCGCCATGTGCGCCCAGGGATACAGCGAAGTATCCACCCTGGCATTCTATTCCGACGGAGACCTGGATGCCCTGCATATTGCCCCTGACGCGCCGGAACGGAATGTGATCCGGCTGATGAACCCCATCACGTCGAAGCTTACGATCATGCGGCCCCTGCTGGCACCCAGCCTGCTGAACATCACGGTTGAAAACCTGAAGCGCGGAAACGAAGACGGCCGTATTTTCGAACTGAGCAACATTTATATCCCGAAGAAGATGGGTGAGCTGCCTGAGGAACGCCTCCACCTGGGACTGGCGGCTTTCGGCGATGCTGAGGACTTCTTTACCGTCAAGGGCGGTATCGAGGGGCTCGGGGAAGCCTTCGGCGTGCGATTTGATGTGGAACGCGCTTCCGACGTGCCGTGGCTGCATCCCGGGATCGCGGCATATATCCTCTGCGAGGGGGAAAGGATCGGCGTATTCGGCAAGCTGGCCAATGAGGTGACCGGTGAACTGAAACTGCATAAGGACAGCAAGGCCAATCACAAGATCTTCCTCGGGGAGATCGATTACGGTACACTGATGAGCCATGTGGCTGCCAGCTTCCGTTACCGCCCTATTTCCGTATTCCCGCCGGTCCTGCGTGACCTGGCCCTGACTGTGAACGAGGAAGTTACCTGCGGCGATATGATGAAGGAAATTGCCCGGGCATGCCCCAGGGTCAGCGACGTGGAGCTGTTTGACATCTACCGCGGAGAACAGATCGGTGAAGGAAGAAAGAGCATGGCTTTCAAGATCCGGTTTGAAAGCGGAGAAACAGCTCTGCAGCCGGAAGAAGTGGACAAGTTCATCAAGAAGATCCTCGGTAATCTGAAGTTCAAACTGGGAGCTGAGATCAGATAAAATGAAAACGGCATTTCCCGAAAAAGGGAAATGCCGTTTTTTATTCTGGATCATTTCATGCGGATCGCGTTGGCCTGCGCTGTCAGGCAAAGTTCCGCCGCCTTGAAGCAGTGATGCTGGGTCATGGCGTTTTCGGTGCGGTTCAGACAGTCCAGTATCAGCTGGCCGAAGTAGGGGAAACCGGTGGCGCCCACTGCGTTGAAATATTTTTCCCCTTTGCCGTTGACGAGGTAAACATGCCCGCCGCCCTGTGTCTCCGTTGCAATATTGACATATTTGCGAACCTCAATATAGCCTTCGGTACCGAGAATAAACAGACGCCCGTCCCCCCAGGTACGCAGGCCGTCCGGCGTAAACCAGTCCACCCGGAAATAATGGGCTGCACCGTTGGCGCCAATGATATTGCAGTCTCCGAAATCCTCCAGCTCCGGATAATCAGGATGAGCATAATTGGCTATGCGGCTGGAAACGACCCGCGCATCGTCCTCTTTTGCATAATAGAGGAACTGATCAATCTGATGAGAACCGATATCGCAAAGGATCCCGCCGTATTTCTCGCGCTCGAAAAACCATTTCGGACGTCCGGGAGCCCCCAGACGATGAGGACCGAAGCCCGTTACCGAGACGACTTTGCCGATCTCGCCGGCATCGACGAGATAACCGGCAAGAATGGAGCCTTCATCATGAAGGCGCTCCGCATAGTAGCACATATACTTGAGGCCGGTTTTTGCCACCATAGCCTTTGCGCTGTCCAGCTGCGCCATGGTGGTAAAGGGAGCCTTATCCGTGAAGTAATCCTTGCCGGCTTCCATGGCCTTAAGCCCCAGCGCACACCGTTCACTGGTGACAGCGGCACCGGCGATCAGCTTTGTATCCGGGTCGGAAAGCGCTTCTTCCTCGCTGCGGGCGGCAATCGCCTGCGGGAATGCTTTCAGGAAAGCTGCAACCTTTGCCGGATCCGGATCCCAGACATATTTCAGGGTAGCTCCGGCCTCCGTGAGCCCGTTACACATCCCGTAGATGTGGCCGTGATCCAGCCTGACGGCTGAAAAGATGAATTCACCGGGTTTCACCACAGGCTGCGGCCTGCCCTTCGGCGCGTAGGTCATACCATCTGATACCTGCATACTGATCAACCGTCCTTTCTTGAACCGCCCACCACGATGTCTCCTTCAAAATCCTCCACAGAGGCGGTTTTCTCGTAGAAATGCGGAACATTGGCACGTATACCGGCCACGGTGTAGAAGGGATCCTCTTTTGAAAGAGGAAGCGTGACGGGCATACGGGATGAGCCGGCTTTATAGATCGCCGTGATCAGCTCGATGGTCCTGCGCCCTTCTTCACCGGTGATCGGAACAGGACTGCCGGTTTCCAGCGCCGTCAGCATCGTCTCCAGCTGGCCGGAATGATTTTCGTAGGGGACGGGCGGAAGCTTTGCGAGAAATGCTTCAACTTCAGCCCGGAAGGAGGCATCCGGCACTTTCTCCGGAAAGCCGTTCGGGTGCGTGACGGACGCAAAGCAGTCAAAGGGCGCGGAAAGCATGGCTTTTTCACATTGAAAGACCAGTTTCTGGTCTTCTCCGTGATGCACAACGGACGCAGTGACTGTAGCCAGCGCGCCGGGATACTCCATGACCGAAACGGACAGGTCCTCCACTTCAGCGTTATCATGGCCGGTATTGGCCAGAACAGAGGTCACCCGCTCCGGAAGGCCCATGATCCATCCCAGCATGTCAATGTGATGGACAGCATGATTCAGCGTACATCCGCCGCCTTCCTTTTCCCAGGTCCCCCGCCACCAGAGGTCATAGTAGCTGTGAGCACGGAACCAAAAGGAATCAATACGTACATCCCGGACTTTTCCGGCGATACTGCTGTCCACAAGCGCTTTGATATCCCTGATCTCTTTCCGGAAACGGTTCTGGGCGATGACCGTCAGCTTTTTGCCGCTCTCGTTCCGGGCTTTCAGCATGGCGTCGCATTCCTCCAGAGAGGCGGCCATGGGCTTTTCACAGACCACATTTTTTCCCGCGCGGAGCGCATTGACCGCTATTTCGGCATGAGTGAAAGGCGGAGTGCAGATATCCACCAGATCAATATCCAGATCCAGGATATCATGATGATCCAGGTAGGTCTCACAATCAAGGGAGAAGCGCTCCTTCATTTTTTCCGCTTTGCCGGGAATGATATCCACCAGCGCAACGATCCTGCAGCGGTCGGGAAACTGAAGATAAGCGCCGATATGGGCGGGACAGATCCCGCCGTTGCCGATCACAGCCACTTTGATCATAAAAATGAATCCTGCCTTTCTGTTATGCTTTCCTCATCGTTTAAGAAAAGTATAGCAAACAGGAAACGCAGGATTCAACGCAAATCAGGCTCAAAAGCAGGCGAATCGTGCAGAGATGGAAGAATCAGTGGGAGGCTGTCTGATTCCTTCTGGCATCCCGGTATGCCCGTGGCGTCATGCCGACCAGCTTATTGAAGGACCGAAGGAAATTGGAATAGTCATTGAAGCCGCACTGATAAGCGATGGAATTCAGAGAGAGGGGAGAGGTGATCATCTCCCGCGCCAGCATGATACGGCGATAGAGAATGTAGTCGTATACGCTCCGGCGCGTATACCGGGAAAATTCGTGAGAAAGATAGGATACGCTGATATTGAAGCGGTGCGCCAGATCACTCATGGTGATCGGCTGGGTGTAATTGCTGTTGATATAGGTCAGTACCTGCTGCATGACCGTATTGGGCGCCGTAACCGCGGAAATCGTTTCAGAACGGGTGATCACGTCACAAAGGATGCTTAAAAAGGAAATGATTTCAGAACAGCACCGGAAAAGCTCATTAGGTGTGGAAGGCTTATGAGCAGCCTGCAGCGAATCAAGAACGGCCACGCAGCGCTCGGATTCTTCTTCTGTCAGCTGGAACATGTGTTTCCCGTGGGATGAATAGGAACGGAAAAGGGAATCCAGATCGATGCGGCCGCAGCCAAGCTCCCTGAGCATTTCAGAGGAGAGGTTCAGATAGGCCCGCTCATAGTCCTTCATGAATCCGGACTGCGCCAGACCGTGCATACAGAAGGGCGGGAGCAGGATAAAGACATTCGGCTCCAGCTGGTATCTGTCATTATCAATACAGAAATACTGCGCGCCTTTCACATGGATATACAGTTCATAGAAATCATGACTGTGATACTCCCAGGAGCGCATGCTGTCGTCACAGGCATGGAAGGCTTCAAAACCGGGGCTGTCAGACGGCAGTGTGGTCAGGGGAGAAATTTTGGGGCCATTCTGGACTTCCTTCATATTTATATATCCTCCTTCGGAAGGAGCTGAGAAGAACGAATAACCAATGATTGCTTATATTTTATTGCAGGATTCACATAAAATCAAGCAAAATTTATAGAGAGGGAGATAATCTTGTCTGTTATACTGAAAGCAACAGAAGGAACCATACAGCGGGAGGGACGGCTATGAAGAAGTTCCGTGCGGCTATTATCGGCTGCGGAGGAATTGCCGGAGTACACGAGCAGGTACTCAGTGAATCCGGCAACTGTGAAATTACTGCCTGTGTGGATATTATTCCGGAACGGGCAAAGGAAATGGCGGCCCGCAACGGCTGTCCGGCATATACGGATATGCAGGAGATGCTGGAAAAGGAGCATCCCGATACGGTCCATATCTGTACGCCGCATTATCTGCATGTGCAGCAGATCAAAGCGGCAGCAGAGAAAGGAATCGCCGTTTTCAGTGAAAAACCCCCGGCCGTCAACCATGAACAGTGGGAGGAACTTCAGAAACTTTCCGAAAAAGTCCCGATCGGGATCTGTTTCCAGAACAGATACAATCCAAATGTGGAAAAAGCAGAAGAAATCCTGCGGACGGGAACGCTCGGTCCGGTTGCCGGTGTCCGTTCCTTTATGACCTGGCGGAGAGACGCCGGATATTACAGTGACGAATGGCACGGGAAATGGGTTACCGAGGGCGGAGGAGCGCTGATCAACCAGGCGATCCATACACTGGACCTTACGGTCCGTTTTCTCGGGAAACCGGACACTGTTGAAGCCGGCATGCAGAATCATCATCTGCGGGGGATCACGGAGACCGAGGATACGGTGGAGCTTTTCCTGACCAGCGGAGAAAAAAGAGGTCTTTTATACGGCTCCTGCGCCTACGTCACCGATGAACCTGTCGTGATCGATATCCGGACCGAGAAAGGAAATATCCGGCTGGAACGCGACATACTGGAGATCCAGACAGCGGAAGGAAAGGAGCGCTTCGTATTCCCGGAGGACCCAAAGCTCGGAAAAAGCTACTGGGGCGCCGGACACAAGCGCTGCATCAACGATTTTTACCGCTCCCTTGCGGAAGGTAAACCCTACCGGAACGACGTCGCTTCCTGCGAAAATACCATGAGCGTCCTGCTGGCAGCATATGGTCAAAACAGACAAAAGCTGCAAGAAGAACAGACAAGAATATGATTTGCATATGGAATCGTTTACAAGGGTATTGTGTGCACGATTTGCATAAAACGCAGCAGAATTTACATGGAAGTAAGGTTATTTTGCAGCTATAATGAACCTGTGAATAAATTCATGTCAAATACAGCCTGCAATCTTCCGTTTTCAACATGAAAAGGCAGCGGGCCGACACCCGAAAGGAGCAAACGAGATGGCGAAACAGGCCACGGAAATCAAGGTACATCAGCCTCTTCGGGTATCTCTCGCCAGGGACTGGCGGCTTTACTTCATGATGATCCTCCCTGTCACCTTTTACATTTTATTCTGCTATAAGCCCATGCTGGGGATCATTATCGCATTTGAAAAATTCAACATGTTCAAGGGCATGTGGGCGAGCGAATGGGTAGGGTTCAAAAATTTCGAATTTGTGATGAGAATGCCCGACTTCAAGGTTGCGCTCACCAATACCCTGTGGCTGAACTTCGTCGGGCTGCTGGCCGGCTTCCCGGTGCCGATCATTCTGGCCATTATGCTCAATGAGATCCGGGCTGTCAAGGTCAAGAAGGTTTCCCAGACCCTGCTGTATCTTCCTCACTTCCTGAGCTGGATCATCATCGGCGGTATGGTGCTGCAGATTTTTGCCCCTTCCGGCGTCGTGAATACAGCCCTGAAGAGATGGGGCTGGATCGAAAAAAGTATCCCGTTCCTGACGGAAGGGGTCCACTGGCAGACTACGTACACCCTGGTGGGCGTATGGCAGAGCATGGGCTGGGGCACCATCCTGTATCTGAGCGCCATTACCGGGATCAACATGGAGCTGTTCGAGGCTGCCAAAATCGACGGGGCCAACAAGATGCAGCAGATCTGGCATGTGACGCTGCCGGGGATCCGTTCCACGATCGTGGTGCTGCTGATCCTGAATGTCGGCCAGATGATGAACATCGGATTCGACCGGCCGTTTGTGCTCGGCAATCCGCAGGTACAGAAATACTGCGACGTGCTTTCCACCTTCGTATACCGCGCCGGCATTAAGAACAGCAAGTTTGACCGAGCAACAGCCATCGGCCTGTTCCAGTCCGTTGTCGGCCTGATCATGATCTCTACCGCCAACCTGATCACGAAGCGCCTCGGCGAAGAAGGCATCTGGTAAGGAGGGATCGGAAATGAGCAGAACAAAAGAAATAACCGTGAACGGAATCACCGAAAAGGCCAAGCCCATCTGGACCGGTTATCAGATCGTCCTCGTGATCATCGTGCTGATGATCAGTATGCTTTGTCTTCTGCCGTTCGTCAATGTGGCGGCCACATCGCTTTCCTCCAAATCCGCGATCCTGGGCGGCAAGGTTTCCTTCTGGCCCGTGGATTTTGAAACAACAGCCTACAAAGCGATTTTTTCCGATCCGTCCATGATGCGCAGCATGGGATTCACCGTGATGATCACCGTCGGCTATACAGCGCTGGCCATGCTGCTGACGATCCTGATGGCTTATCCGCTGAGCAAGCGCCGCCTGAGAGGAAAGAAATTCTTCAATTTCCTTGCGCTGTTTACGATGTACTTTTCCGGCGGAACGATCCCGATCTATCTGAATATCAAGGATTTCGGGCTTCTTGATACACCATGGTGCCTGATCCTGCCGGGCGCATTGAGCACATATAACATGATCATTCTGAAGAGCTTTTTCACCGCGCTTCCGAATGAACTCGAGGAAGCAGCCATCATTGACGGCGCCAACGACTTCCAGGTGCTGCTGAGAGTCTATCTTCCCCTGTCGCTGGCGTCCCTGGCGACACTGACGCTGTTTTACGCAGTGGGTAAGTGGAACAGCTTCCAGGATGCTTTGTACTACATCCGGACCAAGGCTTACCAGCCGTTACAGCTGAAGCTTTACAACATTATCAAGGGCTCCCAGGCAGTCGATGTTTCAGCTGTGGAAGGCGGGGCAAATACAGTAGCAACGAGCATTTCCGAATCCATTGAGCCCGCTTCCATCATCTTTGCGACACTGCCCATCCTGGTTGTTTATCCCTTTGTACAGCGCTATTTTGTTTCCGGAGTGACGATCGGCGCGATCAAGGGTTAACAAAGGTGTGCCGGAAGGCACGAAAAAATGTTATCTGCCGCAGGAGTGCGGTAAATAAAACAAAAGGAGAGACTACCATGAAGAAACTCGTATCCCTTTTCCTGGTTCTGGCTCTGGCTCTCGGCATGATGAGCTTCGCCTCCGCCGAAGACGGCTGGGTCACCCTGCGCGTTGAAACCTATGACCGTGACACTCCCGGATTCGACGTGACCGATTGCTGGCAGCTGAAGTATGCTCAGGAAAACTTCGGCGATCCCAACAAGATCAAGCTTGAGTTCATTTCCTACGCCCGCTGGACCGAGAACGATCTGCTGGTGAACGACATGGCCGGCGGCACCGCTCCTGACCTGTGCATGACCTACAACGCTCCTGTACAGCAGTTCATCAATGACGGAGGCCTGCGCCCCCTGGATGACCTTCTGAATGAGTACGGCCCCGACCTGAAGGCTTTCATCGGCGAGGAGCTTTTGAGCTACGGCCAGAGCGACCAAGACGGTGACGGAGTCAAGGAACAGTGGTTCATTCCCGCCCGCCGTATGTCCGTTGCCAACGTCGGCAACTTCATCCGCAAGGACTGGCTGGAAAAGCTGAACATGGAAAAGCCCACCAACATTGCCGAACTCACTGAGTATCTCCGTCAGGCGAAGGCTCAGAATCTGGGCGGCGAGAACACCATCCCGTTCTCCTTCGGCATCTTCGCTCAGGATCCCATGTTCAACGTACGCCGCATCACCGATGCTTTCGTTGATTTCAACCAGGTAACGGAAGAAGACTGGTTCGCGCTGGCCCACAACCCCGAAATGCTGCCCGGCGCCCGTGAAGGCTTCCGCTGGCTGAACACCCTGTATCATGAAGAACTGCTGCCGGAAGGCTTCGCCACCAATGACGACCTGGCCACAGATACCGCGCTGACTCAGGGCTACACCGGATTCTTCTCTCAGCAGCCCGATCAGCCCTGGCGCGATGACAAGAACTATGAAGTGGAACTGGAAAAGGCTGTCCCCGGCGCCAGCTGGGAGACCGTCAATCCCTTCCTGAACGAGTCTCTGGGCAAGCACCTGCATGATGTGTATTCCGCCAACGGCCTGAGCATCATCATCCCGAAGACCACCAGCGACGAGGCTGCTGTTGCCGCCATGAAGTATCTGAACTGGATGGCCATCCCGGAGAACATGTTCATGCTGCAGAACGGTATTGAAGGCATCAACTACGGCCGCCTGACCGAAGACGGTATCCCCACGGACGTCGTGAATACGGAAAATGTTCCGAACGATCACAAAATGCATGCCGGCGACATCTGCTTCATTGCCAACGGCCTGTGCTTCTTCGACGATGTGAAGAATGCCGCTGCTCTGGCTCTGAAGTTTACCGGATATGAAGATGAAGTCCGTGACTCCTACGTTGACGCCATGACTGACACCTGGACTCAGATCGCTTTCACCACTGAGGTCGAGGCTGCGACCGACTATGACGCTACCGTCAAATCCAAGCAGGCTGAGTTCCTGGCTGCCGTGATCAGCTGCGATGCCGACCAGTTCGACGCCGTGTTCGACGCTGGTATTGAAGAAATCAAGACTGTCGGCGCCACCGAAATGATCGAAGGCTTCCGTGCCGCTTACCAGGCAGGCACTTACCGCGGAACCTTCCCGGGCGCCAAGTAATCTGAATCCCGTATAAACCGGCCCGGACCGAAAGGTCCGGGCATTTTCTTTTCAAAAAACAGAAAAAAACAACAGCAACTCCCGATATGTGTTATGATGTCAGCAGAAAGACGCGCAAAGAAAGGGAACGGAATATGGACAGGCTGACACTGGAAAAAGCAAAAGAAATCAATGCCACCATGGTGAGCGAGGAGCATCTGATCCTGCACGCTGGAAATGTTTCCGCAGCCATGGGGGCTATGGCGGAACATTTCGGAGAGGACAGGGAACACTGGGAGGCTGTCGGCTTCCTGCACGATTACGACTATGAGAAGTATCCGGAAGAGCATCTGCAGCATACGGAAGCACCTCTGCGCGAGCTGGGGGTTCCCGAGGAGGATATCCGGGCCATCCTGTCCCACGGGTACGGGATCTGCTCAGACGTGGAGCCGCTGACCAACATGGAAAAAAGCCTTTTTGCCGTGGATGAGCTGACGGGAATCGTTCAGGCAGCCGCGAGAATGCGCCCGAACGGGATCACTGATATGGAGATATCCAGCTTCATGAAAAAATGGAAGGATAAAAAGTTTGCCGCGAAATGCGACAGGCCCCTCATTCTGAAGGGATGTGAAATGCTTGGGATGGACATCCGCGAGTTGGCGGAGCTGGTGATCCGGGGCATGAAGCAGCATGCCGAAGAACTGCAGCTGGCAGGGCAATAAAAAAAGCCGTTCCGATCAGGGAACGGCTTTTTCATATCAGGATCACTTCTCCTCCAGCAACTTTTCCGCACTGACAAGCTTGACGCAAAGCGCAAAGAGCTCGGAGGCGACTGCCAGATCCTGAGAAGAGGGATAGGTGGGAGCAATACGGATGCTGCTGTCCTGAGGATCCTTTCCGTACGGCCAGGTGGCTCCGGCACCCGTCATGACCACACCGGCCTTTTTTGCACGGGCGACGATAGACTTCGCGCAGCCCGGAAGGCTCTCAAAGTGAATGAAGTAACCGCCGAGCGGTTTGGTCCAGGTGCCGATCCCCAGTCCGCCAAGCTGCTTTTCCAGCGTATCCTCCACCATTTCAAACTTAGGCCGCAGAATGTCGGCGTGCCTGCGCATGTGCTCCGTCAGGCCGTGAATATCCTTAAAGAAGCGCACATGACGCAGCTGATTCACTTTATCATGGCCAATCGTCTGCCTTTTGAGCTGGCTGCGGATATCATCCATGTTGTTCGGTGAGGTGGCCAGCGCAGCGATCCCGGAACCGGGGAAGGTGATTTTGCTGGTGGAAGAAAACTTATAGACCAGATCGGGGTTGCCGGCCCGCTTGCATTCGGCAAGAATCTCGATCAGATAATCCTGCCTGTCATCATACAGATGATGAACGCCGTAGGCATTGTCCCAGAAAATACGGAAGTCGGAAGCCGCCGGCTTCAGACGGGCAAAGCGGCGGACTGTCTCGTCACTGTAGGAATAACCCTGCGGGTTAGAGTATTTCGGAACGCACCAGATGCCTTTGACGGAAGCGTCTTCGGCAACCAGCTTCTCAACCTGGTCCATGTCGGGACCGTTGGGCGTCATGGGGACGGGGATCATTTCAATGCCGAAATATTCGGTGA
>JAEEGL012462717.1_pt1 | contig 14866 bp, 14 predicted proteins | sample 9134231 | NCBI WGS metagenome assembly JAEEGL01 (sample SAMN16246548, study PRJNA631951) | gut metagenome | biome: gut microbiome; feature: rumen; material: fiber-attached | host: Bos | place: Iran: Karaj | collected 2018-10
CATAGGAACATAGATGCAGGCAGGCTGCAGGGCAGCCAGTTCGGGTGAAAGCTGCTCTTCTGTAGTGATCTGAAAAATAAATTTAGGGTCTGTCACGTTTGCCACAGCTTTGGGCATCGGAGGAATGCTGCTTCCCTTTCTCTGCGGCGCTTCAGCGCGTCTGTCTGAAAGCGAAGCAATAAGTTTACGGCGGATTTCATTCAGCTCAGCCGCGGAAACATACAACCCCGGCTCTGTCTGTGCCTTGTTCTCAACAACATGATAGGGCGTCCCGCCGGTTTTATACATCTGTTCAACAATATAGGCCGGTGTAAGTCCCTGGCGCATGGCTTTTTCCGGTACAGGTCCTTCGGCAATAGCCTTATGTCCTTCATCGTCAAAAGCAATCGCCTTTATTTTTTCATCTTTGGCAGCTACGGTATAGAAATGCACCGGAACACGCCTCATCTCGCCGTCTGCATATGCTCTCCTGGTGGCATTGAAGAGTTTTTCAACGTCTGCAGGCGGTTCTCCCCGTACGCCGAACATATCTGTCCTGTTTCCGGTAAAGTAACCCTGCGTAAATCCGTTCCTGGAAAATGCATTTTCCAGCATTTCCATTTCCTCTGCCGTAGGCTTGCGATTTTCAGTCAGAGCGCGGTGATAGATATCCGTAACAATTGCCGTATACTCCGGGCGCTTCATTCTTCCTTCTATTTTAATGGAACTGACGCCTGCTTCCTGGATCTCCTGAAGATAGTCAATCAGGCAGTTGTCTTTCAGAGAAAGCGGATAATTGTCCATTCTTCCTCCAAGACTGTACTGCATTCTGCAGGGCTGCGCACACAATCCCCGGTTGCCGCTGCGCCTTCCGATCAGTGCTGACATATAGCACTGGCCGGAATGACAGAAGCAGAGCGCTCCATGCACAAATATTTCTGTTTCCACGGAGGAATTTTCCGTGATAAAACGGATCTGTTCCAGGCTCAGTTCTCTCGCCAGCACGACACGGGAAATCCCCATTTGTGCTGCTGCTTCCGCGCCTGCAAGATTATGGATGCTCATCTGTGTGCTGGCATGCAAAGGCATGTCCGGAAGGACTTCCCTTAACACGCTGACCAGTCCGATATCCTGGATGATGATCCCGTCTGCCCCGTATTTGGCAGCCATACGCGCACAATGCACGGCACGCTCGATCTCGCGGTCATTGACAAGAGTGTTGAGCGTGATGTATACTTTACACCCGCGTATACGGCAGTAACGAACTGCTTTTTCAAACTCTTCTTTTGTAAAATTCTTCGCGCCTCTGCGCGCATTGAAATCTCCGAGCCCAAGGTATACGGCATCTGCACCGTTTTGTACGGCTGCTATCACCGCTTCCGGCGAGCCGGCCGGAGATAAGAGCTCAAGCATGTTATCTCTCCTTGATAATATACTTATTTGAGTATTATATCACATAACTATGTGTTGCGACAAGCGAAATTTAATGCTATAATATTTTTCGCTCTGACTATTAATAAAATGTTCACAGGCGGTCAAGCTCCATGTATGATCAGAAAAATGACAATCTGATATCGCGTTCTGACGCACAGGCACTGATTCTTTCACACGACGGTGACTGTGCCCTGCTTCATTTATGGATGGCGCTGACAGGCAGCAAAGACCTTGAACAGGCAGCCCGTGACCTCTGTATGACACGCGCGCAGGTTGATTCTGCTTCGGAAAAACTGAACCGCATGCTTTCTTCCGGAAGCTTATCCTTATCCGCTGCAGCAGATCCCGCTCCTCCTTCAGAGCCTGTTCTTCAGCCGTCTGACGAACTGCCGGTTTACACAGCCGCTGAGATTGATACCTGTTTCCGGGAAGACAGCGGGTATCGTGCTGTGCTGAGTGAGTGTGAACAGCTCTTTGGAAAGCATCTCTCTCGCAATGATATGAGCCGTCTTCTCGGGATCTATAATCATCTCGGCATGCCGGCAGAAGTGATTTTCGTTCTGCTCCACTACTGTGCGGATTTATCCCGTGGGCCTGCCGGAGCAGAGCGTAAGCCTACCATGCGTTTTATAGAGCAGCAGGCTTACATCTGGGTCAACAGGGATATCACGACCATGGAAGCCGCCGAAGAATATGTTGAAAACCAGAAAACCAGGCTTGAATTTGAAAACACGATCAAACATAATCTGGAAATATATGACCGCAGGCTTACCTCCGATGAAAAATCCTATATTTCCTCCTGGAACGCTATGGGTTTTTCATCCGATGCCATCAGCCTTGCCTATGAACGTTGTATCAACAATATAGGAAAACGGTCCTGTTCCTACATCAACAGTATTCTTCTTCGTTGGCATGAAGCCGGAATTCACACTGCTGCAGAAGCTGAAGCAAAAGATCCCGCGAAGAAGAAAGGCAGCGGCGCGATGAAAAGCAATTCTAAGCAGCCCGCGCGGCCCTTTACTCCGACAGAATTCTGAATGAGGTAACTGACATGCCGTACAATCCTCATATACTGGCAAAAGCACGAGCCGATCTTAACAGGATACGGGAGGTCAATGCAGCCGAGCATAGGCGGCGTCTGGATGCCGTGTATGCTCGCATCCCTGAAATTGAACGCATTGACACTCAGTTAAAAGTGCAGTGGATTGAGCTTGCCAAGCTGGCTTTTACAAACACAAATGACAGAGATGAAAAAATCTCTGCTTTAAAAGAAGATAACCTCAGCCTTCAGATGCGTCGTACTGAACTGCTCACGGAAAACGGCTTTCCCTCTTCCTGGCTGGATGAAATCTATTCCTGTCCTGTCTGCAAGGACAGCGGACAGACTGATTCCGGACTTTGCACCTGCCTGAAACAGCTTTATCAGCAGGAACTGTCGGAAGAACTGTCTTCTCTGCTTCATAATGGAGACGAGAGCTTCAGCAGTTTTGATCTGACGCTTTATCCGGCTGAATACAGTGATTATTTTCAATGTATCCCCCGTGAATATATGAAACGTGTTTTTGGTTTCTGTAAAGAATACGCAGAACGCTTTCCTGAAGTTAAGGATGATCTTTTGCTCCAGGGCGGTCCGGGGCTGGGAAAATCTTATCTAGCTGCCTGCATTGCACGGGAGGTGCTGCAGCACGGATATACCGTTATCTTTGATACTGCCGTTTCTGTTTTCTCTTCTTTTGAGAAACAGAAGTTTTCCCGCAGTCAGGACGAATCCGAAGCCGCATCGGAACGGGTTACGCAAATGCTCTCCTGTGATTTACTGATTTTGGATGATCTTGGGACAGAGGTTGCAACTCCCGTAGTGCAAAGCGGTCTGTATACTCTTATCAATTCCCGCATTGCCAGTCATAAAAGGACAATACTCTGCACCGTACTGTACCCTGATGAAATAAATTCCAGATACGGTGCATCCGTCGGTTCGAGATTTGACGGATACTATAAAACCATTCATTTTGCAGGTGTTGACATCAGACAGCTCCAGAAAAGAGGATAAATATGCCAAACAGTTATAAACACCGCGCTGGTGACCGCAAAGAAGGGCGGCTTCTGCGTTCTCTGCCGGCATCCAGCAAATTCATTCCGTATTCACAGCCTGAACGCGACGGAGCTTCTTTCTTTCTGGATGAAGATCTTGACGTCACGGAAGCCGAAAAATGCCTTAAAGTTGAGCAGGATGGCGGATATGAAGATATCGGATTTCTGCATTTCTTTATTGCAGCCTATATCCGTTGTCTCTCTATGCTTCCCGGTTTGAACCGTTTTGTCGTGGGAAGAAGGATTTTTGCACGCAGCGACATTGATGTCGTACTCACGGTCAAGCGGAGTGCGACGATAGAAGGTTCGGAAACGCAGGTAAAAATACGTTTTGAGCCCACTGATACGATTTTTGATGTTTACCGGAAAATCAATGATCGGATCGATGAGTTGAAAACCGAAGATTTTTCCGGTTCCAGAGAGGATCTTTCGGAAGCAGCTGCCAATGCCCCGAGATTATTTGTCCGTCTTGGATTTCTGGTTCTGCGTATTCTGGATTATCTCGGCTGGCTTCCGCAGAAATTTCTTGATGGCAGTTTGTATCACTCTTCACTTATGATTGATGATGCAGGCTTATTCAACGCAGTTCCTGTTTTCCGCCAGACCGGTAACTTTGGTACGCTTCCCGTATATCTCTCTATCGGGGAAAGCCATCACGTATTTGAGATGGAACGGTCCGGCCTTGTAACCGATACAAAGCATATCCGCTGCAAGGCAACGGTTGATGCAAGGCTGGCAGATCCGCATTATTATGCTCAGTTTCTCAATGCGATGCGTTATATCTTTGCTCATCCTGAAATATTGGAACGTTCTCCCTCCCGCGTTGTGGAAGATATAGGTTAAGGGCTCCCGTAAAAGGAGCCCTTTTTAATATTGCTATTCTAAATGTCTGATGCGCGGCTCATGATGGCCGCGCCGTTTTCTTTCAGCCATTTGTTCCATTTCCGGTATTCCGGAAATACACGAAGCACTTCCGCATAAAAACGCTGCGAATGGTTCATTTCTTTTCTGTGGCACAGTTCGTGGATAATGACGCTGTCCAGCACCTCCGTTGGGGCAAGCATCAGGAGACAGTTGAAATTCAGGTTTCCCTTTGCGCTGCAGCTGCCCCACCGGGTCTTTTGTTTCCGGATCGTGATCCTGCCGTATGTCACGCCGAGCATGTTCGCATAATAGGCAGTGCGTACCGGTATCACCTGTCTGGCCTTTTCAGCCAGGCTTCGTATATCCTCCGTCGTAAGCTTCTCCGGCCCTTTCTGTGCCTTCATGGCTCTGCTTAACTTTTCTTCCCTTGCCTGTATCCACGCTTCATGGTCCCTGATAAATTTTTCAATCTGCTTCGCCGTAGCCCTGTAGGGTACCCGGACGATAAGCCCGTAAGGGCCCATTTCCATGGCAAATGTTTTTCTAGCGGACCTGATCAGCCTGTATGTCATGGATTCAAAAATTCAGTTCTTCAGGCTCTGAAGCGGTGCCGGAATGCGCCCGCCGCGAGCGATAAACGCTGAAGAGGATTCATGATGAACCGGTATGACCGGTGCACTGCCAAGCAGCCCGCCCAATTCAATGCGATCGCCGGGTTTCTTACCGGGAACCGGAAGCAAACGCACGGCAGTTGTCTTGCTGTTCACCATGCCTACTGCCGCTTCGTCTGCAATAATAGCGGAAACTGTCTCTGCGGAGGTATCTCCGGGCACTGCCACCATGTCGATCCCTACAGAACAGACGCAGGTCATAGCTTCAAGCTTATCCAGTGTCAGTGTGCCCTTCGCTGCAGCTGCTATCATTCCCTCATCTTCTGAGACAGGAATAAAGGCTCCTGAAAGGCCGCCAACAGACGAAGAAGCCATCACGCCGCCCTTTTTTACCGCATCGTTCAGCAACGCCAGCGCCGCCGTTGTGCCGTGCGTTCCGCAGGTTTCAAGGCCCATCTCCTCCAGGATGCGGGCAACGGAATCTCCGACGGCCGGAGTGGGTGCCAGGGAAAGATCAACGATTCCGAAAGGCGTGTCCAGTCTTCGTGACGCTTCTGAAGCCACTAACTGTCCCATTCTGGTAATACGAAAGGCAGTTTTTTTGATGATCTCTGCCATGGCGTCGAAGCTGGCGTTCTTTGCGTATTTCAGCGCATGATGGACAACGCCCGGCCCCGAAACGCCGACATTGATAACCTTCTCGGTCTCCCCGACCCCGTGAAAAGCCCCTGCCATAAACGGATTGTCTTCTACGGCATTGCAGAATACCACTAGTTTTGCACAGCCTATGGCATCTCTCTCTTTAGTAGCCTCTGCTGTCTGCTTGATGATCTGTCCCATAAGAGCCACAGCATCCATGTTTATCCCGGCTTTTGTGGATCCGACGTTGACTGAAGCGCACACCAGATCCGTTGCGGCAAGCGCCTGCGGAATGGAACGGATCAGATTCTCATCAGCAAGCGTCATCCCTTTCTGGACGAGCGCAGAAAACCCGCCGATGAAATCAACACCGCACTCTTTCGCCGCGCGGTCAAGCGCCATCGCGAAAGGAACATTATTTTCTTCTCCTGATGCAGCAGCCACAAGGGCAATAGGTGTGACGGAAATCCGCTTGTTGACAATAGGGATTCCGAATTCCGTTTCTATCTCCTCGCAGGCAGGAACCAGGTGTCCTGCCGCGCGGCAGATAGTATCATATATTTTATCACAGCTCCTGGAAATATTTTCATCTGCACAGGACAACAGAGAAATCCCCATGGTAACAGTCCGTATATCCAGATGCTGCTGATCGATCATTTCAATGGTGGAGAGTATGTCTTTCTGACTGATCATGACAGATCCTCCTTAGATGGTATGCATGGCGTCAAAGATTTCCTCACGCTGAATGCGTATGGACAGCTCCATGTCTTTTCCAAGTTCCGCAAGAGAATCGCGGATCTCCGCAAAGGAAACGTTAGCCTGTGAAACATCAACAGCCATCACCATGGTAAAATTTCCCTGCATAATTGTCTGCGAAATATCCAGAACATTGACATTAAAGGATGCCAGGCGGATACAGACTGCTGCGATAATACCTACGCGGTCATTCCCGATTACCGTAACAATAGCATTCATAAATCATATTCCTTTCAGTTGTTTACAAAGTGTTAAAGATTTATTCATTTTTACTACTCATTTTGAAACTATAATACACCCATAAAAAAATATAATGGAGGTAAAAAACATGAGTATTCTTGGCAAAATCATTAAAACCGGTGTTGTTGCCGGCGCTGCATATGCAGCCGCAAAAATCGGGCAGAAATATAAGGAGAAGGATCCGAATGGCACAGCAGAGAACAAGGCGGACGTTCTGAAGGAAGCAGCCAATGAGTTTTATCAGACCACAGCTGCTGCCGTAAAGGAAAAGGCTCCCGCCGTGATAGAGACGCTTCAGGAAAAGGCACAGGAAGCTGTTTCCTTTGCAAAGGAGAAAGCTCCGAATGCAACTGCTAAGGCTGAAGAACTGATCAACAAGGCTGCTGAAGCTGCCCCCGGTGTGATTGACACTGTAAGCGAAAAGGCAAAGGAAGCATATGCTTTTGCAAAAGAGAATGCTCCCGAAGCCACAGCAAAAGCTGAAGAGCTGTTCGGCAAGGCAAAAGAATTTGTCTCTTCTCTCGATGAGCAGCCGGTAGACGGTGAAGTCGTAGAGTTTGAGGATGCTCCCGAAGCTCCGGCTGAGGAAGCTGCTCCTGCTGAAGACGCAAAAGAAGAGGAGTAATGAATTCCTTCGGGGCTGTAAGCTTGTCTTGCAGCCCTTTTTCTTTCGGAGGTAATCGGAGGTAATAGGATGGATGCTTTAAGTTCCGTTCTGATGTTTATTCTGGCAGCGCTGGTGATCTTCGCATTGATCAAAATTCTCTCCGCACCGATCCGTCTTATTTTTAAGCTGTTAATCAACACAGCAGTCGGATTTGTGCTTTTGTTTCTGGTAAATCTGATCGGCAGTTATTTTGATTTTTCTCTGGAAATGAATCTCGTCAACGCGCTGATCACCGGGATATTCGGAATTCCCGGAGTTATTGTCCTGATATTCATCAGACTTTTTCTTTAATAGTAAGTAAATAGTAAGAAGATACGCCGGAGAGTTCTGTCTTTCCGGTTGTTTTTTTACAAATTATAGCTGTTCAGGTATTTTTCCTGTTCCGGTGTCAGCACGTCAATACGCTTCCCCATAAATGCCAGCTTCCGTACAGCGACTCCGTGATCCACTTCAGATGGCACATCGATCAGCTTTTCTTTCATCTGCCCGGCATGCTCCACAAGATACTTTGCCGAAAGTGCCTGAATGGCGAAGCTCATATCCATAATTTCAGCAGGATGGCCGTCCGCACAGGCAAGATTGACAAGCCTGCCTTCTCCGAGAATAAATATCCATTTCCCGTTCGGCAGTTTATAGCCCATGATATTCTTTCGCTGCTCACGTGTTTCCAGCGCGATCTCGCGCAGCCGTGCCATGTCGATCTCTGTGTCGAAGTGTCCGGCATTGCAGAGCACAGCACCGTCCTTCATTTCAAGAAAATCTTCTTCATCAATCACCTTGTCACAGCCGGTTACGGTTACAAAGAAGTCGCCTTCTCGGGCGGCTTCTTTCATTGGCATAACGTCATAGCCGTCCATCACCGCCTCCAGTGCGCGGATCGGATCCACTTCTGTTACTATAACACGTGCGCCCAGTCCTTTCGCCCGCAGTGCTGTCCCTTTGCCGCACCATCCGTAACCGGATACCACAACAACTTTTCCGGCTACAATCAGATTGGTAGTGCGGCATATTCCGTCCCACACGGACTGCCCGGTGCCGTAACGGTTATCGAAAAAGTGCTTGCAGGCAGCATTGTTTACTCTCACCATCGGAAAGCGCAGTTTTCCCTCCCGGTTCATTGCTTCCAGCCGGATAATACCGGTGGTCGTCTCTTCACAGCCGCCGATGACGCCCTGGATAAGTTCCGGCATCTCGTTGTGAATCATATTGACAAGATCTCCGCCGTCATCAATGATGATATTCGGCCCGTTTTCCAGTACATGCCGGATATGGGAGTAGTATTCCTCCTGCGTTGCGCCGTACCAGGCATGGACTTCCATTCCGTCTTCCGCCAGCGCCGCAGCGACATCATCCTGAGTGGAAAGTGGATTGGAACCTGTGACGAACATCTCTGCCCCGCCGGATTGCAGAACACGGCAAAGGAAAGCTGTTTTTGCTTCAAGATGTACAGACAGCGCAATTTTAATGCCGCGGAACGGAAGTGTCGTCCGGAACTCCTCCCTCAGCGTTCTCAGCAGGTCGCAGTTTCGCTCCACCCATTCAATTTTTCTCCGGCCGGATTCTGCCAGGGTGATATCTCTGATTTCACAGTTCTTCATAATGTTCTCCGAATAATCTCCTAAAGTGTTCATCAAGCAGTCCGGGGAGTTCCGTGAGCTTACGGATTGTATAATCCGGCCTGATATCTGAAGGCAGCGGTGCGCTTCTGTAATTGAACCATATCGTCGGTAATCCCGCGTTTATGCCGCCGCGGATATCTGAGGTAAGGCTGTCCCCTACCATAACAGAAGTTTTAAGGTCCAGCCCCGGAATCCGTTCAAAACAATAATCAAAGAAAGCCCTTGACGGCTTTTCTGCCCCGATTTTTTCTGAATTGAAGAATGCTTCAAACCACCGCTGCAGCTCTGCCGAGGCGATACGCTTTTCCTGCGTGACGGCATTTCCGTTCGATACAGTGAACAGCCTATATCTGCCGTGCAGTCTTTCAAGCATTTCTTCAGCGCCCGGCATAAAATAATGCCTTTCGGTCAGATAAATTTCATAATTGTCCTGTATGGAAACGGGATCTGCTCCTGAAATGCCCTCCTCCCGGAACAGCATTTCAAAGCGTCCGTAGAGTACTTGCGCTCTGGTCATCTTTCCTTCTTCAAGCTGCTGCCAGCAAAAGTCATTAATGCGGCGGAAATGCGCAATCACAGCATCGTCTGCTTGTATTCCGTCTTCCTGAAAAACCCTTTTCAGAGCTTTCTCCTCTGCCGTACTGAAATCCAGGACAGTATTGTCAATATCAAGGAAAATGCACGGTTTGTTCATTACCGTGTACCGTTCTCTTCCAGACCGGCCAGCACATTGGATACCTCGGCAAAATCACAGGCAAGCGACGCTTTTACCAGTACGGCATCTCCGGACAGAATCATGTCCGGAAGTGCATTCATCAGTTCCCGTTTGTCATTAAACGTGACGGCGCCTTCTCCGTAGCCGGCTGCTGTATAATGACAGTACTCCCCCGTGCACAGGAGCAGATCAATTTTTTTCTCTTTTATAAAAGCCCCGACTTCCTCATGCATAGCTGCAGCGCCTTCGCCAAGCTCCCGCATATCTCCAAGCACACACACTTTTCTTCCGGATAGTTCCGCAAGGGAGCTAACTGAGCTTTTTACAGAGTCCGGGTTGGCATTGTAGCAATCGTCAATCAGCCGGATATATCCTGTATTCCTGCAGGCAAACCTTCTTCCGACAGTGGTATAGGAAGAAATACCGTTTATGATCTCCTGATCGCTCAGACCGAAGGCAAGCCCGGCTGCGGCTCCTTCCAGCGCTGCATAAAGCAGATGATCTCCGAAGGAATGCAGCGAGACGGGAATCACCCTGTCCTGATAAAGAACGTCAAATGAAAGCAGCCCCTCTTCATCTGCCCTGATGTTTTCTGCGCGCACATCACAGTCGTGGCCGATTCCGTAACAGAGAGAATTTTTTCTCAATCCGAGGGAACTCTGAAAAGGATCGTCTCCGTTGAAGATCACAGGCGCATCGCTCTTCATGTACTTCAAAACCTCTGTTTTTGCCCGGAAGACTCCGTTAAGATCTCCCAGAAACTCAAGGTGGGCATGGCCGATTCTGGTATAGATCATCATATCCGGCCTTGCAACCGCGCCAAGGCGGTCCATTTCGCCGAAATGATTTATTCCAAGCTCCAGTACAGAAATCTCATGTTCACGTTGTATGTTGGAAATAGAAAGCGGAAGTCCGATCAGATTGTTTTTGTTTCCTTCGGTTTTATGCACTCTGAAATGCTGTCCGAGGACAGAAGACACCATCTCTTTTCCGGTCGTCTTCCCCACAGAACCGGTTATGCCGATAACAGGAATTTTCAGTATGCCTCTGAAAGCGGACATCAGTTTTTCAACAGCCGTCTGTACGTCTTTACAGACGATAACCGGCCTGCTCACGCCCTCCGGAACATACTCTGCAAGTGCGCACGCCGCACCTTTTTGAAGCGCAGCGGAAATATAGCGATGGCCGTCTGTATTCTCCCCGCGGTAGGCGGCAAACAGGCAGCCGGGCGTTACCCTGCGGCTGTCAATTTCGATCCGCGTCAGCTCGCAGTCGCAATCAGGCATCGCATAAACTTGACCGCCGCAGATTGCGGCGGCCCCTGCAATAGTCAAGTCAAACATAGATGTTTATTTTACGATATCATCGGAATTGAACGGATCACCGCATTCCGGGCAGAACTTGGGCGGATTTGTCGGGTCTGCAGGCATCCACCCGCATTTGTCACAGCGGTACTGCAGCGCTCCGGACGGTTTTTTTGCACCGCACTCTGTGCAGAATTTTCCCTGATTCTTTGTCCCGCAGCTTGTGCAGATCCAGTAATTTGCAACGCTTTGTGAGGTCTGGGTCTGCTGCTGGGATACCAGGTTGAACAGGGTCGCAGCATTCAGCCCTCCTGCCTGGGCAGCCATATTCATTCCGTAAAAACCGGTGGCTGCTCCGGCAGCATTGTTGGCTGCATCCTGCATTGCCTGCGCCTGTGCGCCAGCTAGGTGTGCCGCCGCTATGGCAGGATCCCGCAGCGCAGCCGTACGCTGCAGCTCTTTTATGGTGCGCTCGTCCTCTTCGCTGATGGTTGCGCTGGAAACGCTGAAGGATACAACTTCAATGCCGCGCAGATCCCTCCATTTTGTCTTCAGCGCATCGTTGAGCGCGTCGCAGATGATGTTTGTATGGCCGGGCAGTTCGTAATAACGGATACCTTTCTCTGAAATAGATGCAAAAGCGGGCTGAAGTGCTGTCAGAAGCTCCGCCTTCAGCTGACTGTCTATATTCGTGCGGGAGTAAGCTTCATTGACATTTCCGCAGATATTGGTATAAAACAGGATAGGGTTCGCGATCCGGTAGCTGTACTCGCCGAAGCAGCGGACGCCGACGTCCAGATCCAAGCCGATATTTCTGTCAACAATACGGAAAGGCACCGGATTGGGTGTGCCGTATTTATTGCCGGTGATCTCTTTTGTATTGAAGTAATAAACACGCTGATCCTTGCCTGCAATGCCTCCGTAGGTGAAGCGTTTGCCGATCTCCTGAAATACCTTAATGACGGATTCCCCGAGATCGCCTGTAAAGACTGAAGGCTCGGAAGACATATCATAGATATACTCGCCTGTTTCTGCGCATACGTCGACGACCTTCCCCTGATCCACGATGAGCATGCACTGCCCGTCCGCCACGGCAATTACGGAACCGTCGGAAATCACATTGTCATTCAGGCGATTGGAAGATCCGTAACCGGACACCTTTTTCTTTCCTTTTACTGCAAGAATATCTGCAGGGATAGCATCACAGTAGAAATATTCCTTCCACTGGCTCTGTGCCACACCGGTCACAGAGTTTACCGCCGCACTGATTAAACCCATAATTATCTCCTTTCTTTTCATGCCTGTGCACAAAAATATTATGGTTATTATATGCGATTGCACAGAATAATTCAATAATATTCTTTGACTTTTTACCTGAAATTGCTATAATGAATTGAAATGCGTTATCTGCATACATTGTTTTATTCCGCGTTGAAACCCTGAAGGAGTACCTATGGCCAGTACCGTGAGATATGCCTGCCCCGGCTGCGGAGCGGGTCTTGAATTTGACAGCAAACTTCAGAAGATGAAGTGCCCTTATTGCGACTCCGTCTTCCCTGTCAGCGATTTTATGGCAGATGCTTCTGCCGCCCAGGAAAAGCTTGAAACCGGAAATGTTTCCGGCTTCGGAGTTTACCGCTGTCAAAGCTGTGGTGCGGAAGTCATTGCGGACGATGTTACCGCGGCCACAAACTGCCCGTACTGCTCCAACCCCATCATCCTGACAGGCAAAGTGGACGGGCAGATGATGCCTGACTACATCATACCTTTCAAAATCAGCCGTGAAGAAGCGAAAGCCGCCTTGAGGCAGCATCTCCGAGGAAAAAAGCTGCTGCCGAAAGTCTTTTCCACAGAACACCATCTGGATGAGATAAAAGGCATCTATGTCCCCTTCTGGCTGTTTGATACGACCGCTGACAGCCGTGCCGGCTATGCCATGACAAAAACACGCATGTGGAGCGACTCGCATTACAATTATACCGAAACAAGCAGATACCGTGCTGAGCGTGCCGGAACCATCCGCTTTGAAAACATTCCCGCAGACGGTTCCAAAAAAATGGCAGATGATCTGATGGAATCTCTCGAAACGTTCGACTTCGGGAGGGCCGTTCCGTTTGACCCGGTTTATTTCTCCGGTTATTTTGCCGACCGCTATGATATCAGCGCAGAAGAGTGCGAAAACAGAATACTGAAGCGTGTCCGGAAGTCCGCCATGGATGCTCTTGAGGATACCGTTACCGGTTATGGCAGTGTCACGCAGGAATCCGGGGATGTACGCCTTGTCAATACCACCAGAAAATACGCCATGTATCCTGTCTGGATTCTGAACACAACCTGGCGCGGCAAGACCTATATGTTTGCCATGAACGGAGAGAGTGGAAAATTTGTAGGTGATCTGCCGGTGGATAAAATGATTTACTGGAAGTGGAGGCTTCTTTACGGGCTTGGTTTTGCCGGTGTCCTGTATGCCGCCATGTACTTCCTCGGGATTCTTTAATGGAGGCGTCAGTATGAAAAAAAGCTTTGTCTGGCTGACCCTTCTCCTGTTGGCAGCGGTATTCCTCATCTCTCTCTCCCCTGTCTCTTTTGCCGGAAGCGGAGCTCCGCTGATTGTGGACAGTGCCGGGGTTCTCAGTTCCTCCGAGTTTTCATCGCTGACCGACAAAGCGGAAAAAGTCAGCTCCCAGTACGCCTGCGACGTGGCTGTCGTCTTTGTGCGCGGGCTTGGAAGCAAATCTATCATGAACTATACGGACGACTTTTTTGATTATAACGGTTACGGTTATGGTTCCGGTAAAGATGGTGTTATGCTTCTGGTGGATATGCAGGGCAGAGAATACTGGATCTCCACTTCAGGCTTCGGTATTGATGCCTTCACGGATGCCGGGCAGCTCTATCTCAAAGACCAGTTTGTATCCTACTTAAGCAGCGGTGACTGGTCAGGCGCTGCCGATGCCTTTATCGGCGGCTGTGACCGATTTCTGAAGCAGGCAAGAAACGGTCAGCCCTATGATATCGGCAACATGCCGAAAAACACATTCAACCCGATCGCCCTCCTGGGGGATCTGGCTGCCGGCCTTCTGCTGGGTGGGCTTCCCCTCATGCGGGCAAAAAAGGAAATGGAGACGGTGGAACTGAAGCGCGATGCAGGCGATTATATCCGCGGTAAAGCTCCGGTGCTTACCCGCCGGGACGACATCTTTCTTGGTTCAGACGTCACCCGGGTGCCGATTCCCAGGGAAAGCGATTTTAATCACAGCAGTGGCGGCGGCAGTTCTGTTCATACAGGTTCTTCCGGCAATACGCACGGCGGAAGCGGCGGTCATTTCTGACCGCCGCTTTTCTTATGGTTCTGCGTCCTGTATGGATCTGTCTTTCGGAGAGTGGAAGAACACTTCCGGTTCCGGTTCCCAGGTGACAGGTGGATTCTCTCCCATTCCTTTCTCCAGCTTGATAAACTGATATTCATAGTCCGGGAGATCAAAATCAGCTCCGCCTGACCATGAAAATATCCCGTAAACATAGGCATTGACGGAAATCGTATTATGGTTGTCATGCCGGCAGGCAACAATATACGTTTCCACACCGTGGTCTACCATGCGCTTGATGGGTGCTCTGTTCATGCCGACATCCGGCTGTTCAAAGTGGTACATGATCGTTCCTGCTTCAGCCACGATGTCGCATTCTTCTTCTGTCAGCACACGGGAATCCACCCAGTCAACCCCGGGATCCAGATTGCAGACATTGTTCATGCGTATCCCATAGTCCTTATACCACGAGGCAGCCGCCTTCATGGCTGTAAAGCTTCCGCTGCTTGATCCCACTGCCGACGCATCATGCACAATGACACCGCATTCATACGCGATCTGCTGAAAAATCCGGAACATTTCCGCATTCTTTGCCTGATAACGGTTTAACCCGGAATTATCTGTAAAGAATATGATGGA
>JAEEGL012895954.1_pt1 | contig 14866 bp, 13 predicted proteins | sample 9134231 | NCBI WGS metagenome assembly JAEEGL01 (sample SAMN16246548, study PRJNA631951) | gut metagenome | biome: gut microbiome; feature: rumen; material: fiber-attached | host: Bos | place: Iran: Karaj | collected 2018-10
GGTTTGGTGCTCGACAAGAACGGCAACAAGATGTCCAAGCGCCTGGGCAACGCCGTCGACCCGTTCTGGGCTCTCGACACCTACGGCGCCGACGCGCTCCGCTGGTACATGCTCACGAACGCCGAGCCGTGGGACAACCTGAAGTTTGACGAGGGCGGCGTCGACGAGGTGCGCCGCAAGTTCTTCGGCACGCTCTACAATACGTATGCGTTTTTCGCAAGATATGCAAACATCGACAACTGGGCACCCTCTTCCGGGGAGGATACAGAGATTGACCGCTGGCTCATGTCGAGACTCAACTCTTTGATCCGCGACGTGCGCGCCGCTTATGAGGATTATGACCTCAAGACGGCGGGACGCCTGATTGAGGCGTTCGTGTGCGACGACTTGTCGAACTGGTATGTGCGTCTGAACCGGTCGAGGTACTGGGCGGGCGCCATGACGGCTGACAAGCAGGCGGCATACTGCACGCTTTTCAGCGCGCTGTACAACGTGGCGGTGCTGATGGCGCCGATTGCGCCGTTCTATGCCGACCGCCTCTGGCTCGACCTGACCGAGGGTCAGGCCGGCCGTCCCGGCTCCGTCCACTTCGTGCAGATGCCCGAGCCTGACCTGGCTCGCATCGATACCGACCTCGAGGAGCGCATGGCGCTCGCGCAGCAGGCCACCTCGATGGTCCTGGCGCTGCGCAAGGACAAGCACCTGCCTGTGCGTCAGCCGCTTGGCAAGATGCTCGTGCCGGTGATCTCCGCTCGCGTCCGCGAGCAGCTCGCCGCCGTGCAGGACCTCATCCTGGCCGAAGTCAACGTCAAGGAGATGGAGTTCGTCGAGAACACCGACGGCATCTTGACCAAGAAGATCAAGCCCAATTTCAAGACCCTCGGCAAGGTCTACGGACCGCGCATGAAGGAGATCGCCGCTGCCTTCGCGATGCTCGACCAGCCGACCATCTCGGCCATCCAGCGCGCTGAGACGGCAGGGGAGGCCTACACTCTCGCGCTCCCGAGCGGCGACGTGACCCTCCAACCGGGCGACTGCCAGATCTCGTCGGAAGACATGCCGGGCTGGCTCGTGGCTTCGCAGGGCGCCCTTACGATCGCCCTCGACATCACCGTCACGCCGGAACTCCGCGCAGAAGGCCTGGCACGGGAATTGGTGAACCGCATCCAGAACATCCGCAAGACCTCGGGCTTCGAAGTCACCGACCGCGTGGCCGTGACCGTGGCGCACAATGCCGAGCTCGAAAAGGCCCTGGAAACCCACGGGGACTACGTCCGCGCCCAGACCCTGGCCCGCGAACTGACTTTCGCCGACGACCCCGCCGGCGCCGTGGGGGTCGAATGGGAAGACGGAACGCTCGCTATTTCTGTTGTGAGATTGAAATAAATTCGTTATATTTGACTTTAGTTTCAAATCAAATACTGGGAGCTATGGAAGAGAAGAACACCGAACCCGTTGAGAAAGTGCGTTACAGCGACGAGGAACTCCAGGAATTCAAGGAGCTGATCCTGCAGAAACTGGCCAAGGCCCGTCGCGACTACGATATGCTGCAGGCGCAGATCGACCACAGCAGCAGCAACGACACGGAAGACACGTCCCCCTCGTTCAAGGTGCTGGAGGAAGGCTCCGCATCGCAGGCCAAGGAGGAGGCGAGCCAGCTGGCCGCACGGCAGTACAAGTTCATCCAGAACCTCGAGGCCGCGCTCATCCGCATCGAGAACAAGACCTACGGCATTTGCCGCGAGACCGGCAAGCTGATTCCCAAGGAGCGGCTCCGCCTCGTGCCCCACGCCACCCTCAGCGTCGAAGCGAAAAACAAGCGCTAGCATCCGATGACCCTCTCGAAAGGCACGCGCGTCACGCTGTTCGTGGTACTGTTGCTGGTCGTCGACCAGGTCGTCAAGGTCCTGGTCAAGACCAACATGACCATCGGGCAGAGCATTCCCGTGCTCGGTACCTGGTTCCAGATTCTCTTCATCGAGAACAACGGCATGGCCTTCGGCCTGCAGTTCGGCGAGGGCTTCGGCAAGCTCGCCCTGAGCCTCTGCCGCCTCGGCCTGATTGCCCTCATCGTCGTGTACCTCAGTAAGTTGCTCCGAAGGCCCGAGACGCCGCGCGGCGTCCTCTACGGCCTGGCCGCCATCCTCACCGGCGCCATCGGCAACGAGATCGATTCGCTCTTCTACGGCGTGATTTTTGACTACGCGCCGCTGTTCTACGGCAAGGTCGTCGACATGCTCTACTTCCCGCTCATCGACACCACCCTGCCCGAGAACTTCCCCATCTGGGGCGGCCGCCACGTGATCTTCTTCCGGCCCATCTTCAATATCGCCGACAGCTGCATCACCTGCGGTGCCTTCTACCTGGTGCTGTTCCAGTGGAAGTTTTTTGCAAAAAACGAAAAAATCGAAAAAACGGATAATAATTCTTAATTTTGCCCGTCCAAAACCCGGAAGGTTGGCCGAGTGGTCTATGGCGGCAGTCTTGAAAACTGTTAGTCCGCAAGGGCTCAGGGGTTCGAATCCCTTACCTTCCGCAAAAGCGTCTGCTCGTCAGGCGCTTTTTTTTGCAAAAAGTCCAAAAGATCATATCTTTTGACACGTTTTGCCCCTTTTTTTCAATCTTTTTGTTAACTTTGTTTAGTTTATTATGCCCGGACCATTCTGTTCGCCTTGTGACGAGCAGTCGCGAAGCGCGCTCGGGCCTCATCATCAAGCAGTTATACCCCCGTTTTTCCCCATGACGATCGCAGTAGCAGGAACCGGCTACGTCGGTATGAGCATCGCCACCTTGCTGGCACAGCACAACAAAGTGGTGGCCGTCGACGTGATTCCCGAAAAAGTTGACAAAATCAACAACCGGATTTCACCCATCCAGGACGAATACATCGAGAAATACCTCGCCGAAAAGGAACTCAATCTGGTAGCGACGCTCGACGGCGCGAGCGCCTATCGCGACGCCGAGTTCGTGGTCATCGCAGCGCCCACCAACTACGACCCGCAGCGCAACTTCTTCGACACCACGCACGTCGAGGAGGTCATCGACCTCGTGCTGAAGGTCAATCCCGACGCGACGATGGTCATCAAGAGCACCATCCCGGTGGGCTATACGCGCAGCCTGTACGTGAAATACGCAGCCAAGGGCGTGAAGAAGTTCAACCTGCTCTTCTCGCCGGAGTTCCTCCGCGAGAGCAAGGCGCTGTACGACAACCTGTATCCCAGCCGCATCATCGTGGGCTACCCGAAGACCATCGACGGGTTCGACGAGGAGAACGACGCTATCCGGAAGGTTGTCACCAACGACCTCGGCGAGCGCGCCCGCACCTTTGCCCGGCTGCTGCAGGAAGGCGCCATCAAGCAGGACATCCCGACGCTGTTCATGGGCATGAAGGAGGCGGAGGCCGTTAAGCTCTTCGCCAACACCTACCTGGCGCTGCGCGTCAGCTACTTCAACGAGCTCGACACGTATGCGGAGGTCAAGGGCCTCGACACGCAGGCCATCATCGACGGCATCTGCCTCGACCCGCGCATCGGCAACCACTACAACAACCCGAGCTTCGGCTACGGCGGCTACTGCCTGCCGAAAGACACAAAGCAGCTGCTGGCCAACTACGCCGACGTGCCTGAGAACCTGATCCAGGCCATCGTCGAGAGCAATAGGACGCGCAAGGACTACATCGCTGACCGCGTGCTGGAAAAAGCTGGCTACTATACCGCATCAAGCGTCTACGACACCCGGAAGGAGAAGGAAGTGGTCGTGGGCGTTTATCGTCTGACGATGAAGTCCGGCAGCGACAACTTCCGCCAGAGCGCTATTCAGGGCATCATGAAGCGCATCAAGGCCAAAGGCGCGACGGTCATTGTCTACGAGCCCACGCTCGAGGACGGCAGCACGTTCTTCGGTTCCGAAGTGGTCAACGACCTGGCGGCTTTCAAGTCCCGCGCACAGGCGATTATCGCCAACCGCTACGAAAGCGTGCTCGACGACGTAGCCGAGAAAGTTTATACCCGGGACATCTTTAAACGCGACTGATGAAATCGATTCTTGTCACCGGCTCTGCCGGATTTATCGGGGCCAACCTGGTGCTCCGGCTGCTCGGGAACGAGGAGCCGCTGCGCATCGTGGGGCTCGACAATATGAACGCCTACTACGATCCGAGCCTGAAGGAATACCGGCTTGGCGTTATTGACGCGAAGGCAGCGGAGCACCCGCAGCACGCCTACGCGTTCGTCCGCGGCAGCATCGCCGACAAGGCGTTGGTGGACGGCCTGTTCGCGGAGCACAAGTTCGATATCGTCGTGAACCTGGCGGCGCAGGCGGGTGTCCGCTACAGCATCGAGAACCCCGATGTCTACATCGAAAGCAACGTCATCGGCTTTTACAATATCCTTGAGGCGTGCCGCCACAATCCCGTGGAGCATCTGGTCTACGCTTCGTCCAGCTCGGTGTACGGCGGCAATAAGAAAGTGCCGTTCGCCGTGGAGGACCGGGTCGACAATCCCGTGTCGCTGTACGCGGCTACGAAGAAGAGCAATGAGCTGTTTGCGCACTGCTATTCGAAGCTGTACGACATCCCGACCACGGGCCTGCGCTTCTTCACGGTGTATGGTCCGGCCGGCCGGCCCGACATGGCTTACTTCGGCTTCACGAACAAGCTGCTGGCGGGCAAGACCATCCAGATCTTCAACTACGGTAACTGCCGCCGCGACTTCACGTATGTCGACGACATCGTCGAAGGCATCGTGCGCGTGATGGCCGGGGCGCCGGAGCGCCGGAAGGGCGAGGATGGCCTGCCGATTCCGCCCTACGCCGTTTACAACATCGGCGGCGGTCAGCCCGAGAACCTGCTCGACTTCGTTCAGACGCTCCAGGAAGAGCTCGTCCGTGCCGGCGTCCTGCCGCAGGACTACGACTTCGAAGCGCATAAAGAACTCGTTCCCATGCAGCCCGGCGACGTGCCGACCACTTACGCCGACGCCACCGCGCTTGAACGCGATTTCGGTTTCACGCCGCGCATCACGCTCCGTGAGGGCTTGCGCAAGTTTGCCGAATGGTATAAAACTTATTATCAGTCATGAAAGGAATTGTCCTGGCCGGAGGCTCCGGCACCCGTTTGTACCCGATTACCAAGGGCGTGAGCAAGCAGCTGCTGCCCATTTACGATAAGCCGATGGTGTATTATCCCATCAGCGCCCTGATGCTGGCGGGGATCCGCGAGATCCTGATTATCTCGACGCCGCAGGACCTGCCTGGGTTCCGGCGGCTGCTGGGGGACGGTAGCGACTACGGCGTGCGTTTCGAGTACGCCGAACAGCCCTCGCCGGACGGCCTGGCGCAGGCGTTCATCATTGGCGAGAAGTTCATCGGCGACGACTGCGTCTGCATGGTGCTGGGCGACAACATCTTCCACGGGAACGGCTTCACGAGCCTGCTGAAGAATGCGGTTGCTGATGCGGAGGCCGGCAAGGCCACGGTCTTCGGCTACTGGGTCTCCGACCCCGAGCGCTACGGCGTGGCCGAGTTCGACAAGCAGGGCAACTGCCTGAGCATCGAGGAAAAGCCGGCCAAGCCGAAGAGCAACTATGCGGTGGTCGGCCTCTATTTCTACCCCAACAAGGTGGTGAAGGTGGCCAAAGGCATCAAACCCTCCGCCCGCGGCGAGCTCGAGATTACCTCGGTGAACCAGGCGTTCCTGGCCGACGGCGAGCTGAAGGTACAGGTCTTTGGCCGCGGCTTCGCCTGGCTCGACACCGGCACGCACGATAGCCTCTCGGAGGCCTCCACTTTCGTTGAGGTCATCGAAAAACGGCAGGGCCTCAAGATCGCCTGCCTCGAAGGGATTGCGTACCGCAATGGCTGGATCAACGAAGAAAAGCTGCGCCTGCTGGCCCAGCCGATGCTCAAGAATCAGTATGGGCAGTATCTGCTGAAAGTCATCGAAGAACTGAAGAACGAGATTCATTCCGGAACTATTAAATAGACTTGCTTTGAAAACGACCTATCGGCCACTGACAGCGCAGGAGATTGCGGTCCTCACGGGCAATGGATGCATTTGTGAGGATTGGAGCCAGGTACAGGTTGCCTGGGGAGAGAAATCCTTCACCGACCGGATCGTGAACGTCACGTTCTCGGGACAGATCCGTCTGGGGAGCTGCGAGGGATACCACTCGTTCCCTGGCGGGATTTCGCTCCGGAACGGTGTGCGGAACGCGTTCCTGCACAACGTGACGCTGGGTGACCGCGTGCTGGTGCGCAAGACGGGAGAGTATATCGCCAACTACGAGATCGGCGACGATTCCCTGATTGACAATGTCGATGTGCTGGCCGTCCAGGGGAAGACGCAGTTCGGCAACGGCGTGGAGGTGTCGGTGTTGAGCGAGACGGGCGGCCGTGAGGTGGTGATGACCGACAATCTGAGCGCCCAGACGGCTTACATCATGGCGATGTACCGCCACCGCAGCGCGTTGCAGGGGAAGATTTCCAATCTGGCCCGGGCGTATGCCGAGGCGCAAGCCTCGACAGTAGGCCGGATCGGCCGCAACGTCCGCATCTGCAACTGCGGCGTGCTGACCGACCTGAAGGTCGGCGACTGCGCCGAGCTCAACGGCGCGATGCGCCTGCACGATGGCAGCATCAACTCCAACGAATACGCTCCGGTGACGGTGGGCAGCGGCGTCCGTTCCGAGCATTTCATCTTCAGCTCGGGAAGCCAGATTGAGAGCAATGCCATGCTGACCCGCTGCTTCGTGGGCCAGGCCTGCAAGCTGGGCCACGGCTATAGCGCTTCCGATTCGCTGTTCTTCAGCAACTGCCAGGGCGAAAATGGAGAAGCCTGCTCGATTTTCGCAGGCCCCTTTACTGTAACACACCACAAGTCGACCCTGCTGATCGCCGGTATGTTCTCGTTTATGAACGCCGGCAGCGGCTCGAACCAGAGCAACCACATGTATAAGCTCGGCCCCATCCATCAGGGTGTCCTCGAGCGCGGCGCCCGCACGGCTTCGGATTCCTATATCCTCTGGCCGTCGCGCGTCGGGCCGTTCTCGCTGGTGATGGGGCGTCATGTGACGCACTCCGACACGACGAACCTGCCCTTCTCGTATTTGATTGAGAAAAACAATACGACCTTCCTGGCGCCGGGGGTGAACCTGCGGAGCGTCGGCACCATCCGCGACGCGCAGAAGTGGCCGCGCCGTGACGCCCGCAAGGATCCGGACAAGCTCGATTGCATCAACTATAACCTGCTGAGTCCTTTCACGATCCAAAAGATGTTCAAGGGCCTCAAGACCCTCGAGAACCTGCGCTACGCTTCGGGCGAGCTGTCGGACCTCTATTCGTTCCACAGCGCGAAGATCACCAACAGCGCGCTGGTCAAGGGCATCGGGTTCTACCATACGGGCATCCGCAAGTTCCTGGGCAACTCGCTTATCAAGCGGCTCGAGACGCTGCCTGCCGGCGCGTCCGACGCCGAGATGCAGGCGCTGCTCAAGACCGATACGGAGATCGGCCACGGCGTCTGGGTCGACATCAGCGGCCTGATTGCTCCCCGCGATGAGGTGGGGCGGCTGCTGGAAGACATCGAGCGCGGAAGGGTCGCGTCGATCGAGGAGATCAACGCGCGCTTCCGCACCATGCACGAGCATTACTACCAGTACGAATGGACCTGGGCTTACGACCGCATCGCGGAATACTTCGGCGTGGCGCCCGACAAGATGACCCGCCAGCAGGTCGTCGACATCGTCCAACAGTGGAAAGATGCCGTCGTCGGGCTCGACCGCATGGTCTATGAAGACGCCCGCAAGGAATTCTCCCTCGCCGCCATGACCGGCTTTGGCGCCGACGGCGAAAAAGAACACAAAGAACTCGACTTCGAACACGTCCGCGGCGACTTCAACAGCAACCCCTTCGTCAAGGAAATCCTCGACCATATTGAGAGGAAGACGAAGCTGGGGGAGGAGTTGGTGGGGAGGCTGTGCAATTAAGAATACAAATTTTCAGAGATATGTTTACACTCATTGACCTTCCGTACTCGCCGGCCGCCCTCGAGCCGGTCATCAGCGCCAAGACGCTGGAGTTCCACCACGGGAAACACCTGCAGGGGTATGTGGATAACCTCAATAAACTCTTGCCGGGGAGCGGGCTGGATGGACTTTCGATCGAAGAGATCGTTTGCAAGGCGCCGGCCGGAGCATTGCTCAACAATGCGGGGCAGGTGCTGAATCATAATCTTTATTTCACGCAGTTTGCTCCTGTAGAGCAGGCGGCGGATGCGCCTACCGGTGCCCTTGCTGATCAGATCAAGCAGCAGTGGGGAAGCCTCGATGCTTTCAAGGCAGAATTCGAAGCCAAGGGCGTTGGCCTCTTCGGTAGCGGCTGGGTCTGGCTTTCGGCGCTGCCCGAAGGTACCCTCACCATCACGCAGGAGCCTGGCGCGAGCAATCCCATTGCTCGGGGCCTGAAGCCGCTCCTGACCTTCGATGTCTGGGAGCACGCATACTATCTTGACTACCAGAACCGCCGCGCCGCGCATCTGCAGGCGCTGTGGCAGATTGTGGACTGGTCAGTCATTGAATCACGTTATGGATTTTAAAAAAGTGTAAATATGGAACTCAAAGGATCAAAGACCGAAAAGAACCTCCAGGAGGCTTTCGCAGGCGAGTCGCAGGCTCGAAACAAGTACACGTATTATGCGTCCAAGGCCAAGAAGGACGGTTATGTGCAGATCTCGAAGATCTTCGAAGAGACTGCTGCTAACGAGAAAGAGCACGCCGAAATCTGGTTCAAGTACCTCCACGGCGGGAAAGTCCCCGGCACTGTTGCTAACTTGAAGGACGCCGCTGAGGGCGAGAATTTTGAGTGGACGGATATGTATGCTCGTATGGCTGCAGAGGCTCGCGAGGAGGGTTTTAACGAAATCGCCGAGAAGTTTGAGATGGTCGGCGCCATCGAACGCGAGCACGAAGAACGGTATCGCAAGCTCCTGGCTAATATCGAGCAAGGCATCGTCTTCTCGCGTGAGGGTGATGTTATCTGGCAGTGTTCGAATTGCGGCCACATCGTGATTGGCAAGAAGGCTCCGGATGTGTGCCCGGTTTGCGATCACGAGCAGAGCTATTTCCAGCTGAAGGCTGAGAATTACTAGTTGCGGGTGGTCACGTCTACCGCACTTATATCCAAAAATAATGGCAATTGAATTCAAAGTAGCGAATCACGGCGCCGAGTTGCAGTCACTGCAACTGAACGGACGTGAATACTTGTGGCATGGCGACCCTACGTTCTGGGGCCGGCGGTCGCCGATCCTCTTCCCGATGGTCGGGAAAGTGTACGGCGGCCTATTCCGCGTCGACGGCAAGGAGTACCCGATGGGACAGCACGGCTTTGCCCGTGATTCTGAGTTCGAGAAGGTGGGGGAGCGCTATGTGCTCTCCGGCTGTCCGCTGGAGAAGTATCCGTTCAAGTTCGAGCTGTCGGTACGCTATCGCGCTGAAGGACAGCGCTTCTACGCCGAATGGGAAGTGCTGAACTGCGACAGCCGCGACATCCACTTCCAAATTGGCGCCCACCCGGCAATCATGCTCCCGGACTACCACGAGACGGACCCCGTGCACGGTTACCTCCAGTGTTTCGACGCGCAGGGCCAGCCCGTTAAGCACCCCATGCTCAGCCACGGACTGGACGGCGGCTTCCTCACCGAACTGCCCGCCCCCGTGCCCATGCCGGTCGATCCCGACGGCCTCCTTCCCATCACCGCAGACACCTTCGCCATCGACACCTTCATGCTCGAGCATGGCTCTGTGAAGAGCATCGCGCTACTGGACAAGAATAAGCGCCCCTACGTGACGGTCGGCAGCGACCAGACTGAGGCGTACGGCCTCTGGTCCCCCCACAAACCCGGCTGCCCCTTCGTCTGCCTCGAACCCTGGTGCGGCATCACCGACCTGGTAGGCTTCAGTGGCGACATCTCCGAGCGCTATTTGAATCATAGCTTGAAGCCGGGGGAGCGCTTCAACTTCACCTACTGGATTGAAATTAAATAATACGAATATAGAATTCAGAGGAACAAAGACCGAAAAGGACCTCCAGAAGACTTTCGCAGGCGATTCACTGGCTCGCGACCACGAGCACAAATGTTTCCAGCCGAAGGCAGAGCAAAATTAGACCCGGGCGGGTGCCGGGTGCGGTAGACGGGTATTTTTCCGTCACGTCTACCGCAAAAAAGGCCGATTTTGCGGTAGACAGGCCAGAATCTGTCACATCTACCGCACTGACATCAAGAAAAGTAAGTAGATTTTACGTGTCGAATAGAGTTATACCGATGGGAGTTTACGAAGATAACATAGTACCGGTCAAAATAGCCAGTTTGGCGGAGTACATTGCATAGAGGCGGAGAATCTCTGGATGAAGCCTTGGTGTACATCTATCCAAATCGGATGTACAAAGAATTATACAACGAGGGGGCAAAGTGGTGGTATTTGAGTTCGGCTGTGATAACTAATGAAGATTTTTATATATCATGATAGAGAAAATTTATTTCGAGAACTATAAACCTTTTGCTAAGGGACAGGAATTGGCAATAAAGCCTATTACGCTTTTGATTGGTAAGAATAGTAGTGGTAAAAGTTCACTAACACATCTTGTTTGTTTAATGCAACGTCTTATAGATGCGCAAACAAAAGCCAATTATAAGCATTTTTTAGGCGATTTGGTCAATGTATATACATTTCACAATATGGCCACTAGTGGCCTTCGGCTAGGCCTTGTGAATGATAAGGAAAAGGAGTTGTCTTTCTCTTTTGTCCGAAATGGGGGCAAGTTATTTTTGTATGAGTTAACAGTGGAAGATAAAACAAAACGGTATGTGGAAGAATTACCATTTGACGTATCCGACTGCTACGATACAGTTAAGAAACAAGTGAATGAATGGGGATATAATATGAATGATTGGGCTTTTTCTGTTAACTATTTGGGGCCTATTCGTAATAGTATACTATCACTCAATCGTTGTAAGAATTCTAACCCTCTTAATGTTGGAGACAATGGAGAGTATGTATCGGAATTGCTGGTAAATTCGTATCGGTCTGATAAGCAGCTATTTAATGTGGTTTCAAACTGGATGGGAGAAAATATGGAGGGTCAGAGTGTTGAGATTGAGACTCTGACTGGATTGGATGATTATTATTTTTTTGGAACAAAAAATAAGTCAAACAATGCATTCATTCCAATAGAAGAAGTTGGAGAGGGTTATTCACAAGTACTCCCCATTATTGTTCAATCGTACTTGAATGATCGGACTGATATCAGTATAATGGAGCAACCTGTATTACATTTGCATCCTGCTGCACATTCTAAGGTTGCAGATCGACTGATTTCATCAGCGATGTCTATGAATAAACATTATATAATAGAAACTCATTCAGAAAATTTTCTCTTGGCTGTCAGACGCGCGGTTTGTGATCCCAATTGTCCATTGAGAAGTAAAGATGTAGTTATATATTTCGTGGATAAGAGTGAAGAAGAGGCTGTAATAAAAAAGATAGAAGTGTTAGATAATGGTGATTTAACCATGTGGCCAACTGGCGTTTTTGGTGAATCTTATGAGTTGATGAAAGAGATAATTCGTTTTCGAAAATGATTTTTAATTTGTCAGACAGATTCATACAATCCATTTCCGAGGAAGATCTTTCGGATTTGGTTGTCAAAATCATGTGGGGAAATCATTTCTTGATTATCTCTGGTACTGCAGAGATCCGATTGATTGATGCTGTTGTTAAGCATGCTGGAACAAGTGACAGTTCTCTCTTTGAAAAGTACATATTACAGGGAATCAATCCTACTGTGGAGATCAAAACATATTTGACGACTGTAACAGATTCTGATTTTTCATATGACCTATTGAAAGATTTGGCGATTCGGCCTGCTGTACTGTTGATGGAGAACTTAAGAGAATGGGCCGTATATCAGCGCATGATTGATGTTTACCAAAGCGATCCTCAATTCTCTAATTTATTTAAGTTGCTATGGACGAGAGCTAATAATTATAGCCTATTCGAGCCGAGGCAGTCTGGAGGATGTGGCGATATGGTTCATATGCTTTCGTCCCTTTCGCATCTTGGCTATTCAAAGATTGCTAAGAATAAGATTTGCATTGTGCTTGACCGGGATACTAATAGTGCTACGAAGTTTAATTCTAGCAATAGTAAATTATATAATAAGTTGAGCGGGAAAAAGTTTCAGGCGTTAACTAATGGAGATATCTATACACTTCGGCAATCTAAGTTCATCTGGCATATTTGGTATCGTAGGGAGATAGAGAATTATTTTCCTGATATAGCATTTACTGGTATCGGGAAGGTTCGTAAAGCTGGGAAAGGTCCTTTTGAGAATGATCACTATGCTCAGGTTAAGGATTATTATTCATACAAAAAGAATGATTTGGAACGTTTGCCTTCACAAATGACCCGAAACATGTTTGAGCAAGGATTGACTTTTATCTCTGAAGACGGTGTTACCATGAGCGAACTAGAGTTATTTCTTTTGAAACTAGTTAAAATAATTTGATGAACACAAGGATTAGTATAAAGGCAGATAGAGAGTATCTTCGTGAGATCTTCGTCAAGATTGAAAACGGACGCTACGCAGTTCCTGTATTTCAGCGCGATTTTGTGTGGAAGCCCCATCAGGTTGTGAATCTTTTCGATAGCATCTTGCACGGGTATCCTATTGGCTCTTTGGTTTTGTGGCAGTCAGATGAAGTCCACCAATCTAAACATATATTGTCTGATACAGTATCAAATAGTCCAACCCCTGATTATTTCATCTTGGACGGGAGGCAGCGTTTGACCACTTTATACGGGGTTTTGTCGCAAAATAGGGGAGATGCACGCTTTAATCTATTTTATAACCTCGAGAAGAGTTCGTTTGAGTTTGCTCAGAAAGAAGCTCTATTTCTTGTACCAGTTTTCGTGGTGTATGACACTTTCTCACTTTTGGGTTGGATGCAACAGATTCAACAGCAGGTTAAAGATGAAAATAAACTGCGATTATATATCACTCGTGCAAAGAATTTGAATTCTTTGTTGCAGGAATACATCGTGAGTGAGATTCTAATTAGTCAATGTGACCTAAATGCGGCTAGCGTGGTTTTTTCGAGGATTAATTCAACGGGAACAAAGATTGAGCCTCTGGACATGTTGCAGGCAATCAAGTACAAGGGAGACAATTCTGCCTTGATTACCGGGTATGTTCAGGGTGTGCAAAAGGCCCTGGAATCCTATGATTTCCAGTCACTCAGCCCCAAAGATATCTTGAATAGTTGTTTTTGGTATACGGACCGAAAGTACTACGATTCAAAAGTAGAATATCTTGAGAAGGAAAATCTTGAAGTTATTTTTCCCAAGGCGCAAGAAGCTATTATTCGAGCTGTCCGTTTTTTACGGAATGACTGCGGAGTTCTTTCCATACGTTTACTTCCTTATACAAAGCAACTCCTTGCTTTGGTTTGGTATTTCAAGGATGAAGATGAGAGTGCCTATTGGCGGAGACAAGAGTTACGACGTTGGTTTTTTTTCACTACGTATAAGCAGTTGTTTATGAATGGCGCTTTACAGCATATCCGTTCAATCCATAACCGCCTTGAGTTGTTTATTCAACGAAAGAGCGATACTGCTTGGGATTACGAGGCGGTTGAACGCCCCTTTTTCGGGTTTAAATTTTCGCCAAAATCAGCGTTGTCCCGGTTTATGACGCTATCTGTGGTTTTCGACATGATGACAAAGGGAGAGAAAGTTGAGAGAATGGAATTCGTCGGATATGATCATTATTTCGGAGCATCACCTTTGTGCTATTCTCCAAAAATTCTTGTCGACAAGAAGGTCAAGCATGCCACATTTAGCGTTGTTGATTGGACTCTGATAAATAGTGGAATGGAAAAACAGTTTATTGAAAGGAGGAAGATTGTAGTCAGCCAATTGGAGAAGCAATTGTTGGATTCTATAGATATAGTTTTTACTGATGAAAAGCTATCATAATAAATAGTAACGGCTATTAGGCTTATATGGTACTACGATCTGACTTGATCAATTAGTGAGAAGAGATCGCTAATTCAAGTTTATTTGTTTTTTTTAGGAAGGGAGGAAAAGCGAAGGGGCGTTAGGGCTGGGGAATGCAGTCTTTGTGACCATTTAATTCTTCAGGATGGATAAAAGAGAGAAGATGGAGGGGGGGATGCCTTCGACAATAACAATAATACAACAGAATTGATAATTGGTTCATAATTCATGTCCCCCCTCACCCCAAAGGCCTGTTGGTTACAGGCGGGAGGGGGAGTTTTTGGGGGAGGGAATGGTGGGGGTGAATGGGGGCGTGGGGGATGGATGTTGGGGAGGTTGGCATGGGGTAGAGGGAGGAGGAAGCGCGAAGCGAAGGAAGCAGGATGATATGCGGCACGAGTTTCAGGCGAGGATGCCGGAGGGGGCGCATTCGGTGAAGGTTTATATTGGGGATGTTCGGAACAAGAGGATGCTGAAGTATGCGAAGAAGGGTGTGGATTACGTGTTTCAATCAGGAGCGTGCCCGTCGGCTATTAAGGTTTGTCCGCTGGTGCTGGTAAATGAGTTAGAGTGATATCTTGATCAGTTTGAGACGATAGTCTGTGTGAAATAGAAATAGAAAACAAAAAACAATTAAAAGAAATATTTATGTCAATCTTTAAAGACAAAGTCCTGTTGATTACAGGCGGGACGGGGAGTTTTGGGAACGCCGTCTTGAATCGGTTTTTGGGGACCGATATTGGGGAGATTCGCATCTTTTCGAGGGATGAGAAGAAGCAGGATGATATGCGGCACGACTTTCAGGCGAGGATGCCGGA
>JAEEGL013343911.1_pt1 | contig 14866 bp, 6 predicted proteins | sample 9134231 | NCBI WGS metagenome assembly JAEEGL01 (sample SAMN16246548, study PRJNA631951) | gut metagenome | biome: gut microbiome; feature: rumen; material: fiber-attached | host: Bos | place: Iran: Karaj | collected 2018-10
AGACTTCCTTCTATTCATAAAAAACTGAGATTGAAGAATAAAGTTGGAGTATCGGATGTAATTGCCAATTCGGTTGTTTTCAAAAATGCTGTCATTCATTATACGAATAAGATGGATGTTCTTCTTTCCGGCACGAAGAATCCTTATGCATCAGAGCTCATTCAATCCAAGGCGTTCTCGAATCTGTTGGATTCCTTAAAAGAACAGTATGATCTGATCATCATTGACTGTCCGCCTGTTGCCCTGGTTACAGACGGTGTTATTGCTTCAACGCTGTGTGACGGCACGATTTTATGTATTGCTTCAGGAATGAACGATAAAAAGGATCTTGAAAAAACCAGGGATCTTCTGAAACAGTTTGATGTCAACATTCTCGGCATCGTCATGACCAGAATGCCTGTCGCAAAGAAGTACTACAGCAAATACGGCTACAACAAGTATGGATACGGTTATGGCTATGGATCTTCTTCGGATAAAAAAGGGAAAAAGAAAAAGGAATCCAAGAATAAAAAGAAAGAAGAAGCTTAGGAATAATGATTGATATTCACAACCATCTTATTCCAAACATCGACGATGGTTCGGATTCTCTGGAATTATCCAGGCAGCTGCTCAAGGATGCCATTGAGGAAGGAATCAGCGATGTATGCATTACCCCTCATTTTATGAAAGGCGGCCCATATAAGGTCAGAAAAACAGAACTTTTGGAATTATTTGAAGAGTTCAAAAACAGTGTTTCTGACCTGAACGTAAAACTGTATCTGGGCAATGAACTTTACATTGACAGGGAACTGGATGAACTGCTGGCTGATGATGAAGTCTGTACGATGAATGGCACTGACTACGTTCTGGTTGAATTTCCTTTTGAAGAGTATAAAAGAGATTTCGACGAATATCTATATAATATTTCACTGAATTACAGAATCATCATCGCGCATCCGGAAAGATACCACTACGTCAGAAAGAACCACGATTTTGTCGACCGCTGGCTCAAGGAAGGATATCTGCTTCAGTCCAATGCGACGTTTCCTTATTCAAAAGATACAAAGAAAGTCGTCTTTGATCTGATTGAAAAAGGAAAACTTTCGCTCATTGCATCAGATGCCCACAACGAATACCGGCCTCTCAGCATGATTGAGACATATGACCTGATTTCCAGAAAGTTTTCCGAGGAGACGGCAAAACTTCTGATGGATACCAACCCGATGAAGATTCTTCAGAACGAACCGGTCAAGAAGGTTCCTGCTGTCAAAAAACATTTCTTTTAGTACAAGAACAAACCAGGATGAAAAGGACAGCTGATACTTCATCCCGGTTTTTTTATTTCTCATCTAGTGATTTTATTGAATTCATATGGGAAAATAAAAACGAGAAAATGCATAAATCAGTCTTTTGTTGTAAAGAAATGAGCTCGGGTGATGAATTGGACTATTAAAGCAATCGGAAATGCCGAAGGATATGCCCTGGTTGATGGAAACAGGATTTCAATTAAACCGGGGAAAACGACCGAAATCCCACTAAAAAACATCGAACTTCATGCAAGTACCGGGAAATGCAGTGATTCTGAAGACAGTTTTCTGTTTTTCTATTGTTCAATCAACCCGAATGAAGAGAATTTCTCATTAAAGGCTTCAATTCAGGCGATAAGAGATGAAGAAGAGCCGGATTATCAAACCGCATACGGCATCGCTGCAGTGGACACCGTTTTTTCCGATTCAATTCAATGCAGACATCGAAATCAATTAATGGTCGGATGTTTTGGAAAAGCACACAATACAGGGGTGCGAGTGATCGGCGGGTATCAGGATGATCAGGCTATTAATGACGCTTCATCGCGGATCACTGATCAAAACAGGTTTTTTTCAGTGGAAGAGAACGGTCTTTTCGATATTGAAAGAAGTATTTCGCTGGAAAAGACGGATGAAGGTTTTGTTTCCTGCCTGAATGGCGAAAAGATCGGGTTTTCCGGAAGTGATTTTCTGGTTCAGCAGGATCCGGATGAATTGTACGTTGGTTTTCTTGTTGCCCGCAAAATCGGCATCCGTGTCAGCGATATTCAGTTTCAGATAAAACCCGGGAAGCTCAGCCACACTCCTGAAGGGGAGATTGTCAATACCGCATCGGACTATCCCTTTTCTTCAAAAATGATAAGCGAGTTATACAAGGCCAAAGAGAAAGAAGAGCTTCTGAAGAAAAAGACCGTTTATGTTTCTCCTTCGGGTACAGATGCATCTTCAGGCACTTTGGATGATCCGATGAAACTGTCCAAGGCTCTGCGGATTGCGGGCGAAGATACGAGAATACGCTTACTGGACGGAGTATATGAAGCAGAAGAACCTTTTGTTGTGTTTGAGCGGAATTCTTCCTTTCCAGACAGAAGAATACATCTGGAGGCAATAAACAGAGGAAAGGCGATTCTGGATGGCTCCGGAATGAAAAGACCGTTTCCGTTATTTGTCTTGCTTGCCGACGGATGGTGTATCGACGGACTGGTGTTCAGAAACAGTCCGTCCTGTGGACTTGTCGTATGCGGCAACTGCAACGAAATCAAAAACTGCGAGGCGGAGCATAACAGTGATACGGGCTTCCTGATCATTTCCAGACCTGACGCAGAAAGAAAAGAGTGGCCGAGGTATAACCGGATCAGCGAATGCATCAGCCATGACAATTGCGACCCGGTTTTCAGCAATGCCGACGGGTTTGGTGCGAAACTGCGGGTCGGCAAGGGGAATTCATTTTACCGCTGTACAGCTTTTCATAATATTGATGACGGTTTTGATCTGTACACCAAGAGCAGCATCGGACCGATTGAACCTGTAGAGATCGACCGGTGTCTGGCATATGAGAACGGTTTTCTTTATATCGATGGAAAAAGAAAAGAACAGAAAGACCGAGGTACCGGATTCAAACTCGGAGGGGAAAACATTGACGTCTGTCATGAGGTCTGGCACAGCTGTGCCATTGGGAACAATCAAAGCGGTTTTGATGAGAATAAAAACAGATCATGTAAGGCATATTTTTGTCATGCAAGCAATAATGGCAAGAGTGTTCGCCAGGATTTTGTCTTCAGCGATATTGACCGCGTTAGGGAGAGACTGACAAGTGGGTCGATTTCTTTTACGGAAAATGAAAACAACGGTTCTTCATTGCCAGGCTTCCAGGAGAAAAACAGCAAGAAGAATGTTCTGATTCTCGTCTCTTCAATCGGCGGAGGAGGCGCTGAAAGAGTTGCGTGCTCCTTGGCATCAGGGCTGAGCAGAGAACATAATGTCAGTCTGATGTATTACAACCGCAAGGAAAAGACTTATCCGGTCAGTGACAGAGTCAGATTGATTGACTGTTCGGAAAACAGCAGAAGGCATCTGAATTCTGAAAACAGAATCGCAAAAAGAATTCTACACTACGTCGGGATCTTCAGGGATCTGAAAGACGTCGCGGATTATCGGAAGAAAAATCACATTGACGTTACGATCAGTCTTCTGGATATGCCCAACCGGTATAACGCGCTTGCCTGGGGCTTTGGAAAGAAGATATGTTCCGAGCGGAATGATCCTTCAAGAAAAGATGCCAGATATCGGAAATGGGCGAAGATGTCCTATCGTTTTTCGGATTCTGTGGTCTTTCAATCCGAACGGGTTCAAAACCAGTTTTCAGAGAAAATCAGAAAAAAGAGTTTCATTATTCAGAATCCCGTCAGCGTGGGCTGCACTGCCGCTGAAAAAAAGAAGAAAAAGATCGTTACTGTCGGCCGTTTGGTTGAACAAAAGAATTATGATATGCTTATAAGAGCATTTGCCGAATTTCATAAAGAACATCCGGATCATCATCTGTTTCTTTATGGCGATGGCGAGCTGCTGAATCAACTTGTACAGCTGGCGGAAGATCTGAAGATTTCCCGATTTGTTCATTTCGAATGTTTCAGAGAAGATGTCCATCGTGAAATATCCGATGCCGAAATGTTTGTCCTGTCCTCGGACTATGAAGGACTGTCCAACGCCCTTATGGAAGCGATGATGATGGGACATGCGTGCATTTCCACGAACTGTACAGGGACAGAAGACCTGATTGAAGATGGCATAAACGGACTGATCGTTCCAGTCGGCGATGTTGACGCGCTGTCAAAGGCGATGTGTCAAGTCAGCGACAACGACGAACTCCGGGCAAGGCTTGGCAAAGCTGCCATGGAAAAAGCGGAAGGATTTAAAGCGGAGACTGTTATCCGCAGATGGGAAAGGATTCTTTGATGGGAAGAATCATATCTGAAGCACTTGAGATTCTGAATGATGAAGAAAGAAAATGGATTTTGCCGTTGCTTTTGATGATGCTTGCCGGTGCGATTATCGAATCTCTCGGCGTGAGTACGGTCATTCCTCTTGTCAGTGCGATGGTCGGCGGTCATTCGATTGACAGCATTTCCGGAGGAGCGTTGAACAGAATCCTGGTTCATTTGAACAGTTCTGTTTCTCTGAGTGCTCTGGTCATTTTTCTGATATTTGTTTTTATCATCAAGAACGTTTTTCTTCTCCTGGAAACCTATGCTCAGCACGCCTTTACCGCGAAAATCAGAAAACGTGTGCAGAATCGGCTGCTTCATTACTATCTGAGTCAGCCATATGGCTGGTTTCTCGACAAGAATTCCGGCGATATTCTCAGAACGATCACTGTAGACAGCGATTATTTCATCTCTCTTCTGAATCATCTGCTTCAGTTTTTCACAGACCTGATCATGACGGCGGTCATGATCATCCTTGTCTTTCTGATTCACCCGAAAATCACGATGCTTCTTGCTGCAGTTCTGCTGATGGAGTACTTTTTCGTGCTGAAAGTCATCCGTCCGCTGCTGAGGAAATATGGACTTGAATACAGAAAGGCACTTGGCCGGGGAAACAATCAGATTATTGAATTGCTGCGTGGAATCAAGTATGTGAAAGTCAGCGGCAAAGAAAAGTGGTTTGAAGAAAGGTACAGCAGGGAAGTCAGCGATCTGACAGAAGCCAAAAAGATGGAACGATCTTTCCAGGGCGCTTCCGGAAGATTCATAGAAGCGGTAACCGTCACGACGATTCTGCTTTATCTGCTGGTTTTTATCAATTCGGAAAAGGAAACAGCCCAGCTGATACCCGTAATGTCCGCTTTTGTTCTGGCATCCGCCAAAATCCTTCCCGGCATCAGCAACATCACCAATTCGATCAGCTATTCCGGATATTATGAGAGTTCATTGAATAATGTTCTGAATATCGACAGGGCTTTGAAGCAGACGGAAGAAAATAAGATTCAGAGAATTGATTACGCTCTTACCGATTGCATCTCATTGGATAACATCAGCTTCTCCTATCCGGAAAGAGGTGAGGTCGTACTGGACCACGTCTCCATGCAGATCAGGAAGAATCATTCTGTCGGTATCATCGGATCTTCAGGAAGCGGCAAGACGACACTCGTGGATATCCTGCTTGGCCTTCTGAAGACAGAAGAGGGTGAAGTCTGCATCGATGGAGAAAAGGCAGACACTCAAAACGACGGATGGAAGCGGCTGTTCACATATATTCCTCAGCAGATCTTTATTCTTTCGGGAACAATAAAGGATAATGTTGTTTTTGGCGAAAAAGCAGATGCAGAATGTGAAGGGAAAATCTGGGAAGCATTAAAAACGGCACAGCTGGAAGAATTCGTTCAGTCTCTTCCGGAAGGGTTGAATACAACGGTCGGCGAAGCCGGTGTAAATCTTTCCGGCGGGCAGATACAGAGGCTCGGCATTGCCAGAGCCCTTTATTCCGATGCGCCTGTTCTGGTATTTGATGAGGCGACTTCCGCACTGGACTTTGAGACGGAAAGCGCATTGATGAGTGCGATCGACCATCTGCACGGAAACAAAACGATCATCATCATCACGCACAGGCTGTCGACAATCGAAAACTGTGATGAAATTTATCAGGTCGAAGGCAGCAAAGTTGCTTTGCAGCAGCAAAGGCCCTAATTAAGACAATATGACTGTTTTTCAGTTATACTAATATATAGAAACAAACTGTTTTTCGTTGTGGATTAAACATTATGGACACTCAGGATGTAAATGGCAAGCAGACTGCTGTTACGGAAATCAGTGAGATGAAGAAACAGGCATCGGATTTTTTGAGATCCCGCTTTTTTTATGCCGCTTCTGACATTTATGCGCAGATTCTGGAAGAAAATCCAAACGATAAGGATGCACATCTCGGCCTTCTGATGTGTTCCGTGAAAGAAAGCAGCGAAAGCGATCTGGTCGAGTACTATCAGAATCTTTTTTCTGATGACAGATATGAAATCAGGCTTGCCTGTGACAGGGACGAAGGATATGTCGTGGAGATGTGCGACAGGCATTGTGTTCCTGACTATTTGGAAAAAAGCGACATCAGAAAGATGTATGACTTTGATGTTTCTTTCAGATCCTGCCTGTTCTCCAGAAAGAAACAGAGAGATGAGATACTGAAGCTTATTGAAAAAGATGAACATCTTTCCTGGCTGAAAGACAAGGGCTTTAAGGAAATCTCCGACATCATCAAGGCTTATGACAGGAGAATTGACGATGCGGAAGAGGCGGATAAAGAAAATATCGAGAGAATCAAAAACGAGTACCAGCGTTTTCTGTATCAGACTTTTTCCGAAGTCAAGGAAAAAAACAGAGAAGCCCGGGAAAGCAAGGATCATGACTATCGGGAACTTGCCGGCAGGTTTGAAGCGTGTTTCGATATCGATGGATTGAGAGAACTGAGTCTGCAGTTTGAAAAGTTTAAAGGATACAAAGAAGCCGACAGATTCATTGAGCTCTGTGACAGGAAGATTGAAGATCTGAAGGCGAAAGCACAGAAAGAATCCGAGCGGAAAGTCGTTGAAAGCGTTCTGGATGAAGCGAAAGCCGATCTGGTGACTGGGAAGTTCTCGTCTGCCTATGACGGTTTCACGAGAGTTGTATCCATGCAGGGCGATAACGAAGATGCATATCTCGGCATCCTGATGGCCAGGACAAAGACAACGGATCTCAATGAACTGGCTGATTACTACAGAAATCTTTATTCAGAGGATCGCTGGGAAATACTGGAAGCCTGTGAAGAAGATGCAGAACACATCAATGAGATGGTGGAAAAGTACTGTCTTCCGGAATTCCTTGATAAGGATACGATCAGAGAGAAGTATTCCTACGACCGTACATACAGATCACGCCTTGCTTCAAAGATCGAAGAGGAAAAACGATTCAGAAATGATACGGAATCCGATCCGGTTTTTGAATGGGTCAGAAGAAACGGCTCTGACAGGATTAAAAAACAGTTCAGAGATGTCTGTGATTCCTATTCCAGAAGAGTGAAAGAGGCACAGGAAGAAGATAAGAGGAATATTGAGCGCATCAGAAACGACTACCAGCGTTTTCTGTTCAAGACATATTCATCGATAAAGAAACTGCACAAGGATGCCTGCGACAGAAAAGAAGAGGCTTACAGAGACATACTTGTGTCCTATGAGCTGGCCAACAGCGAAGCGGAGTTCAACAACATCATTCTGAAACTGAAGGATCTGGGAGATTATAAGGAAGCCGGCAGATACATCGTTTTATGCCATAAAAAAATCAGTGATCTGAAAGAAAGAGAAAAGAATGAGAACGATGCTCAGGAAATCGAGACGTCACTGATCGCTGCCAAGGCATATCTTTCTGCAGGAAATATCGATCTTGCGGATCAGAGCCTCTCCAAAGTCCTGTCTATGGACTCTGACAATCCGCGTGCCTATCTGGGTATCCTGATGATCGAGACCGGTACGAAGAACGTCAACGAACTGATCAGGTACTACATCGATCTGTATTCGGAAGATGAGACAAACAGACTGGAAGCCTGTGAAGAAGACAGGAATCACATCGAAAACGTTGCCGAAGAATATCAGGTTCCCGGATATCTGGAGAAGGAGACAATAAAGAAATACTATTCCTTTGACAGGGAATTTGAATCTCTGACGGCTTCTCGTATCAGACAGAAAGAACAGTTTGAAGAAGAAGTGAAGATGAATCCTCTCCTTGTAAAGATCTCTGCAGGAAAAGAGTCCGACAGGGAGATCGCTTCTTTCTTTGAACGGATCTATGAAGGATATGACGCCAGAATCGCAGAATCTCAGAAAGCTGATGAAAAGCAGGTCAATTCCATTAAGCATATCTACGAGATCTATCTGCAGGAATCCGATAAGACCGTATACAAGATCTACGAAGAGAAACTGAAAGAGAAAAACGATGAGAGCGAAGCTCTGTATTTACGGAATATCGAACAGTATGAAAAAGATCTGAACGAAGACGAACTGGAAGAACTGTCGAAGAGTTTTGATGTGGACTATAAGGACGGCCAGAGCTATGTCTACCGCTGTCTCGACCGCATTAAGCAGCTGCGCATTTCCCGAGAAAAGGAAAAACTGGATACACTGCTGAGAGAAGGGACAGAGCTTTTGGAATCCGGGATGTATCTTTCGGCAAAGGATAAATATGCATCCTATATCGAAATCGATCCGGATAACGAAGCAGCCCATCTTGGTCTGCTTATGGCCGAGAAGGAAGTTTCTGATATTGATCAACTCTTTGAATACTATAAAAACCTTTATTCCGATGAGATTCTGGAAACCAAAACGGCAGTTGAAGAGGATATCAGGCACATTGAGGAAATGTGTGACAAGTGCTGCATTCCAGAACTGTTGGAAAAGGAAGATATCAGAAAAAGGTACGATTTCGACTGTACATATGAGTCTTTATCGGACTGCAGACACATCCAGAAGAAACAGATCGAGGATGAGATCGGATTGGATCCGAGTCTTTTCTGGCTGAATAAAAACGGATCGGCGGAGATCAGATCTTCCATAAATGATCTTCTGGATGTTTACCAGAAGAGAGTCAATGCTGCGGAAGAAGAAGATAATTATCTTGTTCAGACAGTCACAAGGGACTATAAGGCTTTCATCAGGAATACCGACAGGGAAGTCAGGTCTTTATATAACGAGCTGAACAAAAAGAGAAATCAGAATCTGAAACTTGCCGAGAAGCGGAAAAGGGAAGAGGAACTCAAACGTAAAGAAGAAGAGGAAAAAGAAAGAAAGCTTCGGGAAGAGGCTTTAAGAAAAGAAAAGGAACTCAGGGAAGAAGCCCAGAGAACAGAAAGAGAAGCCAAAGAGAAAGCGAGGCAGGAGCAGAGACGCAAAGAAGAAAAGGCCCGTATAGAGAAAGAAGCTTCGGCGAAGATCGAGAAAGAAAAGAAGAAGGAAGAGAAACAAAGAAAATCTTTAGAAGCGAAACAGCAGAAAGAAGCGGAAAAGAAGGAAAGAAGACCACTGCATTTGAATTTCGGATTGATTTCTGCGGCTCTTTCACTCATTCTGTTAGCTGTTGTAGTCTACATATATGTTTTGGTCCCGAGCAACAAATATAAAAACGCAACCGAATTGGCAGAACGCGGAGAATATGATGAAGCGATCGCCATTTTTGAAGAGCTCGGCGATTATAAAGATTCGAAATACAAGACAAAAGAGACGATCTATCAGAAGGCGGATGATCTTTACCAGCACCAAAAGCTGGTAGAGGCGGCAAACATTTTCGGAAATCTGAGATTCGATGACAGCGAAGACCGGGTCAGGGAAATCAAGGACGCAATGATTTCGAAAGCGCAGATCGGAGACACGATTCTCTTCGGCGATTACGAGCAGGACGGAAACACCGAAAACGGCAAGGAAATGATTGAATGGATCGTTCTGGACAAGCAGGAAGGAAGCATTCTTGTTGTCAGCAAATATGCGATCGAAGCTTCCAGATTCAATTCGGGTTCAGAGGAGATCTACTGGGAAAACTGTTCTCTCCGTTCCTGGCTGAACGGCAGATTCCCGGATAATGCCTTCACAAAAGAGAAACCATCAGCTGTTCTTCAGACGCCGTTAAACAATTTCCGTTATCCGGAAACTGAAGAAGGCGAAACAGTGGACATCGATGAAGTGATTCCGATTGAATACGAGACAAGAGACAAGATATTCCTGCTCAGCGTTGAGGAGGTCGAACAGTATTATCCCGAAGAATCCGCGCGCATATGCAAAGCGACGGAGTATGCCATCGAAAACGGCGTTGCGGCAAACGCCGATGACGACTGCAGCTGGTGGCTGAGAGATCCGGGTGAGCCATATGAAAAAATGAGCTCATACGTTTCAGGAAGCACGGGAATCATCTCCTCTTCCATGTATGAAATTGTGCTTGGCATAAGACCGGCCATGTGGCTGAAAATCGCAGATTAGGCGTACGGTTTTTGTTATTTCTACAGAGAAAAACGGTAAAAAAGTAAGCGCCAATCATATTTTTTGCTATAATTAAGTGAGATAGAGTCTTTTTGTAATTATCAGATTAGGAAGAGGGGGTTTCTATGAAAAACAAAGGAAAAAAACTGATTATTGCTGTATTAGCAGTTTTGATGCTTCTTCCGTCAGTCATTTTTGCCGGTGAAGGCGGTACCCTGGAAGAAAACGGTACTTTATTGACCGGCGAAACCGGAATCAAGGAAGTTCCGATTGATCTGACGAACGGTCATCTTACCATCGATGATGGAAACACGGTTGAAGAATTCGACCTGAATGACAGCGGCAGCAAATATCAATACGGCAGCAAGTTCCTGCTCGAAGAAGGAAAGACTTATGCATTCCTCTATAAAGATGCAATTACAGAGGGTGGAAACAAATACTCTGTGAAAGTTACGATTTCGGATGTAACAATCAAAGACAGAGCAAGATATTCCGAAGATTATGAATACATCAGAATCGAAGATGGAACCAGAGGCGGTGCAAAAGGCGCGCTGCAGAGAGGATTGCTTTCTGTAGGATCCGAGTACACCTGCAAGAAGGATGATTCGATCACTTGGCCGGAAACATGGGAACATACGACAGACTATGTCGTAGATCAGAGGTTCCTGGATTCCGACGGCAACGAAACTCATCTTGATTTCTATGTATGCATTCAGGACATCGACCAGGCGCATTATGAATTTGACGCTTCCGGAAGAGAGATCTTCTATACGGATGGATATGGCCAGAGTTCATGGAACAAGGACGAAAAGGCTTCGCAGAACATGCTCCTCTCAGATAAAGGCTTAAAGAGAGATATTACAAAAGGCTACAACGAATCAGATGGTTACGGCGGATTTGAAGAAGCAATGGTCTATATTCCTCTTCACGATTCTGAAACCGGTCTGACTACAACCGTTCACGGATGGGGCGATGTCTGCAGATATCCGAGAGTATTCATTCTGAGAAAAGCAGACTATAAAGTTGAATACTACTACCAGACAGAAGATGCAGAAGGCGCCGGAATCTTCGACGATGATGGAAAACCGGTATATCCGGATACTCCTGAATCAGGCGTAACCAGAAACGGTGTTGTCGACACGACAGTCAGCGTTACGGAAGATGACAAGAAACCTGCAGACGATAAGGCGGAAAGATACGTACTGGATGAGGCAATGAATGCGGATTATTCAGGTGTCGTTCTTGAAGACGGTTCTCTGGTATTGAAAGTATACTTCAAGCGCACCTTCACCGTCATTTATAACGATGGCGTTGCGGATGAAGTCGTCTTTGATGATCAGGTCACAAAGAAGATCCCGTATAATGAAGATACTCCGAAGTTCAATGGCGGCGTTGATCCGGAAAGAAAAGGATATGAATTCATTGGCTGGAAGCCGACGGTAGAAGATAAAGTAACAAAGGATGCTTACTATGAAGCTCAGTGGGATCCTTGGAAGTACTATATCAGATACGAACCGAACGGCGGTAAAGGCGAAATGGAAAAGCAGACATTCGTCTACAGCGACAAGACGTTCGATTCAACTCCGAACAAGTTCACGAGAGACGGCTATCGCTTTGTCGGATTCCTCTATGTCGACAAGGATGAAAAGAGACATATCCTCCAGCAGGATGACTTCAGAGATGAACTGGTTAACAAGTGGGGCAAGGAACAGACAATCGTTCTGATTGCGCAGTGGGAAAAGCTTCCTGACAAACCTGTTTATTCAGCTCCGGTTACCGGCGTTGAGTAAGATCTCAAATAAGATCTCAAATCAGATATAAGGGTGAGCATTCAAAGTGCTCACCTTTTTTATTTGAAGATGCATGATAAAATTAAGATGCAAAGACGCAGCCCCGTCTTTGACTGTTAAGGAAACAGAACCGTTCTGATATGGAAAAACCGGAAAAGATAAATGAGATCAAAGCCCGAATTGATGCGAATGATGTCATCTCGTTCGATGTTTTTGATACGCTGATCACGCGAAGAGTATTGCATCCTGAAGATGTTTTTTTGCTTGTCGAGCGAAAACTTCGGGAAGAAGGAACTGTATTGGATTTTTCTGAAAAAAGGAAATCGGCAGAACAGCGCGTATTAAGCAGAAACAATGGCTCATATACAACCCTGGAACAGATCTATCAGGAAATGGTGAATGATACCGGACTTGGATCTGAAGAAATGGAAAAAGTAAAGAACCATGAAATCGAATGCGAAAAGGCGATCGTATCAAGAAGAGAAGATATTTATGAGGTCTATCGATATGCAAAACAGAATAAGGAAGTGATTCTGACCAGCGATATGTATTTTTCTGCCGATGTTATAAATAATCTGCTAAAAAAATGCGGGTATGACGGAGACGACAGGATCTATGTTTCAAGCGAAGAGGGCCTTTCTAAAGACAATGTCGATTTGTGGGAAAGGATAAAAGAAAGACACGGAAATAAAAAGATTCTTCATATCGGAGATCATCATTATTGCGACCGGATCGTTCCGCAGAAAGCAGGCGTTGAAACATATGCCGTGAATAATCCTTATGACATGTTTGCAAAGAGCAGTCTTTATCATCTGCTTGGAAGATACGATGATCGATCGCTTTCCCATTCCCTTGTCCTTGGAAAACTCGTAAATGAGATCCTGTTCAATCATTGTCTGGATAATGAATTTGAGAAAGACAGATTATCGGGTCTATGGCTGGGGGCAGTATTTAAGAAATTCATCTCATGGCTGGCAGATCACACGGCAGGAAAGATTCTTTTGTTTGTCACCAGAGAAAATCTGATTTTAAAGCCTATATATGATGAATACTGTTCGATTCTTGGAATTCACCCGGCATCTTCTGTCGATTTTTATGTATCCAGACAATCCATTACACCCACCAGCATCAGAAACAGGGATGATTATATAAATGTGTTCAGCGATTATTATGAAGGGACGATAGGAGATTTTGTTCGTACGCATTTCAATTACCGGATCAGCGATGAGAAGACATCTCTGACGAGGATAAGCCTTCCGATAATGAAAAACAAGGCGATCTCACTGCTTAAAGGATTTGAAGAAGATATACTGCAGAACACACTGGCGGAAAGAGAACTGTATGCCGATTATGTTTCTCTGATTCACGAGAGACTGGGAGATGATCCGTTGGCCGTGGTTGATATCGGATACAGGGGAACGACCCAGTATTATCTCAGCCTGGGGGTTGACGAAATGGTTGAAGGTTACTATCTCTTTCTGAACCCGTCGACTTTTCCGGAAAAGATTGGTTGTTGCGTTGAGACGGTTGCCAGAACTTCTGATGAAAGACATCCATTATATGACAACATGCTGTTTCTCGAGGCGGCAATGCAGGTTAAACAGGGAACAACACTGTCAATAAGGAAAGAAAACGGTGCGTTTGTTCCGATTTGTGCACCGGATAACAGGATAGATGACCGGGTCATTCGGATGCAGGAATCATTTCTGGATTACGTCAAGGAAGAGGCTTTGTTCGAAAAAGAATCAGGCTTTCGCTATGATTACGATCTGCTGTTCGCGGAAGACATCTTTGCGTCATTGATTGAAGCAAAACTTCTTCCGGAGGAGATGCTTCAATCGCTGCAGATCGAAGATCGTTACAGCGGCAACAACATCTGGAGATTTGATTCGGATAGGATGCTTTGGATCTCAGATAGCGCAAAGTCCGCATTTGTCTATAATAAACCGGGAAGAAAAATCAATTTAAAAAGCAGGATTAAAAATGCTGTGAAAAATCATTGTCCGGATTTTCTTTATGAGTATTTACGCATTTTCTGGATCAGATATCTGAAGTAGGAACAATCAGGCGGGATCGAATAGAAATGAAGTTTTTATTTGGCGTATGGGGATTGACAAACGGCGGAGCTGAGAGGGTTCTGGCTGTTTTGTGCAATACTCTGGCAGAGAAGGGACACGAGGTTCATCTGTATATCAGATTCCACGAAAAGCAGGAATACTGTATCAGCCCCAAGGTCCATGTGCACAGGGCATTCGATCTGAGTATAGAGGAGCTGGATGAAATAAACCATAAAACAGGCGCATCGCAGGATCTGAAACACAAGATAATAAAAAGGATCAAAATCATTAAAAAAGTACCGGTCATAGGAGATTACATTGAATCGTTGAGGCTCTTCGTGACAGGAAAAGACAAAAAAGAGATGATAGCGAAGATGATCGATGAAATAAAACCGGATCTCATCATCCCTTTCCTTCTTGGAGCGCAGATCGAGTTTTATCATGCGCTGCTGTCCAGCGATTACAAAGCCCCGTATGTTTTTACTGTCCGCAGCTATCAGGATAAATATGATAAGGCGGAGCAGCGTATTCAAAGATTTCTGGAGAAAAAAGCTGATTACATATGGTGCCAGACGAAGGACCAGATAGAATACTATGATCCCGAGCTGAGAAAGAAAGCTTTTGTCGTCGGCAATCCCATTAATGAGCTGTTTATCTCGGCACAAATTAAACCGGTCTCACAGATCAAAAGGTTCATTGCCGCCGGAAGACTCACTAATCAGAAAAACTACAGGCTGATGATAGAGG
>JAEEGL013506233.1_pt1 | contig 14866 bp, 15 predicted proteins | sample 9134231 | NCBI WGS metagenome assembly JAEEGL01 (sample SAMN16246548, study PRJNA631951) | gut metagenome | biome: gut microbiome; feature: rumen; material: fiber-attached | host: Bos | place: Iran: Karaj | collected 2018-10
GGCGCATGGTCTTCTCGTCCATGCTCACCTTCGTGCTGTAGGCCGGCAGCCGTTCAAACCAGTCTTCGCCCTTCCGCACCCACAGTTTTATATACTGCCCGTGTTTCAGCGCGTTCTTTCCCTTCAGGCTGATTTCCCATACGCCGTTTTCGCCCCGGTCCAGCGGATGACTGTCCCGGCTCCATTTGTTGAAGTCGCCCATCAGCCGCACTTCGTCCGCTCCGGGCATCCACTCACGGAACACCCATCCATCCGCTGTCCGGTGGAAACCAAAGTACAGCGCGCCGTTGGCGAATTCCGTCAGCGTATCGGCCCCTCCGGCAATCTGCCACCGTTTCTCCTTGAAACGGTTCATCCGCAGCTCAATATCCCCCGCGTGGGGTGCCAGCCACGGGTCAATGGAAGTAATCTCGTACGGGGCTTCCAGTCTGCCGATATCCATGTCAGTTCCTCCCGTTCAGTTTGTTTCCCGTCGCGTCGAACTGCTGAATTGCCCTCAGCCGTCCGGTTTCGTCGTATTCATAGATCTCTTCGAAAACACCGTTGACGTTGTTGTTGACCGGCTGTCCGCTGATGTCCAGGTACTTCCTGCTGGTCAGCTGTCCCTCCGCGTTCCGGGTCTCCTGGATCGCGGAATATCCCTGCCTGCAGGTCGTCTTGTTCCCGTTGGCGTCCCGGTACTGCGTCATGGTGAGGTTCCCGTTCTTGTCGTAGGTATAGGACACAGTGATGTAGCCTCCGGAAGCGGCAACCGGTTCGCCTGCGTCGTTCAGGAAGGTCTCCTCCGTAACCTTTTTGCCCTTCATGATCCGCCGCACGCTGACTGCTTCCCCGTCAAAGGGAACCTTGTTCCCCGCGGTGTCGAAACGTGTCACGGTCACCACGCCGTCCTTGCCGTATCTGTAGGTTTCCGCGGCATATCCGGCCGGCTGGACTGCCTTGCCTTCCGTGTCGAAGTATTCTGCTTTCGTGAGGCGCCCTTTGTTGTCCCGTTCCATTTTGCATACAGACCATCCGTCCGGGCCGGTGGCCGGCGTTCCGTCCGCATGCTCGTACCAGGATTTGATGGGTGCGCTGGTCTTCTTTGCCAGCTGGATTTCGAAGGATGCGTATCCCGCCGGAATGTCCACCGGGTCGCCCTTCGGGTCCTTGTAAACCCGGCCGATGAACACATTGCCGCGGTGTTTCGTTTCCATCTGGGCGTATCCCAGCGAAGGCACCATCACCGGCGTCTTTCCGTCCGCGCCGCAGTAGATCACTTCGCGCTCTTCCTTGGATGTAAAGTGCTTGTACAGCACTTTCGCGTAGCCCAGGGTGTTGACGGTCAGTTCCCCGTTTTTGCCGATATAGGATACAGCGCTGATATTGTTCCGGCCGTCTTTCGTGACGATCCGTCCGTAATAGCCGCCGCCTGTCTGGTACGGTTCTCCGTCAGCATCGTAGTACGTCTCCGTCGTGTCCGATCCTTTGTATGTATAGCGAATCACAGCATATCCTTCCGGCCCTGCCGTAACCGTCCCGTTTTCATTTTTCCATGTGATTTCCGTTACCTTGCCCCGGGCCTCGGTTTTTTCAGCCGTCACTTCAGCCAGGCTTCCGGCAAACGGAGCGAGCAACAGTAGTGCTGCCATCGCCAGTGCTGTCCAGCGTTGAATCCTGTTCAAGCGTCTCACCTGCTTTTTCCCTTTTCATAGAATTATATCAAAACCGCCCCGCAAAAACAACAGGAATCCTGTCCCTTCACGGAGCGGTTTGTCTGCCGGATCATTCCCCCAGCAGCCGGTTCAGCTGGGTCGAAGCAATCAGCGCATTCAGGTCGTTGTAGCCGCTTGGCGGCCGCACATCAATGCACCAGTTTCCGATAATTTTCAATTCGTAAGGATCTTCCTCTGCCAGCCGGCTCATTTCGGCGGCGGCCCAGAACAGCACCGTCGCCCACCGGATATGGTAGACGGAGGTCACCACGGTCATCGTCCGGATTCCCTTTTCCCGGAGAATCGCAAACGTGTTCGTCACGTTCTGGTTTGTTGCCCTCGATACCTCATCGGTATAAATCCGTGATGCCAGGATGCCGCATTCTTCTGTCAGGTAACCCCGCATCAGCCCGGCTTCGGTATGTCGGTAGGGGTTGCGTTCCCCGCTCCTTCCGCCTGTGCAGACAATAACCGTTCCCGGGTAGGCGTTGGCAATCCGTGCCGCCGCTTTGCAGCGGAGCTTCAGTTCCTCCTCCATCTCCCCGTTGTTCAGGCACAGTCCCATCACAACAAAGGCGTGTTTTGACGGTTCTTCGATTTCCAGCGAGAAGGGATCATCTTCCAGGTAGTCATAAATCGGATACTCTTCATCCAGGAAAACTTCCTGCCAGTGACGCGCCACCGCTGTCAGCAGCGGATCGTAATCCAGCGCCTTCAGGTCCTTTTCGATCATTGCCTCCGCTTCCTCTTCGGACACAAAGAAAGCCCGGTACAGGTCGCCAACCAGCCTGTCCCGCTTTCCTTTCTTTGCATCCGCCAGTGCCGTCCCCGCCAGGAGGATCAGCGCCAGCAGTGCAGCAATGAATCGTTTCATCCTTTTCCCTTTCATCCCGGTATAATGGCCTTTATCCTATCAGATTTCAGCGCTTTCAGTCAATTGTTTACTTTCCGCAGTTTTCTGCTTCATGGTAAAAAGAAAGCAGGATGCGTTGCCTGTTTTAATTCACTGGAAAAAAAACAGATTCTTGTAGTATAATTTTTTCAGATTTTTCTGCCATCACTTGGATCTTATGCGTATAAACAGATGCAACCGCCCGCCGGGCGCTGCAAATAGAAAATGAAACGGTAAGGGAGCGTTGAGCATGGACAACATGAAAGAACTGAATCTGGAAGAACTCGAAGGTATCGGTGGCGGCAAGGGCGGCTCCAAGGAGATCCTGCCCCGCAAGGAAGGCTTCATCTGCTACCAGATCGAGAAGGGCGATACCCTGGGCAAACTGGCCAAGCGGTTCAAAACCACCGTCGCCAAGATCATGGAAGCCAATGTCGGACTTATCCCCAACGAAAACGACATCAGCAGGGGACGCTACATTTACATCCCCCGCTGAGATACTTCCCCCATTTTCTATCCTCCTGAGCCGCGGATCTTCCGCGGCTCTCTCTTTTTGTTCAGACCAGCTTGCCGTCCAGGTGGTCAATCAGGTGCTGCACCACCTGGGCCTGAAAACCTTCCAGGATCGTTACCCGGCTCTGCATTTCCGTATCCTGCCAGGCAACGGTCACTGTCTCATACCGTTCCAGCGAGCAGGATTCCTCCAGCAGCGGGCACGCTTCGTCCGTCTGGTATTTCCGGGCCTTCCCCGTAATCTTCGGGTTCAGCATTGTGACGAAAAAAGGCCCGTTACAAATTGCGATGATCCGTTTCCGCTCCCCGATCATATTCGCGGACATGCCGAAAAAGCGATCCATGTTGGCCTGCAGTGTGTCCACCAGGTCCTGTGCAATCGCTTTGTCTGCCGCTGTGGCCGCTTTTGATTTCCGGCTCAGAAAAGCAGTGTCCTTGATCAATTCACGAACCATGCGCTTTCCCTCCGGAGCCTCTGGTATTTTCCATGCGCATTCATCATTTCCTGACTCTCCACTTCCGCACGCCGGCCAGAAGGGTTTTCTGCACTCCGTCATTGTACGGTGCAATCTTCAGGCTTACCATCTGCGGTACGCCTTCCAGCATCAGGCGGTAGTGGGTCACAAACCGGCCTTCTTTTTCAATGACCCTCAGGATGTTTTCTTTTGTGAAGTCCGTCAGGAATTGCGGCACATCTTCCGGATAAAGTGTCTTCTTCCCGCTTTCCGCGCCCTGCCGGAAGAAATCATCGCCTTCCTTTGCAAGGTGGAGGGTTTCGTATTCGCTGGTTGCCGAATACTCAATGAAGTGCCCTGTTTCCGGATCCACGGAATACAGGCTCAGGTAGTCTTCCGTGATGGCCATCACCTTCGCCAGCGTATCCCGCTCCCGCCGGATGCTGGCAATCTGCCGCTGCTGCTTCATCTGGGAGTCGATAATGCTGACGCCCAGGATGATCCGGTTGGTCCCCTGCATGCGCGTAATCTTCATATGCGCATAGACAGGTTCACCGGTGTCGATGAGGCGGTAGACCGTGGTGAACACACCATGCTCGTCCAGCTCCCGGATCACATTTTCCTTTGTGAACCAGGTCAGGAACAGTTCCCGGTCATCTTCGTAGATCCGTGTCATCGTGGCTTGCCGGGAAGCTTCGAAGAAGTCCGTTCCGTGGCGTTCCTCCGCCAGTTTGTCCTGACCTACCGGAGAGGTGTATTCAATGAAATATTCCGTATCCAGGTCTACAACATAGATATTGTAATAGTCTGCCGCCAGCGCCCGGGCAATATCCGCATAGGACTCGCCTTCTCCCGGATCGGTAATCGACAGCACCGCTACGGCTACCGCCATTTCACCGGTGCACGTGTTGGCCCCGATCCGCCGGGCGAAGGTATGCACCACCGAACCGTCCGGCATGGTTTCGTTATAGAAGGAACGCACGCCCAGTTCACAGCAGGCCCGAACCACATTTTGGGTAAAAGCAGCACTGTATTTCTGGTATTCCTGCATCATGCCCGAGATATCCATGTTGAAGAACCGTTTCATGAATTCCCGGTAGCTCGGGTTGCTTCGCACGAACCGTGCGCTGTCCCCCTTGATTTCAATAATGCCCATCGGCAGTGTGCTGAACGAATTCTGGAGTCCGTACTCATCCTGGCTGGCGATAACGCTCAGGTCATAGAGGTTAACCCGGCCCACGGTTTCATAATATCCGGCAGTGTCCGGATCCTCAAATCCGATCTGTTTTCCCGTTTCATAGCGTTCCAGGATCCCTGCATAGGAAATCGGTTTGCAGAAATAGAATCCCTGCAGCTTGGAACATCCGATCTCCTGAAGGAAGAGCGCCTGGTCTTCCGTTTCCACGCCCTCGCAGACCGTGTCCACGCCCAGGGACGTGGCCATCTTCATCAGCTCGGTCAGGATGATCTTCGCATTCTCGTTCTGGTCCAGTTTCCGCATGAAGCTCATGTCGAACTTGATCAGGTCAAATTCAATGCTCTGGAGCACATCCAGCGAGGAATACCCGCTGCCGAAATCGTCCATCCATACCGGGAAACCCAGGCCGCGGAAACGTTCCACCTGCTCCTTCATGAAGTCAAAATCGCTGCCGATCACGCTCTCCGTGATCTCAATGCAGATCTTGCTCCTCGGGACACCGGAATCGTCCACCCGTTTCCGGATTTCCTCCACGATGTCGCAGGTTTCAAAGTCGGACCGCGACAGGTTGATGGAATGCGGGGGAACGACCAGTTTCTCCTCCGCCTGTTTAGTCATTTTTTCAAGCACCTGCTCCAGCACGCACAGGTCCAGTTTGTAGATCAGGCCGGCGTTTTCCAGCTGCGGAATAAACTCCGCCGGGGACAGGAATCCCTCCTTCGGATCAATCCACCGGGCCAGCGCTTCCTCATTGCAGACCCGCTGGCTCATTGCCCGGACGATCGGCTGGTAATAGACCTGGATCCATCTTTCCTTTACAGCCTTGTCAATGTTTTGCTCAATATACTGTTTCCGCCGGACCGTCTCCGTCACTTCTGCGCTGTAATAGTTGACGGTCAGCACATCCGTCTTCCGGATGGCGTCGCAGCTCATCTTTGCCCGGTCATATGCCGTACTGATCGGCACATCCTCGATGGCGGTGGAATACACGCCGACCCGCACCGGCAGCGTATTGCCGTCGTTCATGGTCAGCACTTCCGTCCGGAAGCGTTCCAGCTGCCCGGGCAGCAGTTCCTCTGTCGCTGCGGCGGCAAACCGGTCTGCACCGATATGGCAGCTGTTTTCTTTGCCGAAAACAGACTCGAGTACATTTGCAAGTGCCTTCAGCAGCTTGTCACCTTCCGCAAATCCGTTCTGATGGTTGAAATACTTCATTCCGGACAGGTCGATATATAGCAACACACCCTGCCTGTTTTCTGCCTGCAGGCGTGCTTTTTCAATTTCGCTTCTTGTAAAGAACCATGCCAGGTTCGGCAATCCCGTCAGTGCGTCATACCGGGAGGCTTTCAGAATGCTTTCCTCGTGCAGCGCACTGTTCAGCGCCTGATTGATACCGGTGGCGGAAGCCTCGTCTCCTTCCCGGTACTCGCCTTCGTCCATGTACCATACCTGTGCGAGCTGCACATCGGGCTCTGGATATACATGCTGTCCGTGGGCATGAACCACCTGGTAGTCATACCCGGCACCGACACCGGCTTTTGTCCGAAAAACCACATCGTAGACCGCGTCAGCTCCGCCCTTTGCGAACTGCATCGCCGCCGAGGCAATCCGTTCCCGGTCGTCCGGATGCGTATCCTTGTACATGTCGTGATCCATGTCATAGACAGTCTGTTCCCGGGTTTCATATCCCAGCAGCCTGCAGAAGCCGTCGGAAACGACAAGCGTAACCACCCGCTTGTCCACAATCTGGTAGATGGCCAGCGGCTGTGCCAGGCTTTCCAGTATTGCTCTCTCTTCTTGCGAATAGGTATACTTTTCCATGCCTCTCCGCCTTTACAAGTATAGAATTCGGGGAAGTGATTGTAAATTTATCCACTTGTATTATAACATGGAAACAAATGAAAGCAACTTTTTTATTTTATTTTTGTTCTTCGGCCCATCGAAGTGCCCGTTCCGGCCAGCCTTCCATGCACATGCCGGTACCGTCGCCAAAGCCGTGTCCCCCGCTTTCGCCAATCTCCAGCCTGCAGGGAATTCCGTTCTTTTCCAGCGACGCTGCCAGCATCTTCGAATTTTCCGGTTCCACCAGTCCGTCATCCCCGGCCAGGAAAATCGCGCTGGGCGGGAATCCTTCCGTATGCTCCGCAATCTCATATTCATGATGGATAGCTTCCGACAGCGGACATCCGTACAGGCAGGTGCTGTCTGCCGGTTCTGGATCTCCCCATTGCTGATAGATCAGCTTCGGGCTCACAAACGGATATACCGGAAAGCAGGCCACCGGTTTCGGCAGTCCGTGCTTCGGATATCCCAGTGCAGTGTTCCACAGGCAGATCAGATACCCGCCCGCGGAAAAACCGCAGGTAATATACCGGTCCGCGTCGACATGGAATTTCCCGGCGTTTTTCCGGATCAGCTGCAGCGCCCGGGCAAAGTCCTCCATGTTCTTTTCCAGCAGCCGTTTATTTTCCCCTACGTGGTATGTCAGCACAAATACGTGCCGTCCCAGCCGGTTAAACGCGTCACCGATCGGCCAGCCTTCTGTCAGGTTCCATACATTTTCAAATCCGCCGCCCGGTACCACAAACAGGTACGGCCGCGTATCCGCTGCCGGATCTGTGCTCGGCAGCCACAGCAGGTTCAGCCCCTTGCGCCGGCTGTCCGCCGCGCATTCCTCTTCGCTGTACAGCGGGTAGTACCATTCCCCGGTGGCGGCAGCGTCCATGAGGCGCCGGAGCCCGTCCCCCACCTTTCCGGCGAAGATATGCTCCTCCCGGATCTGCCGGATGGTTTTATTCCATATTTCCTCCTTCGCCAGGTCCCTTTCCCGGATCGCTTCCGAGGCAATCTTCGCAATGGAGGGCTCACTCAGCAGCTCTCCCAGTGTCCTTTCTTCCGTCTGCATTTCCATTTCCTCCTTTACAGAATACGTTTGAACGCTTCCAGCGTTGTCATCATCTGGTACCGCAGCAGCCACCAGGCGTCGTTCCATTCCGGCACCTTTTTGATCACATCCAGCAGTGCCGGGTAATACTTGTCCGTCTCCGCTGTGTAGCGGATCATCCACTCTCTCCCGAAGGCATCCGCCATCCCGGCCAGGTTATTCACCCGGTCCAGGCATTTCACCATGCAGGCCAGCGGATCCTTCCGGATATTCGCGTAATACCGGTCTTCCCAGTCCGGTTCATTCGGATCGTATTCCGATTTGGATACCAGCCGCACCGCTTCCCGTACCCGGTCGCCCACCGGCAGATCCTTCGGCCGGATGTGCGCGTCCTCCACCATATCGTGCGCCAGCGCGGCCGCGAGGATATCGTCGTCCTGCAGGCCCATCGCCAGCGCATGACAGGCCATGGTCAGCGGATGCACCATGTAGGTCGTGGCGAATCCGTACCGGGAGCGGCGCTCCTGTGCCCCGTGGGCTTCCCGCAGCCGGTCCAGCACGTGCAGCGTCTGTGTGAAGCGGAGCATCTGCGCCCGCCCCTTCACAAAGGTGAACATATGGCTGAAATCGTAGTTGATGCTCTTCAGCTCCCAGCTGTTTTCCCCTTCCGCGAACAGGCTGTCCAGGGAAATCCCCAGCACCTTTGCCAGCCTGGGCAGATGACCGGAACCCGGGATAAACTTTCCCTGTTCCCAGGTACTGACTGCCTGGAAGCTGACTCCCAGCTTCTCTCCCAGCTGTTCCTGGGAAAGACCCTTCGCCTTCCGGGCGTTCCGGATCCGCTCCCCGATTTTTTTGTTGTCTGTCATTTTCCGATCAACTCCCACAGGATCCGCAGTGTTTCCGCCGGATCGATATGCAGGATGCCCGTGCCGCCCAGGTTCCGCCATTCCAGGATGGTATCCTCCCGGTCGTCAATCAGGACGCTTTCGGGGCCAGTGCAGTAATTTTTCTTTTCTTTCCGGAGAACGATGTTCATCCGGACCTTGTCCGACAGATGCTTCTTCATCCATTCGATCTTGTCTTCCCCGGCCGTTTCAATTCCCCGGTTTGCCTTCGGAACACCGGTCAGGACTTCCACCCTGTCCCCGAACTGTTCATAAATCCGGTCAAACATTTCCTTCGCTCCGGGCATCAGCGACAGTTTTCCGTAAAAATGGCCGATCTGCCGGATGGCTGCCCACATCCGGTCATCCTGTGCGTCGTCGCGCTCCTTGTTCTGTGAGGTCGGCTGCAGATGGCACAGCTCCTTCACACCGCGGTCAAAATCTGCCAGCACACCGTCCATATCCAGGTAAACCTTCTGAATCTCCATGGCAGTCCCTTCCTTCCGGGAACATTGTACATCGGGGAATCCGGAAGATAAAGCAACTTCCGGTTGAGTAACTCCTGTCCGGTTTCAAGTATGACTTGAATTCTGGTATTTGTCAATTCTTCTTCCGATTCTGAGCCGGCGGGATTGTTTCCCGGGCCGGTTATCTGTTATAATCCAGTCAGTCTTACAAAAACAATTTCCGTTCGCCGCTGAAGGAGGAAAGCCCCGTGAGTTCACCCGTCCTGCAGAATCCAGCTGAAATCACTGTGCCCGTGGCTGAAATCGAAAATTTTGGCCACGCGCTGCTGGATCTTTCTGTGGAGGATTTCAACAAAGCCGGGTTCGACCTGGGAGATGTCGTAACGGTCTCAGCCGGCTCCTTCCGGAAGGATATGCCCTTTCTGAACGGTTACTATGTGGACAACGGGGAGTATATGGTCCGGGCCTTCCCCAGCGATACCAATATCGCGGTCTGCCTGAATTACGGCCGTTTCTGCGAGGCGGCGGGAATTGCCGAGGGCGATCCTGTCACCATCCGTCTCCGGGAAAAGGCCGGCGCCCTGGCGCTGCAGCAAGCCTGCAGCCTCATTTCTTCAAACGACCGGGCGGATTATGCCTCCGATGAGGAATTCGCCAATTTCAGGGCCATCGTGCCGGGCCGGCTGTACCGTTCCTCCTCCCCGCTGCAAAATCCCCTGACGGACAGCCTGATCCGGAAGGCCGGTATCCGTGCTGTCATGAACCTGGTGGATTCGGAAGAAACGGTCCGCAAAACCCTTGCCGCGGGAAAGGTGGATTGCCCGTATTATCAGGAACTGCTCCGCGGCGGCAATGTCATCCTGCTGTGCATGCCGATCAATTTTGCCTCCGTCGAATTCGGCCGGGGAATTGTGAAAGGTTTTTCTTTCCTGCTGGAAAAGAAAGGGCCCTATCTCATCCACTGCCTGAAGGGAAAAGACCGGGCCGCTTTTGCCTCCATGCTGGCGGAAATGCTGCTCGGTATGGGCCGGGATGAAATCCTGGCGGATTATATGCTGAGCTACACGAATTATTACAAAGTGAAGCCAGGATCCGAAAAATACAACATGATTATGGAACGTGAAGCGTTGGCGATGATGCACGCCATCGCCGGCCTGAAGAAAGGCTCCTCCCTGGACGGGATCAACTGGCAGGCTGCCGCGGCGCAGTACCTGATGGCCCACGGAATGGACAAAACATCCGTGGATGCCTTCAAAGCATATCTGACCGGGTAAATATCCTCAGGCAATAATCTTTCTGGATACAAATCCCATACTGTCCTTCTCGATACGCAGCACAAAGCCGAACCGGTCCCTTGCGATGCACATCCAGAAATCCTGTTCCGGAAAAACGTCCCGCAGTTCCGGATTGAAGAAATGGCTGCCGGCGCCGAAGCGGAGTTCCGGAAGTTTCCGGTCGATTCCCGGCATTTCTCCCTCCGTCAGCAGGCGCTTCAGGTAGGCGGCGCACAGTTCATCCTCTTCTGCCGTCTCGAGGCCTTCCTTTCCCATGCAGACCAGGGAGACCTTTGCCGGCGCCTTCTGCCGGATGTAGTCCGCAACTGCTTTTGCGTTCACAAAGCTGCCGGTCAGAATCTCGTCCGCGTGAACCGCGTTCACGATTCCCTGTGTTCCGGCGCTTGTGGTGTGAATGATCCGTTTCCCGCGGATCCTCTCCGGCCGGATGGAGGACGGGGAATTTCCCAGGTCACACCCCTCAATCCTCCGGCCGTGCCGTTCTCCGGCCAGGATGCATTCCGGATCCCTTTCCCTCCAGGCAAAGGTCTCCTCAATCGTTCCCACCGGCCGCACCTCTCCGGCACCCATGGCATACAGATAGCATTCCAGGGAAAACGCCCGGAATACGTCGATGATAACCGTCAGGCCCTCCGCGGCCCTGGCGCCTTCGATCAGATGATATACGGAAATCTCCATCCGCAGCCCCTGCCCCTTCTTCTGTTTTTATTCCCGGTAACTCTGGCACTGTTCCAGGAAAAAGCGGATCACGTCGCTGCCGTCCACCGCGTCCTCCCTGCGAAAGCGGAAACACAGCCGTTCCGGATGGAACTGAACGCCCCATACCGGCAGGGATTCGTGCTCAACCGCCTCGGCTATGCCGTCTTCTGACACTGCGGTCACCCGGAGCCCTTTCCCCGGCGTTTCAATGGCCTGGTGATGCGTTGAGTTCACCCGGCATTCAGCACCGTACAGCGGATACAGGAAGGAGTCCGCACGGATCCGGATGATATGGGCGTTGTCCCCGCCTTCCGGAAGGCTTGCATGCTTTTCCGCATTCGGTAAATGCTGTATCAGCTTCCCGCCGAAAGCCACGTTCAGCAGCTGATGCCCCCTGCAGATTCCCAGCACGGGTTTACCGTTCTTCAGAAAGCTCTCCAGCACGGGAAACTGGACTGCGTCCAGGTCATCGTCTATGGTTTCCTCTGGGATGCTTGTCTTTCCGTACCGCACGGGGTTCACATCCCATCCGCCCGGCAGCAGCAGTCCGTCATATTCATTTGGGTTAAATGCCCGCCCGGCTTCCGCCTGGGCTCCCAGCTGTATCACCGCGTCCATATAATTGACGACTGCCTGCGGCCGGTTTGTCGGAATGGCTATTTTCATCATATTCTTTGATTCCTCTCCCCCGTCATGCGTTCTGGATCAGCATCAGTCCCATGCAGATCAGGAACGTCCCGATAATCATCCCAGCAAAGGAAACAGGAAGCTTTCCGTTTCGGTTGAAGCCGTAGAAATCCTCCCACCGCTTCTCTTCCGGCGCAAACTGTGTCTTCCGGAGATACAGCAGGCCGTACAGGAGCACCGGTACCATGCCGATCAACGCCTGTCCGAAGGTCAGTCCCCGCTTTTCATACACGCAGTAGGAGACCAGTGCCATCACCGGTGTCAGCAGGTGCATAAAAATGTCCGAGGGACGGCCGACCAGCAGCCGTTTTGCCCATCCTTTCCCGATGCTGGGCGCAAGGTACAGGAAAACCGTCATCATGGTGACCGTAACCATTGTTGTTGCGGCATACTTCAGCAGCCATACCCACCGGGGAACATTCCCGGCCAGAGTGAAAACCGCTGTCAGCAGGCACGCCGCCGCGCAGAACACATTGCTCTGTACCGTAAAGAACCGGAAAGCAATCCGGTATTTTTCCGGCGACCATCCCCCGCCATCCCGGGGAATAATCGTCACCAGAATGGCTGTCACAGCAAAAATAGTCAGGTTCAGTGCGATATCCATACATCATTGTCCTTTTCCGTTTTGTTTGCAGCTGTATTTTACCACACCCCTTCCGCCCTGTACAGGGAAAAGGAATTTGCTTTGGAGCTGTCGAAAAGGCATATCATGAATATAAAGGAGTCCGTTTGCCGTGGATACAATTGATGGCGTATGGTATATGAAGGGCTGCCGCCGGAACGATCCGGGCTGCCTGCATTCTCCCCGGGAACTGGCTGCGCTGGTGCGGACGATCGGGTTTCTTCCGCTCTTTTCCAATGATATTCCCGGGTTTTCCGTGGAAGAGCACACCCCGGCCGGCGACTGGTGGACTGACGGCCCGGGCGATCCCTGGGCCTGGCGGCAGGTGCTGGCCCCGGAGGAGGAAATCGCCTACGGAAAGTTCTTCGATAAAAAGGCCGGTTTTGTTTCAAAAGAATGGTTCCCTGTCTTCGCGAATTACCGCCGGGACGGATACGATTATGAAGGCCTGTATGAAGACGGGAAAATGAAGCACCGGAACAGGCAGATCATGGAAGCCTTTGAACCGGATGAACAGATGCGCGGCCTGGAGCTGCTCACCTGTGACCTGAAAAAGAAAGCCGCCGTTGCAAAAGGCTTTGAGGGTGCCGTCACGGAGCTGCAGATGCAGACCTTCATCATCGTCAACGCGTTCCGCCAGCGGAAAAACAAGCAGGGCATCGGCTACGGCTGGCACGTGGGCGCCCTGATGACACCGGAAACCAAATGGGGTTACGATTATGTCAATCAGCCGGTGGGCTCCCCGGATGCCTGCCGGGACCGGATCTTTGAGCAGATCCGGAAATGCTTTCCCAAGGCGGAGGAAAAAGCCATCCGGAAAGTAATCGGCATCCGGTACTGAACAGCAAATCAAATGAAAGCACCGGGAAGCGGTCAGATGCTTTCCGGTGTTTCTGTTGCCTGCTCCGGTGTCCGTGGGATTTCCGTGAAGTCCGTTTTGCGCAGGTCGCGTTCCGGCTGTGCCGGCACGGACCGGATATTGGAATGGTCCTGATCTACCGGAGTCCGGAATGTAACGGTGTCTTCGTCGATATATACCTGTACCTGTTCCTCCGCGAAAAACGCCCGGAACAGTTCCCAGACACCTTCTTCGGAGCGCAGGTACGCGCAGTACGCTTCCACTGCATTCTCCGCTTCGCCGGTTCCGTACTGCAGGATCATCAGGATCGGCCCCGTGACCGTGCGGTCCATGGCAAAATCCTGCACCTGGTTGGTGATCACCAGCCGGACCCTCCCGACGCCCTGCGGGAGCGCCGCCGTCGTCTGGAACTTCTGCGTCCACAGGCCGTTTTCCAGCACGTAGCAGATCAGCCGGTTTACCTTGTCCGGTGTACGGACCAGGAGAAACCAGGTGCTTCCGGAACCTTCCCAGCAGGCCGTTTCAACGATATCGATCCCGCCGAACTGCGCTTTGATATCCAGCGGAAGCTGCGGCGTCGCCCGGGCTCCCTGCATGCAGAAGGCCATCAGCAGCAGTCCCAGCAGCACAGCCGCCCGGACCCTTATCCCCCTGTAGCATGTCGCCTTCATGGTTTTCCCCTCCCGCATCCTGTCTGCCTGCATTATACCTTTTTTGCCCGTTTCTGAACAGATCCCGTTCCGCCGGAGCGGTTTGCGTGGTATAATCCGGTGACAGGATTCTTTTTGTTTCGTATATAAGAAATGAAGACACAAGTCTTCCCGGAACAGAATGAAAGGAAGAAAACCTATATGACAAAAGAAGTAATCAACGAAAAAATCGCTCTCGAAATCCCGGAAGGATTCCAGGTCATGAGCGCCGATGATCTGTATAAACTGTATCAGGAAAACAATTTTGACCGCTGGGGCATCTGGGACCGGGACCGCCATATCGTGATCACCGTTTCCTGGCAGCGGGTTCCTGCCCTGCTGTCCGTGCTGGCGGATGTGAAGTCGATCGCAAAACGCAACCAGCAGCTGGCCGCGAAGGGATATGCCGGCCATAACTACCGGGAGGAAGGGCTGTTCTCCGCGGAAGCGGATAATGTGCACCTGGAGGGCTACCGTTTCTCCTATGACCTGCAGGACTTCCGCCAGAAGGCGGAAACCCTCCTGATGAAATACGAAAAGATGATCTACAACTTCACCTGCATCAGCCGGGAGGAAAGTGCTGCGGAAGGCAGCGAACTTTTCCGGAACCTGATTGATGGAATGAAGCTGGACTGATCCTGCACCGGAATAAATCCTTCTCTCCTCTCTGACGAAAAACATGATAAATGCAAGGGTTCCGATTTGCATGCGTCGAATTGAAAGAATCAGTCTTTTTGACCACATGTACGGAGGAATCACGGACGATGGAATTTAAACTGCTTGTTATCAACCCCGGTTCAACATCCACCAAGATCAGCATCTTTGTCAACGAGAAAGAACTGTTTGAAAAAAGCCGGTTCCACGACGCGCCGGTATTGCTGCAGTATCCCCACGTGAATGACCAGGTGCCTTTCCGGTATCAGGTCATTCTGGAGATGCTGGAAGAGGAAGGTGTGGATCCTTCCTCCATTGACGTGTTTGTTGGCCGCGGCGGCAGTGCCTGCACCCAGCCCAGCGGCGTCACC
>JAEEGL013780769.1_pt1 | contig 14866 bp, 11 predicted proteins | sample 9134231 | NCBI WGS metagenome assembly JAEEGL01 (sample SAMN16246548, study PRJNA631951) | gut metagenome | biome: gut microbiome; feature: rumen; material: fiber-attached | host: Bos | place: Iran: Karaj | collected 2018-10
AAACCAATGCTCAGTTTAAGCAATGTGTTTAATGAAGATGAAATAAGACTTTTTGACGAAAGACTTAAAAAAGAAGGTATTATTCCAGAATATGTCTGCGAACTTAAAATAGATGGTTTGTCAGTTTCCTTGATATATGAAAAAGGTGTTTTAGTAAGAGCAGCTACTAGAGGAGACGGAGTGGTTGGCGAAGATATCACACATAACGCGAAGACGATTAAAGATATACCACTTAAGATAAATAAACCGATTGATATCGAAGTTCGTGGCGAGATTTATATGACTAAAAAGGTCTTAAAGAGTTTAAACGAAAAACGAGTTAAAGAAGGTTTAGAACCACTTGCTAATGCCCGTAATGCAGCAGCAGGAAGTGTAAGACAATTAGATAGCAAAGTTGCTGCATCGAGAAACCTTTCTTGTTTTATTTACCACTTGCCAAATCCAGAGGATTACAATATAAAGACTCATTATGAAGCACTTGCATTTATGAGAGATCTTGGATTTGTAGTAAGTAAAGATAGTAAGAAAGTAAAAGATATAGATGAACTATTAGATTTTATCTCTTACTGGACTACTCATAGAATGGATATCGCTTATGACATCGATGGAATTGTTATTAAATTAAACAATATAAGTGATCAATTAAGAGCAGGGTATACATCAAAATATCCGAAATGGGCGACTGCTTATAAATTTCCAGCAGAACTTGTTCTAACAAAACTAAAAGAAATTAAAATGACAGTTGGGCGCACTGGACAAGTGACACCTAATGCCATCCTTGAACCGGTTTTATTAATGGGATCATTTATTTCCAAAGCGACTTTACACAATGAAGATTATATTAAATTAAAAGATATAAGAGAAGGAGATATCGTTGCGATAAGAAAAGCAGGAGATGTTATTCCAAGAGTTGAAAAAGTAATCTTAGAAAGAAGAACAGGTAACGAAAAAGTTTTTGAAATACCTAAAATATGTCCGATTTGTGGAGCTTTACTTGAAAAGAAAGATGCAGCTTATTACTGTGTAAACCCAAGCTGTGATAAACAAACAATTGAAAAACTAATTCACTATGCCTCAAGAGATGCGATGAACATCGAAGGTTTTGGAGATTCAATTGTCGAAGACTTCTACAACATGGGATACTTAAAAAGCATTCCAGATTTTTACAACTTGAAAGAAAATAAAGAAGAGTTAATGGAACTTGAAGGATTCGGACTCAAAAGCATTGAAAACTTACTAGAATCGATTGAAAATTCAAAGAAGAACTCCTTAGAAAAATTGATATTCGGACTAGGAATTCGTCATGTTGGAAGTAAAAACGCTAAGATTTTAGCTAAGGAATTTAAAAATATCGATGCTCTAGCTAAAGCAACTTTTGACGACTTAGTTAGAATTACTGATATAGGTGATATTATTGCAAATAGTGTTGTCGATTATTTCGGTAGTCCAAAGAATTTAGAAATAATTTCAAAACTAAAAGAATTCGGTTTAAATATGACTTATCTTGGAACAGAAGTAGAAAATGCCAACTTCGTATCTAAGACATTTGTATTAACAGGATCTTTAGAAAAACTCACTCGTGAAGAAGCGAGCAGAATGATTGAAGAAAATGGTGGTAAGACATCATCAAGCGTTTCTAAAAACACCTATGCTGTAATAGTAGGTAAAGATCCAGGTAGCAAATATGAAAAAGCAAAAGAGCTTGGTATAACTATCTGGACAGAAGAAGAATTCTTAAACAAATTTGATTAAAATGCCTTATGGCATTTTTTTTAATACAAAAAACGTTAGGTAATTTTTGATATTTATGGTATAATTAACTAAGGTGGAAAAAATGGAAATAAACGAAATTGTTAATATATATAACGAATTTAAAGAAAAGATTTTAGATCTATGGAGGGCACTTTGACGTTTCAAAAAAAGAAACTGAGATAGAAGAGCTGGACACTCTTATGAACACTCCTGATTTTTGGAATGATAAAAATAGAAGTGAAGAAACAATTACTAAGCGGACAAGTTTAAAGAAAAAAGTTGATATAGTAACAGCAGTAAAAGCAAAAATTGAATCAAATTTAGAACTACTAGATCTTTTAAAAAGTGAACAAAATGATGAACTGCAATCTTTAGTTTTAGATGAAATTGAAGAGATAAAAAGTAAACTTGAAGAGTTAGAATTAGATTTACTTTTAAATGGGCCATATGACAACTTAAATGTCGTTATGGAAATCCATGCCGGAGCAGGTGGAACGGAAGCTTGTGACTGGGCTGCAATGTTATCTAGAATGTATTTGAGATTTTGTGAGAAAAATGGATTTAAAGCCGAAATAGTAGATAAGCAAGTTTTAGACGAAGCAGGATTTAAAAGCGAAACAATTTTAATAAGTGGTGAATATGCCTATGGCAAATTAAAAAGCGAAAAAGGAGTTCATCGCTTAATTAGAATATCTCCATTTGATTCAAACGCTAGAAGACACACTTCATTTGCAAGTGTCGATGTAGAACCGATATTCGACAAAGATATCGATATTGAAATCAAAGATAGCGATATCAGAGTTGACATCTATAGAAGTAGTGGTAACGGAGGTCAAGGAGTAAACACAACAGATTCTGCTGTTCGCATAACGCATCTTAAAACAGGTATAGTTGTAACATGCCAGAATGAGAGAAGTCAGATTCAAAATAAAGAAAATGCTTTAAAAGTTTTAAAGAGTAAACTTTACAAATTAGAACTCGAGAAAAAAGAAGCAGAGATGAAAGGAATTCAAGGAGAACTATCAGATATCAATTTTGGTTCTCAGATTAGAACATATACAATGCATCCATATTCATTAGTTAAGGATCATCGAACAAATTTAGAAAACACAAATGTTTCAAAAGTTTTAGATGGCGATATAGAAGAATTTATCGATGCATATTTAAAGTTGAAAGTAGGGTGATTTAATTGGCATTAATTGAAATTAAAAACATTACAAAAAAATTCAAAAATGGAACAGTTGCATTAAACAATGTAACACTTAGTATTGAAAAAGGTGAATTTGTTTTCGTTATTGGACACACTGGATGTGGAAAATCAACGTTAATAAAATTAATTTATCGTGAGGAAAAACCGACAAGTGGTAGCATTAATGTCGGTGGTATCAACGTAGCAAAGGTTAGAAATCGTAAGGTTTATCAAATAAGAAGAAAAATGGGAGTTGTTTTTCAGGACTTTAAACTTCTTGAAAAACAAACCGTTTATGAAAATGTTGCATTCGCTTTAGAAATCTTCGGATTAAAAGGCGAGGAAATACATGAAAAAGTATTAAAAGCTTTAGATCTTGTAGGATTAAAAGGAAAAGCTAAGAACTATCCAGATGAATTATCTGGTGGTGAGATGCAAAGAGTTGCAATCGCAAGAGCGATGGTTAATGGACCAAAACTACTTATTTGCGACGAACCAACTGGAAATTTAGACGAAAAGACAAGTATGGAAATAATGGAAGTTTTAAAAGATATCAATGCACAAGGAACGACAATAATCATGGTAACTCATGATACGATTATCGTTGAGAAGATGAAGAAAAGAGTAATAGAACTAGAAGAGGGAGTTATCAAAAAAGACTACGCGAAAGGAAAATATAAACGTGAAAATATTTAGAATGTTAGGTCGCGATATTCGCGATGCCTTCCACAGTGTAATTCGTAACTTCTCCTTATCTTTAGCATCTATTACTTGTATCGTTATAACTTTGTTTATCGTATCAATTTCCATAATGCTTTCATCAGTCGTAAATAACTTTGCTAACAACGTTAAAAAGGATTTAACAATTCTTGCATTCTTAGATACCGATGTTGAAAAAACTCGTATCGATGAAATAAAAGTAGAAATCGAAAATCTTGGTAATATTGCATCAATTAAATTTGATTCAAAACAAGATATTGCGGAATCTATGATGAAAGAAAATCCAACATTTAATGGGATTTTAAGTGAATATACTGATGAAACAAATCCACTTCAAGACACTTATCTTATTAAAGTTAAAGACGTTGAAAAAATAGGTGAAACCGCTGATAAAATAGCTGATATCATCAACGTTGAATCAGTTCAATATGGAGCTGGTATGGTTGAACAGATGATTGACATTTTCGGAACAATTAGAGCTATCAGTTTATTCGTAGTTGGAGCTTTAATCATTGTTACAGTTTTCCTAATTTCTAATACAATTAAAATAACAATATTTTCAAGAAGAAAAGAAATTGAAATTATGCGTCTTGTAGGTTCTTCAAATATGAATATTAAAATTCCATTCTTATTTGAAGGTGTGTTCCTAGGAATCTTCGGATCAATTATTCCGGTTCTAGCAACAATTTATGGTTATACATATCTCTATAATCATTTTGGAGGTTATTTAAGTATCAAGACGATTGAGTTAATTAAACCATCTCCATTTATCTATTATGTTGCTTTAATCTTAGTTGGAATCGCAATTGTTGTCGGTTCTTTAGGAAGTTACAAAGCAGTTAAAAAGCACTTAAAAATTTAAGTGTTTTTTTATACAAAATAAAGACTTTTTGGTCTTAATGTGATAAAATAAATGTGGTGATATAAATGGCAAGAACAAGAGCAATGGATCACAAATGCCCGGCATGTGGTGCACCTCTTTTATATAAAGTAAAACTAGGTAAATGGAAATGTGATTACTGTGATAGTGTTTACGAATTAAAAGATTTAAAACAAAAAAAAGAAAAACCGAAAAAAGAAGAAAACGTAGTATATGACCACTACCTTTGTAAGGATTGTGGAGCAGAAATTATAGCAGATGAAAATACTGCATCCACATTCTGCATCTACTGTGGAAATACCGCAATTCTAAAAAACAAATTATCAGGTAAATTCGCCCCGGATAAATTAATTCCTTTTAAAGTTGAAAAGGAAGACGCAATTAATGCATTCAAGGCTTTAAAAAAGGGAAGACCATTACTTCCAAAGGAATTTGTATCTGAAAAAAACATTGAAAAAATAACCGGTCTTTATGTACCATTTTGGTTATATGATATAAACTACGATGGAAATGTATCCGCTAAAGGAACTAAAGTTACTAGCTGGACATCAGGAAATATTCATTACACAAAAACCGATACTTATCAAGTAGAACGCGATCTTTCAATTGATTATCACTTAATCCCGGTTGATGGAAGTGTAAAGTTTGCAGATGATATTATGAATACAATTGAACCATTTGATTATAAAGAATTAGTCGATTATAATCACGCCTATCTATCGGGGTTCTTAGCTGAAAAGTACGATGTTAATAAGGAAGACGCTTATAAAATAGCAAAGAATAGGGCATATAATTCAACTCTAGCTGAAGCAAAAGGTTCGATGAGAGGATACTCAAGTATACGAGTTACAGGGAATACTTTAAATGACACAATTAAGGATACAAAATATGCCTTACTTCCAGTATTTATGGTTAATGTCAAATACAAAGATAAGTACTATTTATTTGGGATGAATGGCCAAACCGGAGAATTTGTTGGAAACATGCCAGTAGATAAACTAAAGGCGGTCATTTATACGATTCCTATTTTTGTTGCCGTAGCTGGACTTGTAATTCTAATTTCCTATTTGATAGGAGGTAGAGCATGAAAAAACTATTAGTTTTAGTGTTAACCTTCTTTCTAGGAATCAACGTTACTAATGCAGTTAATACAATTCCACGTACGGATGAAGACTTGGGTGTCAATAAAAAGTGGGATATCACTGAAAGCAACATCGACAATGTTAAAAGAACGCCAAGAGTTGACGCTTCAGAAAAAATATATGACTTTGCCGAGATTATAAGTGAAGAAGAAGAAACAGAATTAAAAGGAAAAATAGATAGCTATATATCAAAAACAAATATGGATATGGTTATTCTAACAACTGATTTAGAACTAAACGACTATGAATTAGAAGACTATGCCGCAGATTTTTATGACTACAACGATTTTGGTATCAATTATGAAGGATATAGTGGAATTATTTTAATAATCAACATGAATAGTTTCAATAGGTTCTTTAACGTATTTACGTTTGGAGATGCGCAACTTTACTATGACTATGATCGCTGTGAGATAATACTAGATTATATTTTCGACGATATAAAAGAAGGCCTATACTATAATGGATTTACAAAGTACATAGAAAAGTCAGAAACGATTTTTGAAAGAGGAAAAGTTGAAGGACTAGAAATCGATGACAATGGATATGTCCATGTCGTTTATGTCTATCATATTCCATGGATAGTAGCATTCTTTATCGCAGGAATTGCAACCTTAGTTATAATGTTAATTTTAATTAAAAAGAATAAAATGGTTAAAAAAGAGACACAAGCAAGTGTCTACACCGATAAAGGAAGTATTGTTTATAAAAATAAAGTGGACAAATTCTTACGTTCTCACACTAGCACTTACGTTATATCAAGTAGTAGTAGTAGTGGTGGATCACATTCTAGTTCATCACATTCAGGTTCTTCCGGCGGCGGCCATGGCGGTGGCGGAGGAAGACACTTTTAAGTATAAGGAGTTAAAAAGATGTTTACAAAGTTAAAGTGTATTAATACTGATACAATTAAAAATATCAGAATGATTGTAAAAAAATTGCACAAAAAAACAAAAAAGAATAGTTTTCTAATATACCTTGATATTATTAAATGTGCTATTCTTTATGGTGCAGGACCTTATGATTATCAAGAGTTTGAATTCTACAATCTAAATAGAAAAGAGAGAAAAACTTATCTCACAAGAGCTAAGAATGTTAAAATTGTAAGAGAATTTAATAAAAAAGAATCGCGATATAAATTCGACGATAAAGCTGAATTCAATAAAATATTTAAAAAATATTTGAAAAGAGATTACCTAGTTTTAAATGAAAATAATTTTGAAGAGTTTAAAAAATTCTGCAAGGATAAAAAAGATTTTATCGCAAAACCACTTGATGGATCAGGTGGAGTTGGAATTGAATTAATTGAAACAAAAGACTTGGAAAAAACATTTGATTACTTGATCAAAAATAAGAAGTTTTTAGTTGAAGAAAAAATAATTCAAAATAAAAAAATAGCAGAATTAAATAAGACAAGTGTCAACTCACTTAGAATCATCACTTTCTTTGATGGAAAGGAAACTCATATCATCAATTCAGTATTTAAAATTGGTAATGGTGGAGTAACTGATAACTTCTCATCTGGAAGTATGTATACATTTGTTGAAGATGGAAAGATAATTGTTCCTGCTATTGATAGAGATGACAACATATTTGAGGTTCATCCAATTAGCAAGATAAAACTAGTTGGATATGAAATACCAAATTATGACAAAGCAATTGAACTTGTAAAGGAATGCAGTAAAGTTGTTCCTGAGATTAAATATGTCGGTTGGGATGTTGCAATCTTAGAAGACGGTGCTTCAATAATTGAAGGTAATTGCTTCCCTGGAGTTTATCAAATCAAATCGAGTTTCAATAAGGTTGGTTTAATTCCTAGATTTGAAAAAGCGATGAAGACAAAATTGTAGGTGATATTATGAAAAAAATAGTAGTTTTAATTTTAATCACATTTCTATTAACTGGATGTGGAGCAATTAAAAAAATCTCTAAAGAAAAAACTGGTGAAAAGTATTCACTAGTATCAACTTCTGATAGATTAGTATTTCAAGATGGGGATAACTATGAAGTAATTTATTTTGAAAACGAAAAAATTGTTAAAGTAGAATCCGCTATTAAATTTAAAACTGAAGAAGAAGCAAAAGATTATTATCTAAAAGAAAATTATGGCAATAATGACACGATAAAATTAGTAGGAGATACATTTATATTAGAGCAACTTCCAGATTATTTTGAAGATTATAAAGATCTAAATAAAGGAGAACTGGAAGAATATATGAAGAGCGCTAATTATATTAAAAAATAAGCAAAACTACTAGTTACTCTCATATAGAGGTTATTGACAACAATTAAAAAAAAGGTTATATTAAACGCATCAATATTACAATTGATGTGTTTTTATTAGGTGATATTATGAATGTTTCATTTTCAGATTTAATCAATCTTGTTAAAACTTACAACCCAGAAGAAGTTGAGATTATCTCTAAGGCTTATCAATTTGCAGAAGAGAAGCATAGTGGACAGTTTAGGCAAAGCGGAGAACCTTATATCATTCATCCGCTATATGTTGCTTACATCCTAGCTTCAATGCACGCCGATAGAGACACAGTTTGTGCAGGGCTTCTTCACGATGTTATAGAAGATTGTAAAGTTACAAAAAAACAAATTGCGAAAGAGTTTAATGAAAGTATCGCCGATTTAGTTGATGGAGTTACTAACTTAACAAAAGTCAGTGTTAAAGATAAAACTGAACAAAAACTTGCGACAAAAAGAAAAATAATTTTAGGGATTGCTAAAGATGCGAGAATAGTAATTATTAAACTAGCTGATAGACTTCATAATATGAAAACATTACAATATAAAAGTGATGCTAAAAGATATGAAAAGGCAAATGAAACAATGCAGTTTTATGTTCCACTTGCAAGATATATCGGAGCAGAAAAAATAAGAAGAGAACTTGAAGACTTATCTTTTCAATATCTAAATAGTAAAGGATACTATGAAACAAAACTAGCAATCGCAGAATTTGTTGCGGATAAGAGAGTAGATTTAAATATCATGTTTCAAGAGTTCTACCGCGCTTTAACTTCTGAAGGAATTCCTTTTGAACTCCGCCTTAGAATTAAAAATGTCTATTCCATTTTTACCCGTCTTAATAATGGGGCACAAATTGAAAATATTCACGACTTTATAGCTATTAAAATACTTGTAGATTCTATTAATAGATGTTATGATGGCTTAAGAATAGTTCATAGTTTATATAATCCATCTAATTCAACTTTTAAGGATTATATTTGTAAACCAAAATCAAACCTATACAGTTCTTTACATACATCAGTATATGGACCAGAAGATACATTAGTTCAAGCACAGATAAGAACTTTTGAAATGGAAAAGATAAATATGTATGGACTTCCAGCTTATTGGGACATATGTCAAGGTGAAGCGGGAAATAGAATGCAAGAAATACTTAAGAGTAAGTTTAATTTCAATTCAGCAGTTAAATCTCTTAATCGTATTTTTAAAGGCAATCAGGATTTCTTAGATCATGTTCAAAGCGATGTCTTGTTTGATCAAATTTACGTCTATGACAACAATGGAAGAATGTATCCAATAGCTGATGGTGCAACAATTATTGACTTTGCTTATATGTTGGGACCTGATATAGGAAATAAAATGGTGAAAGCGTATTTAAATAATACTGCTGCAAGTATGGATACACCACTGCGTAATGGGGATAGAGTATTTATCGTCACAGATGATACAATAGAACCAGGAGCAGAATGGGCTAGCAATGCAACGACAATTGAAGCACAAAGAGCAATTAAAAGGAATATGGGGAGAGGATAAAATGTTTTATAATGAAACAGATAAACTAGATCAACACTTCTTAATTGATGAAGATGTTATTAGTAGATTTATAAAAGAAGCAGATTTTAAAAAAACTGACGTAGTAGTTGAAGTAGGACCAGGGAAGGGAAATATCTCAAAATTAATCCAAGGAAAAGTTAAAAAACTTTATCTAATTGAAAAGGATTATAGATTAAAACCATTCTTAGATAAAATTGATGCCGAAGTAATTTATGACAGCGTTCTTGATACTTTTATACCTAAATGTGACAAGATAGTTACATCACTCCCATATAGTATTATTGAACCATTTATAAGTAAAATTATTAGATGTGATTGCAGTTTTATTTTGATGATTACTGGATCTAACTATGCCTCTTCTGTTACTGAAAAAAAGATAACAAAATTGTCACTATTAACAAACGCTTTTTTTAAAGTGGAAAAGATAATGGATATCTTACCTAATAGTTTTGACCCCAAACCAAGAGTTCTATCAACAATGATAAAATTAACTAAAATAAAAGAAACTGATTTAAGTGATAAAATGATCATTTTTAGAAATCTCTTCTTTTATCAAGATAAGAAACTTAAAAATGCTTTAGTTGAATCAATAATTCGATTAAAGTATTTAAAAGGTGAAAAATTAACTCAAAAAGAAGCTCGTGATATAGTTAAATCTCTAGATTTAGATAGTGAACTTTTAGATAAGAAGTTTGAGACAATTTCTAATAAAGAGTTAGTTTATTTAGATGAAAAAATAACAAATCATTTTAACTAAAATTAATAATTAAAAAACATATAAAAATAGCTAATGCTATTTTTTTATTTTCTTAGTTGAAATTGATTGAAATGGAAGTTAAAAATGATATAATGATATTAGATAGGTTAACGGTAAACTTAACGGATATATTTATGGGGGAGAAAATATGGCAAGAAGTTACGACTTAAAATCTTTCAAAGAAGCAGATCTATTCTCTTATATGGACAAATCAGGAATGTCGTTTGAACAAGATATTCCAAAAGGTGTTAAGGTGAAATTATGTTCATCAGATTCCTTCGGTGCGATGGCTGAAGAAGTTATGGGCGAATTCGCCTATGAAAAAGCACCTATAATGATTAGCCATGTAGGAGGTTTTTATGTTACGGCATCACTTGCAGGTATGGCGGTAAGAGACTGTATTTCAAAACCGCACATCTTGTTTTTTGACCGTAAACATGCCAACGTTGAAAATGCACTTTTCAACACTTTCTTGATGAAAGCATGTGAGACAAAGGAAGAATATATAGCAAGACTATTTAATCTTTCTAACGGCGATATTGTTAGAGTATTAAAACCAAGCGCCTACGAAAGTTTTGTTGAACGAGTTATACTTGAAAACGATAAGTATGATGAAATAGATAGAGAAGCGATTAGATATCTCGGCAGAGAAAAAAGGGAAATTGTTGATAGAATCTACCATGAAAACAAAACTGAAATCGATATTGCAATTGAAGACGGACTTATTTCTGATGATTATACCAGAGGTATTTTAGCTAGTGAGTTTAACCTAACTAAACTTAAAAACTATGCTGCAAAAAAATCGTATAACCCTATAACACACGGGGTATTACTCGCAAACCAAGCTAAAGGAAGATTAGATAAAAAAGAACACGAGTTATTTTTGAAGCTCGTTTCACATATAACTTCATATCTTTCAAGACCAGGTAATTATAAAGATTTAGTTTATTATCTACCTGAAGATATTGCGAAAAATGGAGAACAACATATCCTTGCAAATGATGAAATATATGACGGATATAAAAGCTTATTCTTAAATAGAGGTAGCTTTGTTAAATTCATATCTGGGATAGATATAAGTACACAAAAAGGTGTTAAAAGGTTAGAAGAAGTCTTAAGAAAAGCAGGATTTATTTCTGATTCTGTAAAAGAAAATCAATTCGCAATCGACCTTGCATTTATTCCACATATGAACTATGTAAGAGAAGCATATCCACTTCTTAAAAAATATGTCAGAGATTACATCATGCTATATCGCAGTAATCCAAGAAATAATAGTTACTTTGTTAAAAATAGCACAGCTACATTAAATATCAAGACACTTGAAAGTATCGGTGCTGGCTTTATTGAAGAAGAAAGAAAACAGCGAAAAGAATTAAAGAATTTAACTCCGATTGAGCAACAAAAAGGATATCCATTACTTGCATTTATAGCGGGAGCTAATTACGGGAATATTTATCATAGCGAAGTAGATACAAATAACATGATTGATATGGCAATCGCTAATAAAGTTGATACTGTCTATATTCAAGGATTGATATATTCAACTTATTATCATAGCGATACAGCTCGTAGAATGCTTACAGATCCTACATATGAAACAATATCTGATCGACTACAAGCTGCTAAGAAAGTCATTGAAAAACTAAATAAACATGGTATTAAAGTAATATATCAAATGGGTGATGAAGAAAATCAACTATATCACGACATCTTTAGTATCTATACAAAGGAACTAGGAGTCAGAGGAAATAACTTTTTAAATAGAGAAGATTTAAAAAGTGCATATGACTGGGTACGTCCATATATTCTTCAAGACTTAATTCCTTATATGATTCGTAGCGGTGAAGATATAGCTAACTTATATACAGATGATCCATCTAAAACAAGTGTAGAAGCTGCATTAAATGCGATTAAACGATATAGAGAAGGATCTCCTTTAGATAACGGAGCTATAAAACTTAAACCAGAATTTTTACAAGATACTCCGATGTTTAGAATCGTAAACTCTGATATCTGCCAGTATGATGAGAACGATCCTACAATCGCTGTTAACTTGAAAAAGGGCGAAGCAGAGACAGCTACTGTTATGAAAAACTTAAAGGTATATAAATCAGGAACGTTGACCAGAGTTAAACAAAAAGGAGTTCCACAACTAGTTGTTGATACAAAACAACCAGCTATGTCTATCACTCAAGAAGGAGAACAAGTTGTTATGCAGGTTCCACTTATGATAGACGATAGATTGTTTAAATATCCAGAACTCTTAAGCGGTATTAAAGAACGAATTCTTCAAGACCCAACTTATAAGAGAAATCATCATAAGAATAAACGACCAAACCACCCAGGTGGATGGATTATTACTGGTGATATCCGTGAAAAAATGGAAATTGTTCCTTACTATGACCGTGTTAGAGAAGTAATGGAATACGTCCAAAGAACAGGTGACGGATTTGAGCCAAAAGTAGTAGCTCATCTAAACGATTTACATATTGGAGCACTTCCAGAAAGACCAGAATATGTAGTTAAATTTTTAGATTATTTATTTAGCGAATATAATCCGAGTGGACTTATCTTCAACGGTGATATTCAGCAGGGCCATAACTTTAAGGCATTTCCAAATGAATCAAGACACCTTGGAACTACTGCAATGACACAGCAAATGATAAGCGCAGTTAAACTTGTAAGACCATTTATGAGAGATGGAGTTGGAGTTATTAGAGATGGATTTAGATCTGATAAGATTGATGCTAATACTTCACAAGCTATTATCGATCATTTATCTAAAAACAATTTTATCGAATGCTCACAAGGTGTATTCGGAAATAACGAACGAATTAAACGTGATATCGATTATCAAACAGTAGATTTTAAACTTCCAAGGGAGTTAAAACCTTACGAGAGTGATATAAGAGAAAAATTATCACATATCGTCAATCTTGAATTTACAGATATTTTAAGAGGAAACCACGAAGAAAATAGTGACTGGGATTGTAAAGGTTACGACGAAATAGAATTGTTGCGCCAAGAAATAGAAAATCTAAAAGCATTTTCTGGTAGTGATATAGATGTAACACTTACAGAGTTTCTGCAAAATGGAAATGGCGACTTTGTAAATGGAGCTTGTTGTTTTAGAACGATAAATGGATACAATAATCTCTACTCACACAGTTTTAAAGGAAGTGGCAAAACTCCAACAGCTAAAGCTGCAAGTTGGTTAGGTAAAATGAGTGTAAATTTACCAAGAATTGATAAATTAAACGCAGCTCATTTCCACCGCTTTGAAACAAGTGTTGCAAATGGAACTTTGATAACTATAACCGGATCAGGTTGTGGACAAAGTGGTTTTGAACAAAAATTAGGTTATTTAAGTCAACCAGGATTTGTAATAGATTTATATAATCCAGATGGAACCATATCAATGGTAGTTGTCGGAACTAAGTTTTTAGATCAATATAAGGTGAAACACCCAGAAATTAATAAAATGGGGCTTTCGAATTTTATCGAGCAATGTGTAACCGAGGAGGCAACTATTTTGGGTGAAAATGCACCAAAGCAAACTCAAGCTGTATATCAAAGACATTTGGTTGCTAGAAGACCAAATAAGACAATTGGTAAAAAAGTTGACATATAAAAGGACTTCAAAGTCCTTTTTTGTTGAAATTTTTTTAAAAAATGTTATACTATTTTTAGTGCCTCAATAGCTCAGTCGGTTAGAGCACTTGACTGTTAATCAAGGGGTCGTAGGTTCGAGTCCTACTTGAGGCGCCACTTTGTTATTAAAGCCATTAAGGCTTTTTTAGGTGACAATATTGACAAATAACTTTTAAAGGTTATAATTGTAGTAAAGAAAAACGAAGAACAAGAGGAGTAAATTAGCAAGTATTTAATAGGGATTGGATGTTATTAACTGGAAGCATCCATTGATGAAAACTAATTGAAGGTAGCTTGGGAGTTATATATCAGAAATAAGAGTAAGATATATTGTTAGTCGCATTAAGACTATGAGGTAGTAGAAATACTATAAATTAAGGTGGTACCACGAACATTTCGTCCTTTGGATGAAGTGTTTTTTTATTTAGAAAGGGTGATTTTATGTTAGAAAAGAAATATGACCACGAACTAGTTGAAAAGGGAAAATACAATAAGTGGTTAGAAAAAGGATATTTTAATTGCGAACCAAATAGCAAGAAAAAACCATATTGTATTGTACTTCCACCACCAAATGTAACAGGTGTTTTACATCTAGGTCACGCCTGGGATGTATCTTTGCAGGATATAATCATTCGTTATAAAAAAATGGAAGGATATGACACTCTATGGCTTCCAGGAATGGACCATGCTGCTATTGCAACAGAAGCAAAAGTAGTTAAAAGACTTAAAGATAAAGGAATCAATAAATACGAATATGGAAGAGAAAAATTTTTAGAAGCTTGTTGGGACTGGACTCATGAACATGGAGATATTATAAGAAAACAATGGGCCACTCTAGGAGTTTCTCTAGATTATACCAAAGAGAGATTTACTTTAGATGAAGGATTATCTTTAGCGGTTAAAAAAGTATTTGTAGATTTTTATAACGAAGGTTTAATTTATCGTGGTGAAAAAATAATTAA
>JAEEGL014966241.1_pt1 | contig 14866 bp, 9 predicted proteins | sample 9134231 | NCBI WGS metagenome assembly JAEEGL01 (sample SAMN16246548, study PRJNA631951) | gut metagenome | biome: gut microbiome; feature: rumen; material: fiber-attached | host: Bos | place: Iran: Karaj | collected 2018-10
CCGACCATCCAATCGAGCCCGAACCTGTCGTCGCATGGGCGACGGACTGCCGCGACAAGTACGCCAGCAAAAGCGACAACCCGCAGGACAAGACATACCCCGGGAACCATGACAGTGGCTTTGCCGGACGAGTCTGCATGGCCACGGCAATCTCGCCTGGGCGGCCGTGGTCTCGGATGGTGCGGGTGGAAGTCCCGAAGTGTTGAAGATTTCAGCGCTTGCCGTCCGGGCGTTCATCAACGCGGTCCGCCGCTCTTCCCTTTCGGAACTTCACGACGCCGCAAAGCGCGACGTCTGGTTGCGCAACTGGACCAAGCGGTTGCATGCCGAGGCCTGGGAGCGGTTCCAGGGCGGTTACGCGACGTTCTGCGGCACCGTGGTCCTCCCGCCCCTTGCCAATCCCGACGACCGGCCGCCGCTGCGCCCGGGATGGAAGCTCTTCACGCTGAATGTCGGCGACTCGCAGGTCATGAAACTGACCGGCGATGGAAAATGCATGGGGATAACGCCCGATGCGCCGCCGAACAACGCCAACGTCGAGGGTCACAACCCCATCCGTGTCGTCGGGAAGGAGCCCAAAGGCGAGTTCTGCCTTATGGACGTCGAGGAGTTCCCGCTCCCCACGGACGGCCCCTGCTGGATTCTCGCCGGTTCCGATGGGTTTTTCAGCAAGAAACGCGGCAAGGACGAACTCTGCATCTTCTCCTCCGGCGACCTCCGCGACGTCTGTCTCTCCTCAAGCGCGCCCTTCCAGGACTTGCCCGCTCTCGCAATCCGGCGCTCGCTCGCGAATGCGCAGAAGCTCGGCTGCGCCGAAATGATGGATAACGCCACTGTCGCCATGCTTGGCTTCCGCGTTCCGTTGACGAATCTTTCCGCCCCGGTGGATGGTCGAATGGCCGAATCGTCGGATCGTCGCGGCCCTGCGGGCAGTCCGCCGGCTTCGTTGCCGTCTGCACCTGCGGCGCGACCGCAGCCTTCTGCGGCATCCAAGCCGACGCAGGCAACATCTGCCGCGCAATCGACCGCAAAACGGCCAGGTGCCGCAGCAGGCGCCAAACGTCCTCCGACATTCCGGATTGTCCTCGCCGCCGTCATCGCGCTTGTGCTCGGGCTGTTGCTTGGACGCTCGTGCGCGCCGGTTCGAAAAGTCGAAACGCAGGTGCATTCAGGGGATGCGGGACTCCCCAAGCTTGTCCGCGGCGAGATTCCGGATAAGGGACGTTGTCGGTATTGCCTCGCAAACAAGGACATTCTCCCGGCCGGAGAGAACTGCTACCACTGGGCAAAGGACTGCCCGCATCGCGCCAATTGGGCCGAGTAACGGAGAGGCGTCGCGATGCGTAGTTGGGTCCTGTCGCTTTTGACGCCAATCTTCATATTGCCGTTTTTCGCCTCCGCGGAGATTGGCGACGACGGATGGTGCGGCATTTGCTCCAATTTCTTCGACAAGGCGGAGCACGCCAAAGTCCATGCCGATGCAAAATGGTGCGACGTCTGCCAGGGGTTCTATTTGGGAGTAGGTTCCAAAAACCATGTCCACATCGGCGACACCTCGGCCGAGATCGAGATTGATAATGCGCCAATAAAACCGCCTGACAACCCGCCAAATGGCGATGAGACGCCTGGGGGCAATGGCAATCACAAACAGAAAGAGAAATCACCACTCCAAAAACTCATGCCATGGCTGTGGGTTGTACCGCTTGGGCTGTTTGTTCTTTCCATTATCGTGTCAACGCTGCGCCGAGTCGGTTCCGGCAAGCGAGGGTTCCAATTTGTCGACGGCGTTCCGGAGGGGCTTGTTTTCAAGCGCGATGTTTTGGTCTGCGCCCAGGACGGCGTGTTTGATGGCGGGACCTCCATGGTCTATGAGGCGTTGTTCAACAACGGGAAGCGGTGGGAGCCGGCGTTTGTCAAGTGCGTGACGAGCCGGAGCATGAATGCCGGCCAGCGATTGGAAATGGTCGAATTCGAGTCCGGGGTGCTTCAGCGCCTTGAACAGACCGGAGTCGTTCCGCGTGTCCTTGTCGTTCCGGAGACCGTGACGCTTCCCGGTGGGGCGACGTGGCCATACTACGCCATGAGCGCGGCGCAGGGCAAGCCCTGGCCAGAGCATGGCGACCTCGGCGGCGACACCCACGCGGCCCTTGCCGCCCTTTGCGAGGCGCTTATGCTCCTCCATGAAAACGGCATCGGCCACCACGACCTCAAGCCGCAGAACATATTCTGGGATTCGCGGCGCAATCGCGTCGCCTTGCTCGATTTCGGATCGGCAATCGACCACAGCGGCAAGCTCGGAAACCCCATGAGCGGCACCATGACAGGAACGAAGCCCTGGGTCCCCCCCGCTTCGGACGGGAAAATCCTCTCCGAGCTTTCACCCTTGTCCGACAACTGGGTTTACGGGCTGATTTTCTGCGAGGCGCTGGTCGGCGGCATTCACGCCGCCGACCGTACGCTTCGGCGTACGCCTGAAAAGCCCGAAGACCGAGACTGGCTCCGCGAGAACCTCAGCCGTGTCACCACGCCTGCAATCGCCGACGCGGTTGTCGACGGACTTTTCGCCTTTGACAAGACGCGCCGCATGAAACTTCAGGAGTTCCTCGGGCTCCTTCGCGAGGAGTGGGAGGTGTAGCCATGAAGGCGTTTTTCCCGTTACTGGCCTTTGTTTCGGCTTTCGCTCCAGTTGTTCTTTTTGCAGATGCGATGTCGGAGAATGCGCCTGCCGACAGTTATCTTTTCGCAGTTGGCGTCGGCGAGGGCCGTTTCGTCTCCCTGGTCCCATTTGGCGACAATTCGCCGTTTTTCAAGGACTCCGTCCGCAGCGAGGCCTGGAAAAGGCGCGTGGCTGAAAAAACGGGGGCCAAACAGGTCGACATTCGTCAAATCGGCGAAGAAATCGGCGTTGACAAAGTCAACCACAGTTGGAATTCCGACCAGGATTCCGGTGGCAATTGGTTTCTTGACTGGGTTGAGGACGGTGACACGGCCATTTCAGTGATGCGAACGGAAACGGACGGCGGGGTGGTCGTTACGCGTACGAATGAGTTTTCCGTCAGTCACTATGACTACTCGCATAGCCAGGACGGAGGTCTCAGGCTGATCGGCGGCGACGCGGTGAAGGCGCTTCGCGCCGACTGCGGCGTCGGCCAATCTGTCTGGGTTCTCCCATGGGAGGATCTAAAAAAGCGCTGGGAGAAAGAGAACGACCTCGACAAAGTACGCAAAGCCTGGAATTCGATTCGCGACGGCGGTCGTTGCGAGAAATCCGCGCCGGGCGGGTCGGCATGGAGGGAGAGACTTGACAAGTACCGGGCGGAACATCGGGAACTTTGGGTTGGCTTCTTTTTCCAGAACGAGAAGGACGAGGTGGTCGAGGTCCGCTATCGAGCCAAAGGCGATGCAAAATGGACTGGGCCGTTTTTACTTGCCCAAAGGGAAAAGAAGGAAATGGCTGCCCTGAAGGATCCAAGAGGCGGTTATGACATCGAATGGCAAATCCGGCCAGCCGGTTCGACTCTGGGATGGGACAACTGCAGAATGCAGGATCCGGAAAGAATCGACGAGGCCAACGCGCTGGTTTTCATCAACTTCGACCTCAACCCGTTCATGGCCCCGCCGAAACTCCGTTTCACCGGGCAGATTTTCGAAGGGGAGGAATTCCTCGGGCTGGTGCCGGCTCTGAGCATCGACTACGAAACCGCCAACGGCACCAGGACGAACACGCAGGCCTTCGTCACTCTTGAGGGCGGGACTCCGGTCGCGGAACTTCTTCCCGGACTCAAAATCCTTGAGATCAGAATGAACAGCGACGGGAAATGGTTTCAGATGCAATCCCTCCCGATTGGAAAACCGATTCTGAATTGCGGTGAAAAAGTGGCGGCGCCTAGGTTGAAGTTGCTTCCCTGGCCGGAACTGGAAATCGAAAATGCATCGAAAACCGACATCAAAGGCACTGTGGCCTTGCAGTACGAGTCCAATGGCGACGGTGGTGCAAAGTCGTTCACCCTGAAATCAAATGGGAAAGAGGAGAAGGCTTTGGCCCTGTGGACGGACGCAACACCGCCGGAGACAATCCGCGAGGCCAAGCTGGAGATTGTGGCGAAGGCGGACAACTACGAGGACTGGAGGGAAACCATTGCTTTTCGCCGCGGACAGGACGCCATTCGCGCTACAATCAATATGGAGCCAAAGAAGTTGGATTGGCCGAGTGCCGACGAGATAAAAGATGCGTTTAACAAATGTCGCTTTCTGGCAACAATTCTGACTCCAAGTCGGACGACAAAAGTGGATGAAAGCGAAATAAAGCAGTATTTCGAAACTATAACCGCTACGGTTGCCGCACAAGCCGACAAACACTTGAAGTTCTGCCAAAAGAAAGATTGCGGCGAGCATACCCCGTTTGAGAAGAGGCACAGCCAAGAGCTGGATGGCAAACAGGGGAAGGAAAGGGAAATCGAGCTTTTCGTTGCGCTTTGGACGGAGGCGTATCCTAGAATGGCCCCCAAGGAGTATTCCCAGGGAATAACGAAGGAACAGCGTTTGCGACAACTCTTGCGATATTACATTTTGGGAGAATCGGGAGGAATGGAGGCCAGATGATGAAACGGGCGATTATTGCCGCCGCCATCGCCGCGGCCTTTGCGGCCTTTGATTCAAGTGCCGATAACGTCGGGGGGGCGACGCATCTTGTCGAGGCGCATGCGGAAGACTCCAAAGTGATCGTTTTCCTTCCTGTGGACGAGATTCTGTCGCCACAGGACGCCACGAACTACCTTCTCTGGGCCGAAGCGACCTACCCGGGGAAGCGAGTCAAGGCCGTCTGGGAAACGGATTCCGTGGCACTCCCCGTTTCCGACCCCTCCGTGCTGCCTTTGCTACGGAAAGGCGACAAGGTGGTCGACCAGACGGGGCGGCCCCGTTTTGTCGTGGCCGAGGTCGACGGGGGAAAAGTGTCGCTTCGCCTTGACAAGGACGCCCTCCCCGAGAAGGGCGACATGACCCCAGAACTCTGCCTCGCCACCGCATGGATTCTTTCGCGCGATGCGCTTTTCGCGCGATGGGACGGTCTTCTTTCGTCGAGTGTTCCGACAAACGCCGCGATGGCGCGCCGCGAGATTGGACTGTTGGAGAAATCCGCGGTTCTGTCGAGGAAGGGCCAGGCCGGCGAAAGCTGGCGCGCGGGGTTCAAGGACTTCAAGGAACGGAACCCAAACTGCCAGGCCCGCGTTGAGTTCCGAAACGACACCGGAACGGGTGTTGTGGTCCGCGTAAATGGCGAGAAGCGCATAATCGAACCTGGGGAAAGTTGGTCGTTGAGTCCAAACGCGCCGATGAAATCCGGCATAATTCGGTGGGAGGCGCGTGGGTGCGGCTCGGAGCAGCACTGGGACAATCTTGACGAAGACTGGGACTGGGGCGAAGGTTCCGTTTCCTGGTCGCCGTCAGGCGAGGATGCGGTTGTAACCATAAAGTCTGGAGATATGGGAAAGGCCAAGCGATTGCCTGTTGTTGCGCTTCCAAAGGACGCGGTGGCCTATGACGGAGCCAATGAGACGATTTCCGTGAGGATAACCTACCTAGACCCAGGCCAGAAAGCCGAATCCTCAGGTCGCGTGGAACTGAAGTACAGGAAAGACCTGAACGCTTGGGCCGCCAACTTCCGTCCTCGCAGAATGCTAACGCGTTGCGATGTCTCCCTCGACGGATGGGAGTCGGCCAGCTATGCGCCTTCTGAGGTTCGGCCGCTGTCCCGTGGCGAGGTGGTCTATTTGAAGGGAGCTCCGGCGAAGAAAAGAAAGATGCCGTGGGGGAAGCTGCATGTCCATGTCGAGCGGAATGGACAGGCCGGGAAATTGCCGTTCTTTGTAGGCAAGGTTTTGATGACACTCCCGGACAATCAGAACGCCACGACCGTCTCGCCCGAGGAACTCGGCCTCCCGGCGAAAGCCGAAGAATCCGTTAAGCTGAACGTGAAACTGCAACTGGACGAAGGGTTTCGTCCTGCGGAAACAAATGTCGTGTTGAGACGCGGGAAGGACTGCGACGTTTGGCTTTCCATCCTGAAGCCTGCACCTCCCTGGCCTCAGGAAAATGAGGTGCTCACGAACTGGTTGAAGTACAGAGTGTTGAAAGTGCAAAAAGAAGAAGAAACTAACAACGCCGAAACGGAGAAATATCGGCTTTTGGGATTTCGTCCTTCTGGTTCGCCAGTGGAAAGAGGGGAGGAATTCGAGAAAAAAGTCGACCGCATGGTGGCCCATATTCGGGAATGCCGGGGATGCAAGCATCACGCGGCACCGACTTCAAGTGCGCGCATGGAGGCTCTTGCCATTCTAGGCTGGGACAGGGAAAACCAGAAATCGTTCCTCTCCTGGCCGCAGAACATCATAGTGAAAGGTACAATCCACGGAAAACTTCAGTCCTGGTGGAAAAATTGTGAATTGGTTCTTTCCAAAGACTGGGATGACTTCGCCAAACTTCGCGAGGCCAGGAAACTGTGGAACGGCGAGGTCGCGTCGGGCAATACGGAGTTTGCCAAGGCTTTTGTCCACTTTGAAAACTGCGGGGAGCCCGAATGCGAATACTGCAGGCCACTTGCTGACAAAATGCGGGAGGCGGGGACGGATTTTCGGGCACGCCGCAAGATGTTCTTCCGTGCGCTGATGCTAAATCCTGAGATTGACTGGGGTTTGGTTTCCAAACCCGATGACAGGAAGGTGGAAGCGATGTTGGGCCTATTTGAAAAGTCTTCCGTAAAAACTGGAGGGAAGCCATGAACGAAAACTCGACCACCATGGGATCCCAGGCCAATTTCGACACCCAGCGAACGATGGCGGGGAACCGCAACCCCGACTTCATCGGCACGGTGGACCAGTACACGCTCATTCGCGAACTGGGGAGCGGCGGCTTCGGCGTGGTGTTTTTGGCGGAAGACTCCTTCTCCCATGCGCAATACGCCCTCAAGACGGTCCTCAGGGAACTCAAGGGAAGTTCCGAGGAACTGGACAACCTCATGGAGAAATTCAGGTTCGTCCAGAAGCTCTACCATCCGAACATCGCCGCCGCGACCGCCATCCATCGCGTGAAGGAGGTTCGGTACGGATCGGACGAAGTCCGCGAAAAACTGCGCCTTTCCCCAGGCGATCCCGTTATGATCATGCGTTACGCCCCAGGCGAGACGCTTTCCAGGTGGCGGAAGAAATTCCCACACGGGCGCGCGCCCGTCGACAAGGCGATTGAAATCTGCCGCCAGATTGCCGACGCGCTTGACTACGCGCACGGCGAAAAGGTGATCCATCGCGACATCAAGCCCGGCAACATCGCCGTTGACGAACAGGCCGGGGCGCTCAAAGTCCAGATTCTCGACTTCGGCCTCGCGGCCGAAGTGAGCGCCTCCCTCGCCCGTGCGGGTCAGTCCACGGTCGATACGTCCGGTACCCGTCCCTACATGGCTCCGGAGCAGTGGGCCGGACTCGAACAGGACGGGCGTACCGACCAGTATGCGCTGGGCGTCGTTCTCTACGAACTCGTTTCCGGCGCCGTACCCTTCAGCGGTGTCTTCGCGGGACGCGACGTGGAGGTCATGGAGCGCAAGGTCCTGCACGACCCTGTCCTGACCGTGAACATCCTTTCAGAAGTGCAGAACCGCGCCCTTCGCAAGGCACTCGCAAAGTCGGCGGCAAACCGCTTTCCGACCTGCAGGGCGTTTATCGACGCATTTGAGGGGAAGGCCACGTTTACTGACACGCCGGTCTCCCCGCCTGCCACGGCTCCCCAAAAGGAGGAAGAAGCTCACAGTGAGCCGGTCCCGCTTCCGACCCCGGACGAAATGGTCGTCCAGGAAGGCATTCGGCGAATTCGCGCCTCCCTGCACGCCGGCTGGCAGTTCTGTGGAGCGGTGTTCCGCACCTATTTTTCGCCTGTGCGCAGATTTGCGGTGAAGAACCTCGCCAAAATCCTGGGCCGCACCCACCTCGTCTCGGTGCAACCCGGCTCGTGCAACGGAAACGGGCCCGCGGCCATTGACGAGCCGTCGATGCCCAGCGCCGTCGGTGTCGAAAACTGGGTGTCGGTTCTCTCACGACGGCCCAAGCCAACGGTCACGACGCTTGATCTCGGGGGCGGACTCTCATTCGAGATGGTGGAATTGCCTGCCGGTACATTCCGCATGGGAAGCCCCAATGGCCGAAACGGCGAACCAGGGCGTCGGCAAGGCGAGAGTCTTCACGAGGTGAGGCTTACGACCCCGTTCCAACTTGCCGCCGCGCCGGTGACACGCGCCAAGTGGCGCGCCATCATGGGTGACGATCCGGATCAGCGCGCCGGCGGCAGCGACGAGGATCCCGTCACGGGCGTTTCGTGGGACGACTGCCAGAAGTTCCTTGCAAAACTCAACGAATCGCATCCTTTCAGCGGGTACCAGTGGGGACTTCCCACCGAGGCGCAGTGGGAATTTGCCTGTCGTGCGGGCACGCCCGGCCCCTACGCCGGCAGCGGCCGCATTGATGACATGGGGTGGTACGCCGGCAACGCCGACGGACACGTGCATCCGGTGCGCCAGAAGCAGCCCAACGCTTGGGGCCTCTACGACATGCATGGAAATGTCTGGGAATGGTGCGCCGACGGATACATCCCCTCGCTTGGATACGACACGCGCACCGACCCGCTGATTGTCGCCTCCGGAATGGAGCACGTCGTGCGTGGCGGAAGCTGGAACAACAACGCCGCATTCTGCCGCAGCGCGTGTCGGCGCGGCATGGTCCGCACGGCACGCTTCGACAGCGTCGGCTTCCGTGTCGCTTTGGTGTCGCGCTAACTTATGATATCAGGCGTAAACAAACATAAACAAAAAAATTGTTTGCGTTGAAAAAAAATAGTTGACACTAAAAATAAAATGGCGTAAACTATTATCATCATTGAACAAGTTCCCTCTTGAACAACAACAGGGTCTCAATCATGGAAAAAGAGTTTTTTAGCCTTGAAGAAGTAGCCGACAAGCTCGGCGTCACCTACCAGTTGATCTACCGGCTGGTCCGTTCCGGTGAATTGCCGGCCGTGCGCCTCGGCAAGCTGTACCGCGTTCCAAGCGCCGCGCTGGAATCCTACCTCCAGACGAACATGGCGTTGCAAAGCGGCGGCACATGCGATGTCTGCGGCGAACACTTTGCCAGCCGCCTCTCCCTCAAGCACACCTGCACCGAAGACGGTTGCGAAGCGCGAATCTGCAACGACTGCTGGACGCGCCGCAAGGTCCGCTTCTGCAAGGAGCACCAGCCGAAGTAATGCAGAATGCACAATGCAGAATGACCATTCGACGGTTTTAACTTTTCAACCCTGCAACCTTTCAACTTTGCAACCCCAGGAGTAAACAATGGCACTCTTCTCCAATAAATGCACGGCGATCGTCTCGCTGGAAACCGGCCGCCACCTGACTGGCGATGAACTGGCCGCCGCCCAAAAGGTTCTCCGCGAGGAGCGCGGCTTCTTCCATTCCACCAAATCGGTTCTGGCCAAATACGGCTGGGGCATTTGTGGCCACGACGTCAAGAAAAAGGCCCGCTTCTGCTCCAAGTGCGGCGCCCCCGCCCCCAAGGGCTGGACCAAGTGCCCCTCCTGCGGCAAGTGGGTCGGCAATGAGATGACGCACTGCTGGAACTGCGACCATCCGCTTCATCCCGAGACCCGCACCGATCTCGAAGGAGGCGTTTGGAACCGCGCCGAAGGCCTCTTCGCTGAGCGTTTCGAGGTTGGCGAGGTCGGAAACATGCTCCAGAACGGCATCCAGGTCCAGGAAGGCACCGCCGCGATTCTCATCGACGCCGGCAAGCAGTCCACCGTTCTCGGCCCCGGCCGCCACGACCCCGACTCGACGCTGCGGGCGATCAACTGGTTCGGCAATCCGCCGCCGCGCTCGGTCGTGCTCGTCGACGCCGGCGAATTCGTTGTTCCGCTGAGGATGTCGGAAGGGCTCAACACCGCCGATCACTTCCCCGTTTCCGTCTATGCCGAGCTGACACTCCAATTCGTCCGTGGCCGCGCCGATGATTTTCTCGCGAATTTCATGAAAGACGCCCGCTCCGTCTCCTATGAGCATCTTTCCACGGCCATTGCCGCGACGCTCGTGTACGGGATTCAAAACCTCTGCGCCACCTCGACGGTGGAAGACCTCGTCAAGGACCCCGCCCGCCGCGAACAGTTCGAGGCCGCGATCCGCAAGGCCGCCGGGGAGACTCTCAAGTCCTGGGGCTTCGAGGTCGTCCGCGTTGGCGCGGCCGATTTCACCTCCGCCGAGTATGAGAAGGTTCGCGCAGCCAACGCCGGACTCGACGAGAAGCGCCGTGAACTGGAGTTCCTTGTCAAGACGCGCGAACTGCTCAACGAGGAAGGGGCGAAGAACCGCGAACTCGACGCCGCCGAACGCGAAACCGCCACCGGTGCCGAAATGGACAAGGCGAAGTCAGAACAAGAACTCGCCGACTACATCGCTCAGCTCGCGCAGGAGAAGGAGATTGGCGACACCGAGCGCGACGCCGAGCTCAAACTCGTCCTTCTGGCGAAGCAGAACCAGATCACCATGCAGGAGGCACAGTACGAGGTCGCGCGCAAGACGGCGGACCGCGCCGCCGAAATGGCCGCCGAACTGAAGGACACCGACCATGACCTCGCGCTCAAGGAGAAGCTTCGCGCCTACACCGTCGAGGCGTTGCTCAAGGACGAACTCGGCCAGGAGGAGCTGCTGAAGATCAAGGCGCGCGAGGAGGAGATCCTCAACGCGGTTGACAAGGGGAAGGTTGACCTTGAGGCCTATGGTACCATCACGAAAGGCAAGGCCGCGACGGACGTGGAAGCTGACCGCATCCGCCGCATCGGCGAAGCGGAGGCCGCTGCGGCCGCCGCGAAAAACGCCGCCGAGACCGAGCGCCTCAAAGCTCTCCGCGACATCGACCGCGACATCGACGAGTCAAAGATGAAGGCCCGCGACAAGGAATTCGCCAACGCGAAGAGCGCCTCGATCGAGGCCCTCATCGCCACGGCGGACGATCCCGAGAAGATGAAGGCGCTTGTCGAACTTGCCCGCGTCAACATCCAGAAAGGCATGAGCCCGGACCAGCTGCTCGCCAGCGCCGCCGCCACCAGCGACGCCGCCGCGAACGCCATCGCCGCCAAGTCCGTGAGCGAGAAGGAGACGATGAATCGCCTCGTCGAGGAGATTAAGAAGCTCGCCAGCGACAACAGCGCCAAGGACGAGCGTCTTCTAGCCACCCTCGCCCAAGTCATGGGCAAGGCTGCGGAACGCCCAGAGGCCGCGCCTCCGCCTCCCACCCAGCAGATCATCAAGTAGACCGCGCCCCCGACGATTCGATAATCTGACGGTTCGACGATTTGAGCACCATGTCCCTGGACTCTCCAATTACCTGTCCGGCCTGCGGCATGCCAATCCCCGAAGGCGCCTCGTTCTGCGAGGCGTGCGGAGCAGAGATTCAGTCGGTCGCAGCACCCGCTCCGGAGTCTGCTCCGGAGCCGCGCGACGGTGTGCCGAAGGAAGAAGGACAAGTGGCCGAATCAGGCGCCGGCAAGTCCGCCGAAGGCGTGGGTGCGCTGGAAAACCTGCTTGCGGGCGTTTCCTTCGAGCAACTTGAACGTGTTCTGGCCGAAGTTCAGGCTTCCTCCACGCCCCAAGCCCCGTTGCCATCGAAAGCTCCGACGACACCGGTCACGCGCAATTCGGCGGAACCGACGCCACCATCGGCATCGACAGGTTCCGCCGCAACCGGGAAATCCTCCGATTCGCCGCATCACACGGCATCCTTCGGCTCCCATTGCGTCACCGCCACCGCCAACAGCCTGGACATGCCGTTCGACTTCGAGTGGGACAATGCCCGCGAGTTCATCGAGGGCGTGCTCTGCAACTTCGCCTTCCGCCTCCGAATCAACGCCCCCGTCGAGACGTTGACCATTAAGGCCGTCGTCGGCGGCGAAACGCTGGCCTGCAACCCGTTCACATCCCTTGCCGCCGGCGACGAACGCAAGGGGACGCTTCCCTTCATTCCAAAGGTGGCGGGCGCCCTTTCCGTGAGCGTGTTCGCCGAAGTCTGCTACAAGAAGGGATGCTGCGAGTCATTCGAGGCGGTCCGGTCCTTCGAGCACCAGGCCAGTCCGTTCCGCCGCTTTCTTTCGGAAGGCGACCAGAACGTGGAAATCAAGATCGACGGCAATTCCGGCCTCATTCGCCTCGACGAACTCAAACTTCCGCGCCAGGCCATCATCGACCTCAAGGAGGAAATCAACCTCGCCCTTTCCCGCCGCGACGGATGGGAAAGCGTCATCCTCGCCACTAGCGGAATCAGGCGCGAGGTCGTGAATCTCTGCACGGGTGAACGGATGCTGACCGTCGTTTCGGGCGCCAATCCTGTCACGTTCGGCCGCTCTTCGCGGCGCGCCGCCATCCAGCTTTTGGCGGAGACGGAAGACGGCCAGATCGACGAATACCGCAGCGGGTTCGTTTCGGGCGTCCATTTCACCCTTATGAAGAGCAATGCCGCCGTGATGCTGCGCGATGGCGGCCTCGAAGACGTCAACGGGCGCAAATCCTGGCGCAAGTCAAAAAACGGCGTCTCCTTCAACGACCGCATGATTTCATCCGACCAGAAGATTTCCCTGGGCCGCACGGCCCAGGTCGTCCTCGCCCCGTATGTCGTTCCAGGCGGCGCCGTTTCCATTTCACTTGAGGCGCACGGTCACTCCCCCGACATTTCCGGATGCGACCGCGCCTGCGAACTCGCCTCCGTCACCGTTCTCCGCGACGATGTCCCGGACCGCGCGGCCCTCGTCGTCTGGGGCGCGGCCGAAATAGACGATTTTCTCGGCACCCGCACTGGACTCCGCATCGGGCTGATCCGCGGGCGCCTTCGCCTCATCCGCCCCGATGGTTCGTCGAAGCGTCTGCTCCATCTTGTCGGCACGGTTCTTCCCGGAACCGACATCTTCGTCCAATAACCACCTCCAACCACCTCACCCCCAACAAGGAACACCAACCATGAAGACAAACCTACACATCCGCAGCCTCCTCGGCCCCGCCCTCGCCGCAGTTGTCGCAGCTGGCTGCGCCAGCGTCAAGCCTGGCATATCCGACGGAACGACGTTCCCGTCCGAAGGACAGACGGTCACGCCAGTTCCGGCCACCTACACCGTCTCGTCGCAAACGGAGATCATGAAGATCTCGCTCAAGGTCGATCCCGCCGACGAAAAAGCGGCTGGCTTCGCCTCGCAGGTCAGGGAGACGGCAATCGGCGCCCTTCGCGACCGCAAGTTCAAAATTGTCACGGACGGCACGGAGGACATCCGCCTCGGCATCAAGGCGGGCACGTCCCTGTACGACAACTCCGCCGACACGTACTACACCCTTGACGGAACCGCCGCCATGCGCCTTGACGATGCGGTCAATGGCAGACTTCTCGCCGAAGAGACCATTCGCGGCCGCAACAAGGCCTCCCTCGGCATGGAGAAGGCCGTCCGCGACGTCGCGGAAGCCATGAAGCCCGCGATTGTCAGCTGGATCGCGGCCAAGGTCACCCCCGAGCAGATCCCCCTTGAGGCCCGTACGCTGCGCATAACCAATACCGACCGGTACAACGGCGGGGAATCCGTTTTCATCCAGGATTTCGTCCAGGCGATGTCAAAGATGGACGGCGTGCTGCGCTGCGAGACCGAGGCTCGCGATGGCGCCGCGAAGACGGCGGCCTTCCGGGTCCTCTACCGCCGCGAAAAGTATCCGCAGGGCTTCATCCATGCAGTTGTAAACCAGAACCCCGCATTCAACCTGGTCCTCCAGTAGTGCGGCCCCCTTACTAACCACCCCAAAAAGACAGGAACCTCACACCATGAAAACCCCACTCCTTCTCGCGACAATCGCAGTCGCCGCCTTGGCCCTCCAAGTACCTGCCGCCGACGCCTCCTTCGGCGAAGGCGAACGCCAGGCCTTCGCCGCCGCTACGCAAGGCGACGTCGTCGCCTCCCTCAAGGCGCTCTCCGTCCCAGCCGAAACCCGTTTCTCAGTCCTCGCCGTCAAGGGCGACCGCGACGACGCCATCGCCGGCTACCTCAAGATCGCCGTCACCGACTCCGGCAAGACCTACGTCGAAGGGCGCGAAGACCCGATGTGGGAAGCCGTCGTCAAGGAACTCGGCTGGAACGAGCAGAAGTCCGTCGCCGGACTTCTCGACGCCAAGACCGTCGAGAAGATCGGCTCCCTTCAGGCGACCGACGTGCTGATCTACGGTGCCGTCCGCTCCTGCGAGAAGACCGAGAACCGCATCTTCGTCGAGATCGAGCTCCATGCCACCGAGGTCAAGACCAAGAAGCACATCTGGGGCGGCCTTTTCGCCAAGCGCTGGTACGTTCCCGGCACCGACGTCCCGAAAGGCATCTCCGAGCTTCCGCTTGCCATCCGCGCCCAGCTGAAGGACAGCGCCACCGCCAAGATGGCCGAGTCGCTCAAGGCCCAGGCCAAGCTTGCCGCCGTCAAGTCGGTCGTGCTCACCCCGCTCGCCGGCGACGAGGACCGCTACTGCACCTACATCGCCCGCGACGCGATCGTCAAGACCGACCTCGTCGCCAAGGAACTTGACCTCGCCTCGCTGCAGGGCGCCCGCACCATCTTCCGCGACATCCCCGTCGCCGCCGGCGACGCCGTGATCTATGGCGCTGTCCGCCAGCTCGCCTTCTACGAGGTGCCGGGCTTCTGGAACCTCTACACCGTCTACCAGGCCGACCTCGACTTCCAGGCCGCCATTGAGCGCAACGACACGCACGATGTACTCTGGAGCGACACGATCCAGGACCACATGCCCTGGGTGGAGTACAA
>JAEEGL010443860.1_pt1 | contig 14865 bp, 11 predicted proteins | sample 9134231 | NCBI WGS metagenome assembly JAEEGL01 (sample SAMN16246548, study PRJNA631951) | gut metagenome | biome: gut microbiome; feature: rumen; material: fiber-attached | host: Bos | place: Iran: Karaj | collected 2018-10
ACCTCCGCAGGGATATCGTCGAAGCCATAGAGGAAGGGATCCCGGAGGATCAGGCCAGAGAGGATGCCATGATACGCATATTCGGCGATGCTCCCGGTTCATACGGTTCGGGAACCAACATTCTGATAAGGACATCCGATTGGAAGGAACAGTCGGAGATCGGGGACATCTACCGCAGCTACGGTGAATATGCATACGGATTAGGAAGATCTGGAGAGAGGAAGCCAGAGGCCTTCAGGCGCAGGCTCATGAGCATGGATGTCACTGTGAAGAACAGTGTCAGTCGCGAGTACGATATGTTCGACAACGACGATGTCTACACCGACCTGGGAGGTATGAACGCTGCAGTGAAGTCGCTCCGCGGCGAGCTCCCCATGTCCGTGATAGGATTCTCTGCGGACACATCGAACATCAAGACTAAGACGATCGACGAGGAAGGCCGCTACATATTCCGCAGCAAGATCAACAATCCGAAATGGGTCGAAGGTCTGAAACCGCATGGATTCAAAGGCGCTCAGGAGATCTCCAAGATGACAGAGTACGTCTTCGGCTGGGATGCAACATCGGACATCATCGAGGATTGGGAATACAAGTCGATAGCGGATAACTTCCTGTTCAACAAGGAGAATGCGGAATGGTTCAGGGATGCCAATCCGTACGCGATGATGGAGGTCACGCAGAGGCTGCTCGAGGCGATCTACAGAGGCATGTGGGACGCTGACAAGGAGATGAAGGAGAAGCTCCTCAGCCTGTTCGAGGATCTCGAAGGGGACCTGGAGGGATTGAATGACAGATGAGTCACATTTATCCTCTGTTAAGACTCTGGGGTGGTTGTTATGAGCAACATCATCGAAGTGAGGGACCTTGTCGTGAAATTCGGCGATTTCACAGCCGTGGATGGCATAAGCTTCGATGTAAAGGAGGGAGAGATCTTCGGATTCCTCGGCCCTAACGGTGCCGGAAAGACGACATCCATTCGCACCATAACTACGATCCAAAAGTATGTGTCCGGTTCTGTGAAGATCGACGGCCACGATATCAAGACCGATTATCTCGAAGCAAGGAAGCTCATAGGCATTGCGCAGCAGCATATCTCGTTGGATACGGAGCTGACGGTCCGTCAGAACCTCAAGCATCATGCGATTATGCACAAGATTCCGTCAAAGGATATCGACCGCATAATCGATGAGAAGGCCAGCATACTAGGTCTGGAGGATTACATGGACCGTAAGGTCATGAATCTCTCCGGCGGATGGAAGAGGAAGACCGCTATCGTATGCGCCATCATTCACCAGCCGAAGATCCTTCTGCTGGATGAGCCGACTGCAGGATTGGATACCCGTTCGAGGCACATGCTGTGGGAACTCGTCAGGAAGCTGAATTTGGGCGGTACCACGATATTCCTAACCACCCACTACATCGAGGAGGCGGAGTCTCTGTGCAACAGGGTCGCTGTTATCGATCACGGAAAGCTCATTGCCCTCGGTACGGTGGATGAACTCAGGGACAGGATAGGGAGGATATCTGTCGAGACCACCGATGATGACGGTAAACGCAGGATTGTCTACTTCAAGGACATGGCTAGCGCCAAGGCGTATTCTCAGACTTTGGACGACAAGCTGTTCAATATAAGGAGGACATCGTTGGAAGACGTCTATCTGGAGCTGACGGGAGGTGCCATACAATGAGCATTCTCGATGAGACCTACCGTGTGGCCTGGGGCGACCTGGTCTACATGAAAGGGAACATGGTCGAGGTCCTGCTATCGTCCCTTGTCGGTCCTCTCCTGTACCTATTGGCGTTCGGTTTCGGAGTCGGAGGCAGTATGGACGATCCCGACGCATATGTGATGTACATCGTGCCCGGAATCATCGCCTTGACAACACTGTCCGCGACCTTCAGCACTGTATCGATGAAGATCCTGGTCCAGAGGATGTTCTATATGAGCTTCGACGAGATGCTCCTGTGTCCTCTTCATATCTCCTCCATCATATTGGGGAAGACGGTCCAGGGAGTGCTCAGGGCGCTTATCAGCTGTACGATACTTCTGATCGTGGGATGGCTTCTGTCCCCGCAGGTGGTCATCAGCCCTTGGATCTTCGTGGTGATAATACTCGCCGGACTGATGTTCTCTTTGCTAGGTATGCTTGCAGGAATGCTTGCCAGGAAGACGCAGTCCCTTTCGCTGTTCTCGAGCATCGTCGTCATTCCAATGACGTTCCTGTGCGGAACCCTATTCGATTCGAACACATTGCCGACCGCCGCAGCGTATGTGATCTATGCGCTTCCTCTCACTCATGTTAGCAACCTCATGAGAGGGATCATGCTCCCGGAATACAGCGTCGGTATCGATTCCATAGCTATCATGGCGGCATACATCATCGTGCTGTACCTGGTCTGCTACTACATGATAAAGAACAACAAATGCTGAGGGACTATGATGGAGAACAAGCACCGTTCGGTGAAAATGATCGATAAGAAGGACAGAAGACTGGCCCTGGTGATTGTAGATGTTCAGAAGAAGTTCATCATAGGTCCCGACGATTATACATTGGAGTCGGCCGCATCCCATACGCCTTTGATGCTTTCGGTCATAGAGAGATTCAGGAAAGCTGGGAGGCCTGTGATCTGGATACTGTATGAGGGAGATACATGTCTGGAAGGAATCACAGAGGATACTTATGAGCTGCTGGATGGGTTCAGTATAGCCGATTCGGATACGGTAATCGTGAAGCATCACATGAATTCATTCAACGAGACGGATCTCGCAGAGACGATAAAGGCGAACGATTGCGACGCGATGCTGATCATGGGCATGTTCGCCCAATTCTGCATAATGTCCACGTATTGGGCGGCGTTCGATAACGGAGTATCCCCCTATCTGATGAAAGGGGGCCTACTGAGTACAGATGAGAAGTACTGCGACCTCGCAACGGAGCTGTGCAAGTACTACACATCGGACGAAGTGGACGAGAATCTCGCCAAGAATAAGAAGGCGTGAGATCACTCACTCTTCTTTTTCTTGACTGTGTTGATTTTGATGCTCTCGGCCTTTTTCTTCGTGGAGGACGGTTTTGACGGTTCCTTCTTGATCTCGTTGACATTGATGCTTTCCATCTTGTCTTTGGCACCAACTGTGACGATATTGCGAATCGTCGTGTCACGAGCCTCCTCTAACCTGTTCACAGCTTCTCTGGTTTCAGGGGATAGGGGGGCTGCGTAGATGACCGCTTCGAAGAAATGAAGGAACTCCAGGCATCCAGTGATGAAGTGCTGCTGGACATCATCGTCGCTAATGATCGAGATGATAGTCTCGTTGGCTTCCTTCGCTTTGGTCTTGGCCTCTTCTTTCTTCTTGTTCAGCTTCTCGTTTTTGGAAGCTTTCTTCTTCTCCTTCTCGTCCTCTTCCAGGATTGCTTCAATGATCTCTCTGTTCTCCAGAATGAATCTTCTGAATTCCTCGGATTTCTCATCTGCCATGAATAAAAGATTGTGTTGTTCCTATATACGGATTATAGATGGATGAATTGGCTGATACCGTCAGTATTTATCCTCATAGACCAATGCTGGTTTTGCCTGGTATCATGAGTAGCGTTTTCTCCTTCGTAAGGTTCTTCCACCGTTCGGAATGGGCTCTTGCGTCTGTAGTTGTTCTCATGATAGTCTTCGAAGTCTGGTTGGACTTGGAGATTCCCAGCTATATGGCCTCCATCACAGACATCATCACAGGAGGAGGCACCACGCAGGAGGTCCTGGATGAAGCCATCCCCATGGTCATGTGTGCGATAGGCAGCATGGTGGTTGGTCTGGTGATCAGTGTCACAGTGGGTTGGATATCCTCCTCTGTTGCAAAGACCATCCGCAAGGCAGAGTTCGATCACATTCAGAAATTCTCTTTCAGTGAAATTGACAGGATTTCTTCATACAGTCTCATCACCCGTTCAACCAACGATGTCAAGCAGGTTCAGGATTTCATAGGGACTGCTTTGGAATCTCTCATAAGGGCCCCGATTCTATCGATATGGGCAATCGTCAGGATCAGTCAGAGTGACATCACATGGACGGCCGCAACTCTCACCGCTGTAACGGTGATGGTGGTTCTGATCATTACGGTTATGCGTCTCACCGCGCCACTTTTCAGAAAGGTGCAGTCCCTTCATGATGGCATCAACGGGATGACGATGGAGATGCTAACCGGACAAAGGGTGATCAGAGCCTACAACGCTGATGGCCTGGAGAAGGAAAAGTTCGAGAGGGCCAACGATGCACTCGCCGACAACAACATACATGCCATGAGGATCATGAATGTGAACGTCCCGCTCAACGGCCTCATCAGAAACGTTCTGACGATGACCATCTACTGGCTGGGAGCATTCATAATCATCGGCACCGAGTCCTTAGACGGGCGTCTGGAGTTATTCTCCGATATGATCGTATTCTCCACTTATGCCATAATGGCGCTGAACGGTTTCCGTACTCTGGTCCAGATATTCAATGCATTCCCACGTGCCCAGGCATCTTTGGAACGTATCTCAGAGGTACTGGACACAGAACCGACCATCCTATCCGGCACCAAGACCGAAGGGAACGGTTCAGGCTCGATATCTTTCAAGGATGTAACCTTCCGTTACATGGGTTCTCCGACGGATACGATCAGAGACGTCTCATTCGATGTGAATCCTGGAGAGACTGTTGCTATCATCGGCGCCACGGGATGCGGAAAGACGACGTTGGTCGATCTTATTCCTAGATTCTACGACGCAATCGAAGGTACGGTAACCATTGACGGAATAGATGTGAAGGAGTATGATCTGGATTCTCTGAGGTCGAAGATCGGGTTCGTATCACAGAGGTCCACCATACTCTCCGGGGACGTAAGGGACAATGTGAACTATGGGCTTGGATCCGATAAAAGATCAGATGACGACGTCTGGGATGCGCTCAGGGTCGCATGCATAGACGAATTCGTGGAATCCGAAGGAGGATTGGAAATAAACCTGTCTGAGGAAGGAAGGAACATATCCGGAGGACAGAAACAGAGGATTTCTATTGCCAGGGCCGTTTGCAAGGATCCGGAGATCTACGTATTTGACGACTGCTTCTCCGCCATAGATTTCAGGACTGACCTGGAGGTCCGCAGGAGACTCAAGGCCCGTACGCAGAATTCGACCGTTGTACTAGTCACACAGAGGATAGGGACAGCTAGAGGCGCTGACAGGATAGTAGTCATGGATGATGGGAAAGTCATCGATGTAGGCGCCCATGCAGAATTGCTGGACAGATGCGGATTGTACAGAGAGATTGCCGAATCCCAAAGGACTGGTGATGAGCTATGACCGGTGCGCCCAGATTGCATGGTGGATATTATCAGGGTGTTGTGATCAGCGAAACACCCAATTCCGCCAGAGCCTCCTGGCGCATCATCTTCCGCTATCTGTACCGGTACAGGGCATTATTCATCCTGGCTGTGATAATGATCGCAGTCGAGTCCGTCCTGACCGCAATCGTTCCCGAATTCATCGGAGCTATGACGGACATCATGTCCGATGGCCTTTACAGCGGGGATATCGATCTGGATGACATCACATTCAATGCGCTGATCGCCCTTTCCCTGTACATAATCGCAACACTTGCCATGTACCTCCGTCAGTATTGGATGTCGGGAATCTCCCAGAACGTGGCCCGCAAGATGAGGTCAGATCTGCAATCCAAGCTCGATCGTCTTCCCATGAGTTTCTTCGACAACTGCAGGAAAGGGGACGTTATGAGCAGGTTCATAAACGATACCGATACAGTGGGTACCGCGTTGGCCAGAGGTCTTCCGATATTCACGCACGGAGTATTGGTATTCATCGTTCTTGTGATCGTGATGCTCCTTACTGACGTAACTCTGGCAGTGGTGTCTATGATTTCATGCGGAGCAGGAATGCTGGTGGCGACAGTGGTGGTCGGGCGCACTCAGAAGTATTATCGCAATCAGCAGAAGAACATCGGTAAGATGTATGGGCTTATCTCGGAACTCTACACGACTCATGATGTGGTCATGGCCTACTCCGCATCCGAGAAGAACAAGGATAGATTCGACACTATCAATGAAGAACTGCGTGCTAGCGGATTCCGCTCTGAAGTGACCATGGGGTTGCTGCCTGCCATTATGAAATTCTTTGGTAACCTGGGGTATGTCGCCGTCTGCCTTGTAGGGTCAATCATGGTCATCGAGGGTTATGCAACAATCGGAATGGTCGTATCTTTCATTCTGTATGTGAAGCTCTTCTCAGGTCCGCTTGACATGATCTCGCATTCACTTGGAAACATCCAGGCCGCAGGTGCTGGTGCTGAGAGGATAGCAGATTTCCTTTCCCTGGCGGAGATGTCCGTGGAGACTCCTGTCAGCAAGCCGGAAGAGGTCAAAGGCAGAGTAGAGTTCAGAGACGTGCACTTCGGCTACAGTGAAGGGGCGGAGACCATCAAAGGATTCTCTGTCGTCGTAGAACCAGGTCAGAAGGCTGCCATAGTCGGAGCTACGGGAGCGGGCAAGACCACGACAGTGAATCTGCTTATGAGGTTCTATGATGTCAGTAGCGGAGACATAATCATCGATGGAACTCCCATCAAGGATATGTCAAGGAAGGATCTCCGTGACATGTTCTGCATGGTCCTTCAGGATACTTGGCTGTTCGAGGGAACTATAAGGGAGAATATAGCCTACTGCAGAGACGTGTCTGATGAGACAGTGATGGATGCTTGTAGGAAGGTCGGTCTGGAGATGTTCATCGAATCGCTTCCGGATGGCTTGGATACCAAGATCGGTTCCAAGAGTTCCCTCTCCGAGGGACAGAAGCAGCAGATCTGTATCGCCAGAGCTTTGGTCGATAATTCGCCGATGCTTATACTCGATGAGGCCACGAGTTCGGTTGACACGCGTACGGAGGTAGTCATCCAGAATGCCATCGATTCCATGATGGCCGGAAGGACTTGTTTTGTGATAGCCCACAGACTCTCCACTATCCGCAATGCCGATGTCATATTGGTCATGAAGGAAGGCAATATCGTGGAAAAAGGCACTCACGATGATCTACTCCAGAGGAACGGGGTGTATGCCGATCTCTATCATTCACAGTTCGAAGCGAGTGAGTGACGATAAGGGCTGATAGGCGGTTCTGAAATCGGAGCCCGTCTAGCATTCAATCGAAAAGATTCTTTCCGGCTTCGCGCACGTGGGCTAACATCTCAGGGTTGTCCTTGGGCATCCCATCTTCTTTGACGCTATGCAGGAAAATGGACGTTTCGAAGTTCCTGCGTGTCAGAATCCTCTGCAAACGTTCGGCGGTAGGCTGTGCAAACTGTCTTGGAGCTTTTGACGAGGCTATGACCAGGGCCTTCCTTCTCGGGGGATCTGGTTGTTCAGTGTACAGCTTGAACGTCCTGTCCTCATACATGTAGTAGAGGCCGGTTGCTCTTCCGAAATAGACGGGTGTCGCCACGATTAGGGCATCGCAGTCTTTCAGATCTTCCAGTACCGGGACCAGGTCATCCTTCAGAGGGCATGGTTTTCCCTCTTTGCAATTATGGCAGCCTTGACAGTCTTTGAAATTGAGCCCGTTTAGGAAATGAACGTGCAGGTCGGCATCCTTGATGGCATTAGCTGCTTCTATCGCTAAGGTAGATGTGCTTCCTTTGCGGGAAGGGCTAGATAGGATGACGCAGACTTTTCTCGGCATGAAATGGACCAATCGTCCAACATATAAACCGTTTTTCTAGGAACATAGTGACATTGATTTAACCCGATAGGGATTAAATCTTCTCTCCAACATACCTGACCCGTGGATGAGATCTTTCTGGACATGTTCCAAAGCGCTGCATTGGGCGCTGTGGTGCTGGTTATCGGTGTGTTCCTTGTGAATCATGTCGCATTCTTCAGGAAGTACTGCATCCCATCTGCTGTCGTCGGAGGTCTGATCTTCTCAGTCCTTATGCTCCTGCTCTATGAGGGAGCAGGTGTCGAGATTATCTTCGAAGACACTTTCAAGAATATTTGTATGAACTTGTTCTTCTGCTCCATCGGTTTCATGGCATCCATATCCATGATCAAATCAGGAGGGAAGATGGTCCTGATAGTCGGCGGTTTGATTGGAGCCCTAATAATCATCCAGAACATCGTCGGAATGACCTCGGTGACCCTTTTTGGATTGGAGCCTGGATATGGCCTCGCATTGGGTTCCATATCGTTGGCAGGAGGACACGGGACCGCAGCAGCTTACGGAGAGATCCTTGTTGAGGACTATGGGTTGGTCGGGGCGGATGCCGTAGCCGTGGCTTCAGCCACAGTAGGATTAGCTATCGCAGGATTGCTGGGAGGACCGCTAGCCAGGCGTCTTATTTCAAAGCATGGCCTTGAATCTGATGAGGTGGAGCCGGAAGAGGTTAAGGAGAAGGCAGACGTCATGAATAAGGACAGTTTGCTCTTGGCGATGATCCTTCTGGCCGTCTGTATCGGTCTGGGGATGGTATTGGGCAACATATTCTCTGACATAGGGGTTGTTTTCCCCTCCTATTTCGGTGGTCTCATTCTTGCGATAATTGTCAGGAATGTTGCGGATATGAAAGGATACAAGCTGCCGGTGAAAGAGATAGAGACGATCGGCTGGCTCGGACTGTGCCTGTTCCTCTCGATGGCGCTGATGGGCATAAAACTCTGGCAGATAGCAGATCTGGCAGGAGCGATGGTCGCTACGCTCGTCATACAAACTGTACTGATCATTCTTTTCGCGTATTATGTAGTGTTCAGATTCTGTGGGAAGGATTATGAGGCGTCAGCCATCACCGCAGGTTTTGTCGGTTTCGGAATCGGTGCTACTCCGAATGCAGTGGCGAATGTGGAAGCGATCAAGAAGGAACATGGTCCCGCTCAGATAGCTACATTCGTGATCCCGCTGGTGGGCGGTGTCGTTTTGGACGTCATCAATGTGACCGTTCTGACGATCATATTGAATTTCCTGTGAATCAAGTCACAGGCCAATTGTTGTATACTATTGAAAATGATATAAGGTTCCTAGGAACCCAGCATGAGTTATCCATTGATAATCTGTCAATCTGCATTTCTATGGATAATGGGGAGTCAGGCACCCCAGATAAGGTCTTTTCGATTAATATTAGTAGGAAGGAGAGAATCTATAGGATAGTGTCTGGAGGATATGCGGGGGCGCTTGTTTCCACCAGACAAGATACGTCCCGAGGATACTGGAAGATATTGTCGCGTTTCAGGATACTGGAAAGGTGAGAGTGATGAATGGTAATGGAGGTAGGCATGTATTCGATGCGCTCGGAATGACCCGTGTGGTCATCGAGGACGGTAAGGTCGTATCCGTTGGGGAACCAGAATTGAAGTATTGCCCACTTTTCAAGAAATTCAGGGACATGTCCGAAATATCTCCGGAATTGGTGAAGGCTAACATAGAGTTCCGCATCAAGGATTTCGGATTCTGTACCGAAAACAGGGTCGTCCGCGCGGATGATTACATCACATTCGGTATTTCGGAGATTCTCAGCACTTCGCTCGAGAACGGAACGATCGATGCTGCGGTCATAGCCGCGGATGGTTGCGGTACGGCCGTAATCACTGACCCCCATGTCCTGCAGGGATTATGCGGAAGGATATCGGGTCTCGTGGAGACATCTCCTCTGCAGGTCGTTCTGGACGCAGTAGGCAGGGACAATGTGCTGGACCCGGAGACCGTTCCTCTGAATATGCCCGCCGGAGCGGATCTTGCGAATTCCAAAGGCTACAAGAAATTCTCAGTGACCGTATGCATTCCCGAGGAGGCAGAGGCCATCAGGAAGAAGTACGGGGAAAGGGTCATCATCGCAGGAGTACATACCAGCAAAATCACCAGATGCGGTGTGGCGAAGATGTTCGACAACTGCGATCTCATCACCGCGTGCGGATCCAAATGGACCAGGGAGATCGCCAAGGAACGCGGAGCCCTCACAGCCGGAAACAAGGTTCAGATATTCGGAATATCCGACATCGGAAAGAAATTGATCCTGGATAAGCTGGAATCGATCGGTAGGAAGCCCTACGCAGGGGAAGAGCTCGACGAACCCCGTCCATTACTGGAATGGGACGGAGAGAAGTACAAGAGTTGAGGGTACAGCCACGAGGATGCACTCAAAAACATATCTGGATAAGAAAGAATGAGTGCAGCCGTCGGGTTGTAACCCACCCCTAGCCAACATATCCGAAAAACACCCAATTTTTGCAATAGTGGCAGTGGTTCGCAGCCATGATCATCATGTCGACGTATTATCTGACTCACAGGAAGAAGGATGTGCCTGTGCAGACCTCTGAATGAACGGCCACCCTTATCGAAAGAGAGGCACCCGCTTCACATCGCAGCTTTCACAGGGATGTTTCCTGAGCGGTATCTGAGGAAAGAATAGGCGAAATTCAATCCGAAGCCTAAAAGCGCACCGATCGCCAGACCGTACTGCTCATCATGGAATACGATTATGATCGCGACCCCTGCCAACGAGATCAGCAGCCTTATCGCCAGGTCCTTCGTCGACCTGGAGAACCTATCGTGGTAATAGGACGACGTGGCATAGAGGGCCATGTTGAACATCAGCATCGAGATCGCCATCAGCGTGGCGGTGACCATGGAATCCACCTCTCCCTCGTCCAGATATGTGAAGGCGACGGTGATCAGGCTGATTGCCAGATAGATCAGATAATGGCACATGCACATCCTCTCTGCCATCACCACCCTGTGGTGGTTGCACATGAAGTATATCTGACAGATGTAGGAACCGAACATCAGAACGATGACGAAGAAGTTCATGACCCCTATCGGTTCCGGATTGGTCAGGTTGAAGAACCCGGTGATGCTTATCAGAGCCTCTCCGAACATGATGATCGTGAAGAGCTCCATCCTTTCAACTAGATGAGGAAAATGGATGCAGCTCGCATCTGCACCCAATCTGTTCAGCAGCGGTACGAACAATCCGATCAGGATGTTCACCGCGATGATGAACTTGGCGATGTCTTCGAATCCCGTATACCTGAGGACCAGGGCCGCTGCGAACACCGCTTCCATCAATCCCAGTGTAATGAGGTTGTTCTTAACGTAGGCCTTCTGCGGTCCGTTCTCGCGGTACTTGATGAAATACAGCACGATCACGCATGCCGTCATTATCGTCAGAGATATCAGAAGGGCTCCGGAGGACGCCTCCTGATCGTGGTTGATGGACTGCGTCAATGCAACCACTGCGGACATGTTGATGAGGAGCAGAAGATACTCGTACCATTTCCAGGTACAGCAGCGGTTGACGTAATTGGTCATCATGAACCATGCCTGGACAATTACCAGGAAGAAGACGATGTAAACGCTGATCATCTCCCATGTGACGATACCTCCCTCCGGCTCCTCCATCAGGAGCGTGAGCTTGGATATAGCGTAGACATAGATCAGATCGTAGAAGAGTTCGATGAGCTCGACCTTCTTACCCTCGCCTTCCATGTCTGCAGGAATCCGATTATCATTGATATATTATTCTTTAGGAGCCTGGTCGGCCGACATCCTCTGCGCTCGTCCGGCATCCAGAACCGCCTGTCAGGCCGTTCTGTCAGGTTCGGGGATGTCGATGTAGCTGATGTTCATATCCAAAGAATTGGCATGTCTGAGACCATCCGACGCATCGCCCCTCATTTCGGAATCGTCCCTGATGACTATGTTGAGGCCGTTGTCCTTCCTTATGAGGACATCGATCTGATGTATCTTGGAATCGGAGTAACCGTTGTCTATGATCTCACCGACCGTCTTATCGATCTTGCCCAATGCATCTCTTGCGGTATCCTTATCGACGGAGTTCTCAGACAGGACCCTCTCGAGCTTGACCAGAAGATCCTTCAGTTCGTTCCTGTCGTTGTGAATGGAACCTTCGAACACCGACGGGTTGTCGAACTTCTTCCCGTGGAGCATCAGCAGGTCGTTGATGTCCCTGGGGAATCTGCGGTTGTGTATCCATGATGTCGCGACCACCAACACCAGCATGCACAGGTCGGCCAGGATGAAACAGGTCCATACGGCGGATTCTCCTAAGAACGGGGCCAGGGCCAGCACGGCCAGGGTCAGAAGGATCACCCCTCTCACGACCACAAGTATGCTGGCCATGATCTTACGCTTGGTGGCCTGGTATGCATATATCAGGATCATGCACAGGGTGGTTGTAGGGATGCTCAGGGCGAACCATCTGAGGCACCAGAGGCCGGATTCGCGGTTGGCCTCCTCCAGCACCAGCAGATTCGTTATGTCCTCCGAGAAGATCAGCACCGCCGCTGCGACCAACACCGCTATCCCCATCGAATAGTAGGATGTCTCTCTGATCGAATCGCACACCGATTTCCTGTCCCCGTCGGCATACAGTGTTCCGCTGAGTATAGATGACATTATGGCGGCACCCATGAATACGGCGATCACGAAATGGAGCACCGCGTTCTGTGCGATGTACGAGGCCTTGATCCCCAGGCTGGAGATCGCCAGGAAATCGTACAGGAAGTAATAGCGGACCGTCATGCACACCCTGTTCAATATGCTGCGCAATCCGATCTTCGAGATCCTCACCATGCCTTTCCACATATCGAACGGTTTCCTCAATACCATGTTGCGGTCCTTGATACGGCGGTGGAATATCGGCAGTATCAATGCCGCTGCGCTTCCCACGGCCACCGCTATTCCGACGCCGAACGCACCGAGGCCGTTCTGCACGGTGATCCAGACCACGGCGATGTCCACAAAGACATATACAACGAAGCATCCCAGCGCCAGATACTTGTCCCCGTCCATCCTCAGGAACATTATCATCACCAGAAGGATCAGCAGCGGGATCGCCGATACGCCCAGTGCTGCGATGTAGTCGGCCGAGACCAGATCGGATTCGATTTCGATGTTATGCCAAAGGGCCCAAGCATACAGCAGGCATATGACCAGGAATATTGTGCCTATCGCAAGAGCGGTGTAGACTGCGATGCTGTAGCTGTTGGCCGCCTTCTCCCGCTCCCCTTTGGCGAGATATCTGGAGAATATGATGGAGCTTCCCGTGGCCACCATGCTCCCGGTGACCGAGATGTAAAGGGTGAGGATGGTCGGCACTGTGATCAGCACGACATCCTCCCCGGTGAGCCATATCGCCGCCAGGAACTTGTTGATGAACGTCGCTATCGTCGAGGTGAATGACATCAGCATCACTATCGGCAGGTAAACGCGCAGAATGTTCCTGATCAGGAGATTGTGTTCCATCTGCTCTCGTGATTCATTCTTGTAATAAAACTCAGCGTATCACGGGATACAGTATGATGAGAAACACCGATTTCGATAAAATTAGAGATGAGTGCAGCCGCCGGGATTCGAACCCGGGCAATGAGCTTGGAAGGCTCAGATCCTAACCAGCTAGATCACAGCTGCACTGAAACTCCGTTATTGGAGGGAACTATATAAGCCTATCCAAAACCCTGCTGCAGTTCCTGGATCAGACAACACCAGCACCTTAAAAACAAATTATGCGGGGAAGGGGCAAATGCTGAAATCCGGTCAAAAATGAGTCCGTCACTAACCCCTTCCTCGCCAGCCATTAATAAAAGGAAATGCATTCATGGACCATGGATAATCTGCCTGTTTTCAACAGCTCTGACGAGTACCGTCTTTGGAAGGTGCTCAACGGAAAGGTCCCCGAGAACAGGCTTGAATCGATAACCAACAAAATCCTCTCTTCGGACGGCTTCATCCATCCTGCCATTCTCACAAGTCTAATGGACGCCCTGTCCAAGGATAACAAAAAGGTCCCCACGGACACCCTGATATCACTGGCGTCAAAGTCACGTCCCCAGGACAGTTCCCCCACGGTCAGGGCAACAGAAATCCTCATCGGACAGGGGGAGACCAAAGCCGCGGCAGAACTGCTATCCAGAAGCAAGACAAAGGATCGCTTCTCCATATATCTGGCAGAGGCGAAGCTCTATCACGGTGAGGGGGACAAGTTCAAATCAGTGGAGAGCGCGAAGAAGGCGCTGGACATCGACCCTTCCAACAGGGAGATCTACAAGATCCTCAAGGAGGACGACCCCTACGGTCCCTGGGAAGACATGGAATCCGTGTACGACGCCAGGGAACAGATCGAATCGAAGACCCCTGAGGACGAGAAGTACAAGGAACTGTATCTGATCTACAAAAATTGGCATAGGGGGAACAAGGATTCCGCCACCAGCAGGCTGATCAACTCAGAGCATTACAAGAACGGCGAATGGGAATTCCTCCTCGTCTCTGCGAGGACGTCCGCCGATGAGGACGACTGGCGTTCTGCCAAGATGGTCTATGACAAGATAGGGGACAAGGCGCCCACATATGTCCGTCTGGAGGCAGCCGAGGCGTTCATCGCCGGCCATGAACCCGACGAGGCGCTGAACATCTACGACGAGCTCGATCTGTCAATCGTCAGGGTCCTTCAGGGTAGGATAATGGCGTATGCCCACATGGGTTCCGATAAGGACCTGATGAATGCCATCTACGATTATCTGGACAACGAGAACTCAGGTTCACAGGACTATTCCGAGATCATCGACATGCTCGTAAACAACGGTTCACTGGAGGACGCGAAGTATCTCCTGAACCGTATGTCGCAATCCAACAAGAAGGATCCCAACTATCTGGTTTCCAAATCGAAATACCTCCTCAAGAGAGGAGATGTCCGCGGTGCGTCCAAGACCGCAAGGACAGCAGTCATATTCGCTAAGAACGAACCGTCAGTCCGGGTGCTGTCCGCCAGGATGAGGTTCATCAACAACGACATCAAGGGTGCGGAGAAGGAGTGCGA